>Ga0209138_1003518_pt1 | contig 11169 bp, 11 predicted proteins | sample SaaInl3SG_22_DNA_FD_184645 | JGI IMG/M metagenome (GOLD analysis project Ga0209138, IMG submission 184645) | Marine microbial communities from expanding oxygen minimum zones in the Saanich Inlet - ESP_153SG_22_DNA (SPAdes) (version 2) | ecosystem: Environmental > Aquatic > Marine > Intertidal...
GTTCTGATTTTCAAATTCCGAAATTCGATGCATTAATTAGTAGTCATTTTATCTATCATTTTTCAGATCAGGAGTTGATTCAGTTTCTGAAAAGCGCAAAAGATAAAATCAATACAGCAATTGTATTTAGTGAACTTCAAAGGAGTAAAATCTCGTACACTCTTTTTAAATTTTTCGGGTTTTTGATGCCTTTTTCTAAGATGGTAAAACAAGATGGTTTATTAGCAATTAGAAGGTCTTTTACACGAAGAGAGTTAGAAAATATCTTAAAAGAAGCAGGTATAAATGAGTATTATTTACGATGGAAGTGGTGGTTTCGCTTTATATTAATCATTTCAATATCATCTCATGACGCTTAAAGAAAACTTATATCAGCAATGTGTTTTAACCGTAGAGAATCGGTTTAAAACGATTCAAGAGATTATCTCCTCACATCAAAAATCGCTGAACTCAGAGACTAAAAGTTCTGCAGGTGATAAGCATGAAACCGGTCGAGCAATGCTGCAATTAGAAATGGAAAAAGCAGGTCAACAATTAGCTTCAATTCAACAAATGAAAGAAATCCTTGCTAAAATTGATGTTTCAAAAAAAGCGTATTCAGCTAGTTTAGGAGCTTTAGTAGAAACGAGTCTAGGCAATTATTTTCTGAGCATTAGTTCGGGTCAATTGATAGCTGAAAACAAAAAGTTTTTTGCTATTTCAGTATCCTCGCCTATTGGAAAACTATTGTTAGGTAAAAAAGTAGGAGATCTATTAAACTTTAACGGGAAAGAAATCAATATTCAAAAGATTTCCTGATTCGATTTTTTCAGCATGCTGAAAGAAGATTGTTTGACCATCATAACTTGCCTCAATTAACCAGTAAAACCCTTTGAAGTAGGACCTTATAACTGTTACCGAATAGGTAGACTTCGCTACAATTTTAATTTGATGCGGATACAAAAGAATCGTTTTTCTATCTATTTCAATTTTATTTATGTCATCAAAAAGTGCAGCAACGTAATGTTCAGGCCGATTTTGATAGAGCTTTTTAGGAGCATCATTTGCAATAATTTGATGTTCTTTAATAACAATCATTTTATCAGCAAAAGACAAGGCATCATCTCCATCATGTGTAGCCTCAATACAGCTAATAGAATTATCTTTTAAATATTTAAATAGCTTTCTTCTCAGAGAATTCTTTTTAAAATTATCAATCTGACCAAAAGGTTCGTCTAATAAAATAAGTTTAGGTTCTTTTGCTAAGGCTCTAGCTATGGCCACTCGTTGTTTCTGTCCACCACTCAAGGTTTTTACTTTTATATTGGCAAAGGCTGTCATTTCAATAACTTCTAAAAGCTCTTGAGTCCTAGCTTCTTTTTCTTCGGGATAAAAACGAGATAGAAATTTTCCTATATTTTCTGAAACAGAAGTGTAGGGCATTAAATCAAAATCTTGTGCCACATATTTAAAGAAATCTATTCCAGGAACGAGATGAAAAGCAGGACCCAGTATTTGTTCTTCATTCCAAAAAATGGTTCCTTTATTTAGATCTAACAAACCATAAATTGCTTTTAACAAAGTAGATTTTCCACTTCCGCTTTCTCCCATTACACATAAATGTTCGCCAGGGTTTAAAGTGAAGGAAAGATTCTTTAAGATTTCTTTTTCTTTAATATATTGAAATGAGATGTTGTCAACTTTTAGCATAAAAAAACCGCGAATTATTCTAAATAATCCGCGGTGTAAAAATACTGAAAATAATATCAGTTAACTTTTAATTTTTGCTTTTGGCGGATTTGGTAATTGATCAAACCCCATGTTATATAAAGTAAAACCAAAAATATCTGAATACTGCTCAATAGTTTTTGCAACAGGTGTTCCTGCCCCATGACCAGCATTGGTTTCAATTCTAATCAATACTGGGTTTTTCCCAGCTTGTTTATCCTGTAATTCTGCAGCAAACTTAAAACTGTGCGCAGGGACCACACGATCATCATGATCTCCGGTAGTGACCATCGTTGCAGGATAGGAAGTTCCTGTTTTTACATTATGCACAGGAGAATATCCTTTTAAATAATCAAACATTTCTTTGCTCTGTTCTGCAGTTCCATAATCATACGCCCAACCAGCTCCAGCTGTAAATGTATGATAACGTAACATATCTAAAACTCCCACAGCAGGTAATGCCACACGCATTAAATCAGGTCTTTGAGTCATGGTTGCCCCCACTAATAAACCTCCATTTGAACCTCCTCTTATTGCTAAATAATCTGAAGAAGTATACTTGTTTTCAATTAGGTATTCGGCTGCAGCGATGAAATCATCAAAAACATTTTGTTTTTGTAGTTGCGTACCTGCTTTATGCCATTCTTTTCCATACTCACCACCACCACGAAGATTTGGCACTGCATACACACCACCCTGTTCCATCCAAACAGCATTGGTAATACTAAAGTTCGGGTTTAAACTAATATTGAATCCACCATAACCATATAAAATGGTTGGGTTTTTTCCGTTCAGTTCAACACCTTTTTTATGTGTAATAATCATAGGAACTTTTGTTCCGTCTTTAGATTCATAAAACACTTGATTACTTACATAATCTTCAGAATTAAAATCAATTTCAGGACTCCAATACAATTCTGATTCACCAGTTTCTATATTGTATTTATAAATACTAGAAGGGGTACTATAGTTGGTGAATGAGAAATAATCAATTTTAGCGTCTTTTTTTCCACCAAAACCTCCGGCATTACCAACTCCTGGTAATTTAATTTCACGAATTAATTTTCCATCAAAATCATATTGTAAAACTTTAGAAACCGCATCGACCATATATTCGGTAAAGAAATATCCACCACCACTAGAAGGGCTTAATACATATTCTGTTTCAGCAATAAAGTCTTTCCAGTTTTCAGGAGTTGGATTTTTAGCATCAACAGTTACAATTTTTTGATTTGGAGCATTTAAGTTGGTTACTAAATACAACTTGCTTCCAACATTATCTAAAACATAAGTATCACTATCAAAGTTGTCTACTACAGCAATTAATTTACTGTTCTTTTTAGACAAATCTTTTATAAATAGTTTATTCCCAGAAGTAGAAGTAGAAGCCGAAATGATTAAATAACGATCATCTTCTGTTAAATATCCGCCCACATATCGATGTTTTTCAGCAGCCGTACCTCCAAATATTACAGGGTCATTCTTTTGAGAAGTTCCTAATTTGTGATAGTACAATTTGTGTTGGTCTGTTTTAGCAGACAGTTCACTGCCTTTTGGTTTGTCGTAACTAGAGTAATAAAACCCTTCGTTCCCTTTCCATGAAATTCCAGAGAATTTTACATCCACCAAAGTATCTTCTTTTATTTTTTTTGAGGCTACATCGATAACAATTATTTTACGCCAATCACTTCCTCCTTCAGAAATAGAATACGCAGCAGTTTTTCCATCTTTAGAAAAAGTTAACCCACTTAAAGAGGTGGTAGCATCTTCGGAAAAAGTATTCGGATCTAGAAAAACTTCTTCTTTTTCATTATCTCCTTTTTTACGATAAACTACATATTGATTTTGCAACCCATTGTTCTTGTAATAATAGGTGTAGTCACCTTCTGTAAATGGAGCAGTAATTTTTTCATAATTCCATAATTCAGATAAACGGTCTTTTAACTGATTTCTGTAGGGTATTTTGGATAGATAATCGAAAGTTACTTCGTTTTCTGTTTTTACCCAATCTTCCGTTTCTTTGCTTTTATCGTCTTCTAACCAACGATAGTTATCTACAACTTCTGTTTCAAAATAAGTGTCTACAACTGGTTTTTTAGCTGTCTCAGGATAATTCACAGTAATGTCTCTTTTGTTTGATTCTTCTTTGCAGGCAGTTAACATTGTTGCTATACAAAGAATAGGAATAATTAGTTTTTTCATTGTTTCTGTAATTAATTGACCCCTAAATTAGCACAAAAAAACCTCTTGAGTAAAAAATCAAAAGGTTTTAATATAATTTAACGGTTATTTTTTATTCAAATAAGGATTTAAATCGATCCCAATTGGTATAAATTAAAAGAAGGTTTAAGACCGCAACTACAGCAGCAAATAGAATTCCTTCTGGATTATAAGCAAGATGAAAAGCTACAATATTAAAGGACATAGGAACTAATAAAATTAGCGCAAAAGGAACCGCCTTATTTAAGACTAATAAAATTCCTGCTAAAATATAAACAACTCCTAAGCTTGGAAAAATGTAGCCGCTTTCAGCTAAAGCACCCATGAAAGATCCAGCTGCTTCTGGTAATTCTGGAGCGGGCATAAAATTAAAAAATTTGTTGGCACCAAAAACCAACATCGCAATACCTAAAAAGTAACGAGCAATTGTTGCTATTAAATTCATAATATAAAGTTATAGTTAATAGTTAGTTAGCTTTAAATTTAAAAAAATAGTACAGAACAATTTCCCATTAAGAAACCCGTGTAATTTTCATCTATTTAAAACGTCTAAATTTACATAACACAAGAAATTTTTATGACAGAATTATTAACGAAGGAAACCTTCTTAGAAAAGGTCTTCAATTATGAAAAAAACAAAGAATGGGTCTATGAAGGTGAAGTGCCTGCAATTATTGATTTTTATGCAGATTGGTGTGGACCTTGTAAGATGATTGCTCAAGTTTTAGAAGAGTTAAGCGAAGAGTATGGAGATAAAATAAAGATTTACAAAGTAGATACAGAAGCAGAACAAGAACTATCAGCTGCATTTGCTATAAGAAGTATTCCGTCAATGTTGTTTATACCAATGAATGAGCAACCTCAGATGACTAATGGAGCGCTTCCAAAGCAAAACCTAAAAGAATTGATTAAAGAAGTTTTAAAGGTAGAAGTTTAAAAAATAAAAACCCTGAGTTGCGATTCGGGGTTTTTATTGTTATAAATTTAACAGATCTTTGTAACAAAAGAACCTTTTTAAATACTTATTGATTATTCTAACGAACCTAACCAACTTATGATAAGACATTTTTTACGCTTAGAAAAAAAACAATTTTTTAGATCTTCTTATTGGCAGAAAAGCATATTTCTAAATATACTCATTGGACTTTTTGCGCTTTATTTTATGGTGTCTTTTTTAATTATTGGTATTGGAGGATACTTTATAATTCAAGATCAATTTCCAGATAAAGACCCATTAATGTTAGTCAATTCATTTTTGTTATTTGCCATCGTTGGTGATCTGGTTTTTAGATATATCATGCAAAAACTGCCTGTAATAAACATTAAACCTTTTCTGATTTTACCCATTAAAAAAAGTAAGATTGTTCATTTTATTTTAATAAAATCATCTTTTTCCTTTTTTAACATTATGGGCTTATTTTTTTACATACCATTTTCAGTGGTCTTAATTAACCAAGGGTATGACACAATTGGAGTTTTAGGGTGGTTAGCTACAATGATCTTATTGATTCAGTCCGTAAATTTTTTAAATTTTTTAATCAATAAAAACACTGTTGTTTTTGGAGTATTATTGACTTTATTAATTGGGGGTTATTTGATACAACACTATGAAGTTTTTAATTTAGCCGCTTTTGTAGGTCAAGGATTTGATTTTGTTTATCAAAACCCACTTTTTGTGATTGTGTTTATAGCATTATTGGTAGTGCTGTACGCGCTTAATTACTCACAATTAAGAAAGGAAGTTTATTTAGATGCAATCATTTCTGAAAAAACAAAAGAAGCAAATACATCCGATTTATCATTTGCAGACAGATTAGGTGATTTAGCTCCCTTTATTAAAAACGATTTGCGTTTAATGTGGAGAAATAAGAGAACTAAATCTGGTATTTGGATGTTAGCAGTTGGTTTAGGATACGGTTTAATTTTCTATACACAGGATGTTTATGCCAATATTGAAGTAATTTTTGTTTTGGTTGGTGTTTTTTCTACTGGGACATTTTTAATCAATTTCGGTCAGTTTATTCCTGCATGGGATAGTAGTTATTATAACATGTTAATGAGTCAGAATTTTAAATATGAACGCTATTTAAAATCAAAGTTCACCATCATGGCCATTAGTGTTGTTGTTCTTTTCGTTCTAGGAATACCTTATGTCTATTTTGGATGGAAAGTTCTAGCGGTTCATTTTGCAGCGATGATTTATAATATTGGGGTTAATTCACATGTGATTTTATATGGAGGAACCTTCAACAGAAAGAAAATAAATTTAGATGAAAAAGCCGCCTTTAACTTTCAAGGAACTGGCACCGTTCAGTGGCTAATAGGCTTTCCTTTGATGCTTTTACCGATGGGGTTATTTGCACTTATAAGCTGGCTTGTAAGTTTTGAAATAGCTACGGTTGTTCTAGCCGCCTTAGGTTTTATTGGAATTGCTTTGCATAAAAAAATGATGCGAGCAATTACCAATTTATACATCAAAAATAAATACAAAATGATTCACGCATTTAATCAAGAAAACTAATCAACGATGATACAAACTACGCAACTTTCAAAAAAATACGGACAAGCAGAGGTACTAAATATAGAATCTCTAGAGATTCCAAAAGGACAAAGTTTTGGATTGGTTGGAAATAACGGAGCAGGTAAAACAACCTACTTTAATATTTTGTTAGACCTAATAAGACCTACAACAGGAAGTATTATAAACAACGAAATTACTGTAAATCAGAGTGAAGATTGGAAAACTTTTACTGGGTCATTTATAGATGAGAGTTTTTTGATAGGATACTTAACTCCAGAAGAATATTTTGAATTTGTTGGTGATTTAAGAGGAATGAACAAAGCTGATGTAAAATCATTTTTAGCTCAGTTTGAAGAATTCTTTAGTGGAGAAATATTAGAAAAGAAAAAATATTTAAGAGATTTAAGTAAAGGAAATCAAAAGAAAGCTGGAATTATTGCAGCAATGATGGGAAATCCACAAGTTGTCATATTAGACGAGCCTTTTGCGAACCTAGACCCCACAACACAAATTCGCTTAAAAAAGATACTAAAAACACTTACAGATGACAAAGAAGTAACGGTCTTAGTATCTAGTCATGATTTAAGTCATGTAACCGAAGTATGTGAGCGAATAGTAGTTCTAGACAAAGGAAATGTTGTAAAAGATATAGCTACTTCTAAAGAAACCTTACAAGAGTTAGAGCGCTATTTTTCTGTATAAGAAAGTAAATCTCAGTTTTATTCCTATTTTTACAGGCTAAATTGCAATATATTTAACAAGAATCTGTTGTAATAAGAGTCTTATATTTCATGAAAAACAGTCAAAAAATAGGGTTTCTAAGTTTCATTTTACTCATTGTTTCTTGTAGTACAAAGAAAGATGCGTTTTTAAACAGAAACTTTCATGCATTAACTACCAAGTACAATGTTTTGTATAATGGAAATGTTGCATTTAATGAAGGGATTAAAGAAATTAACTCAAAATACGAAGATGATTTTTGGGAATTACTACCCATAGAACCTTTAAAGTTTGAACGAGATAACATAAAAGCACCAACTTTTTCTTCAGGTTTTAGTGGTCCAGGAGCTCCTAAAAATAGTGCTTCAACGCAACAACAATCTTCCCCTTTTGACGCAGCAGAAGAAAAAGCGGTAAAAGCGATTCAAAAGCATTCCATGAATATTTATGGGAAAGAACGCAATAGAAAAATAGATGAAGCTTATCTTTTATTAGGCAAATCAAGATACTATACAGGGCGTTTCGTTCCAGCAATAGACGCCTACAATTACATCATCGCGAACTATCCAAAAGCTAGCTTAATAAACGAGACAAAAATTTGGCGAGCTAAAGCACATATTAGAATTGGCAACGAAGAATTAGCAATACAGACTTTAGAAATTTTACTCAGACAACTAGACTTATCAGATTTAATAAGAGAAGAAGCGAATACAGCCCTAGCGATGGCCTATACTGAAATGGATAGCATTCATAAAGTAAAAAAGTATTTATGGCGCGCTACAAAAACCTCACAAAACAAAGTGCAAAGAGCAAGAAACTTGTTTGTTTTGGGTCAATTATATAGCAGAGACAAAATTAAAGATACCGCATCTAGTGTCTTTCAAAAATTGATAAATTTTAAAAAGGCACCCTATAAATATAAGATTTATGCAAATATAGAATTGGCTAAAAACTCTGTATCAGATTCTTCTTCTGTAGCATTATTAGAACGTTATAGAAAACTGATAAAAAATAGAGACAACAGACCCTATTTAGATGGATTGTATTATCAAGTGGGTATTCTAGAAGAAGAAAGAGATAGTATAGATAGAGCAATTCTTAATTATAACAAGTCTTTACGTGCTAAAAATGGCAAGGCAAAACAAAAAACATTTAGCTATGAAAAATTAGCAGCTATTTACTTTAAAGACCTTGATTACGTTACTGCAGGTGCTTATTATGATAGCATCTTAAATGTTGCAACCAACAAAGAAACCTTAAGAATTAAAAGAATAGAAAGAAGATCTAAAAATTTAGCTTCTCTTACAAAGTTCGAAAAAATTCTTAAAAAAAACGATAGCCTCCTAAGCTTATCGGCCTTGTCTGAAGATGAACAAGAAAAGTTTTTTCAAGAGTATATCGATAAAATTAAGAAGGAAGATAAAGAGGCTGCGCAAAGAAAACTAAATGCTATTTCATTTGGGAATTCTTTTGGGACAGGATCTCAAAAAAGAGACATTAAAGGAAAATGGTATTTTTATAATGAGCAATCTTTAGGATTTGGAAAAGGTGAATTTGAGCGTATTTGGGGAACTAGACCTTTAGAAGATAATTGGAGATGGTCAGACAAAACTAAAATTGATAATCAAAATAATCAAGATGATGTTTTGATCAGTCAGAAGCTAGCGCGCTATGAGCTTTCAACGTATTTAAAAACAGTTCCCTCTACCAAAAAAGAGATAGACTCTTTAAAATACGATAGAAACAAAGCATTATTTGAATTGGGATTAATTTACAAAGAGCAATTTAAAAACACCCCTAAGGCAATTTCAAACCTAGAGCGATTGTTAAATTCTAACCCAGCAAAGGAATTAATTTTACCTGCAAACTATCACCTGTATCAAATTTATTCAAAAGCAGGAAATAAAAAAGGAGACGCTTATAAAAATGTTGTTTTAAACAACTATTCAGAATCCCCTTTTGCAAAAATTATTTTAAATCCAGAGGTAGAGCTCTCAAAAGAGAAGAAGATAGATGAGGATTCAGAAATATATAAAATTGCCTATCGTTTATATAAAGATGATTCTTTTGAAGAAACCATTTGTTTTATAGACATGTCAATTCCAACTCTAGAAGAAGGATCAATACTAATTTCTAAATTTGAATTATTGAAAGCGTATGCAATTGGTAAATATCAAAAGAAAGAATCGTACATTGCTGCTTTAGAGAAAGTTGTGGTTGATTATCCGCAAACTGAACAAGGTAAAAAAGCACTGGAAATAATAAAGAGACTAAAAAAATAATCCAAATGTTTAGCCATAAAGATAAAACACAAAAAACCAATATTATGGAAAGAAATGTTGTAGCAAAAAACACTTCAATTGTAGGAGACATAATTTCGCAAGGAGATTTTAGAATTGATGGAAGTTTAGACGGAAGTATAAAAACAAACGGAAGAGTAATTATTGGCGCTGAAGGGTCTATCAAAGGAAAAGTAGAATCTAATAATGCAGAAATAGAAGGAACATTTTCAGGGGAATTAATTGTTCACGAAACCCTAACATTAAAAGCATCTGCACATATTTCAGGAGAAGTGGTTATTGGAAAATTATCTGTAGAACCAGGAGCGACATTTAACGTATCATGTTCTATGAAAGGAGCAGTAAAAGAACTCAATCAACATGAGCAACCAAAAACCCTCACCGAAAAAACCGCTTAAAAACGCCTTAGTTTTAACGGGAGTTGCTTTTCAAATGGGAGTAACAATCTACCTATTTGTTATGTTAGGAAGATGGTTAGACACCAATTATAATGATGGAAACAAAGGATTTATAATTATTGGAACCTTATTAGGTGTTGGAATTTCTTTATACCTTACCGTTAAACAATTGAACAGACTTAATTCTTAATGAATAAAATAATTTCAAGTTTTTTACTAAGAATAATTGTCATTATAGGACTTGTTTTTGTTATTCACTTATTCGTTTTAGACTTTTTAGAACGTCCTCTTTTTAATGACAAGCTACTACTATCCTATAGTATTAATACCGCATTTGCTATTTTAGTTTTTACAGGATTGTTTCTTTTTAGAGAAAAACTTAAAAATCGACTTGGATTTCTATTCCTTTTTGGAAGCATGCTTAAATTTACCTTGTTTTTAGTGTTCTTTAACCCCACATATAGGTTAGATGGAATTATCTCTAAAACTGAATTTTTTGCTTTCTTTGTCCCATACTTTTTTACCCTTACAATAGAGATTTTTAGCCTCTCTAAATGGATGAATAAATTAGAATAACAAGCCAACGATTTAACAAGTAAAAAACCCATTAAAATAAAGTTTAAAATAGTTTTTAATTTTAAGATAAAAACATACCTTTGCAGCGATTTTTAAGCCACTATTATTGGAGTGATATGCATAGAAAAATAACAATAAAAGCGTTAACCTTAGTATTCTTTTTAGTCTCAATTGCAACTTTTGCGAATGATGATAAAAAAAGTAAAGTAAAAGAGACTCATCAAACTGAAAAAACTAAGGAGCAAAGAGAGAAAGAAGTAGAAGAATATATTCCACACCATTTATTAGATTCACACGATTTTAGTTTATTTTCTTACACTAGTGACGAAGGAGAACATGTATATGTTGGATTTCCATTGCCAGTTATTTTGTGGGATGATGGATTAAAAGTTTTTATGTCTTCAAAGTTTCACCACGGCGAAACAATCGCTCAAGTAGGCGATAGTCACTACAAACTAGATCACGGAAAAATATACAAAACAGATGCTGCAGGAACCATTACTTATGATGCAGATCATCATGCTACAAATCTTAAACCCTTAGATTTTTCAATTACGAAAAATGTATTCACGGTAATGTTTGTTGCTCTTTTAATGTTCTTACTATTTAGTAGAATGGCAAAAACATATAACAATAACGGATCTATGCCAAAAGGAATGGGTCGTTTATTAGAGCCAATCGTATTATACATAAGAGACGATATCGCAAAACCAAATATTGGAGAGAA
>Ga0209138_1003520_pt1 | contig 11165 bp, 8 predicted proteins | sample SaaInl3SG_22_DNA_FD_184645 | JGI IMG/M metagenome (GOLD analysis project Ga0209138, IMG submission 184645) | Marine microbial communities from expanding oxygen minimum zones in the Saanich Inlet - ESP_153SG_22_DNA (SPAdes) (version 2) | ecosystem: Environmental > Aquatic > Marine > Intertidal...
CTCCCTTAATAGAGGATTTATAGGTCTTATATTTTTGTATTATCTGATTACAAATTGAACCTAGATTTTCCACAACTTTCATATTTATGATTCATCATAACGTCTAGGATAAGATACTATTTTTATAGACAGGTAAGTGATTTTAGCGATGCTAGCACCCAAACTCAACCGTGTTCTAGTCAACCATTACCTGCACATTATAATTCTGGTGATTTATTTTGTCAAGTACCTAATACAAACGGATATAACGGCTTATGGGGATGGGATCATATGAATTCAGATGGGATTCCACCAGATCAACAATTTAGAACTTTAGTAGGTGTCTACCCAGCTGGTGGAGCATATGATGATAGCTCATTTAGAAATTTATCTGGTAATACAGCGCCAAGTGAAGGGTTACAAGGTGCAGGTATATCACCACTTTTATTAAGTTCTTACACTAATTTCATGTTAGCAGAATCTGCATTAACACTAGGTACAACTGGTGATGCAAAAATATATCTTGAAAATGGGATGAAAGAATCTTTTAATAAAGTAAAGGCTTTTGGAGCTTCAGTTGCTCAAACTAGTACCACAATACCAACTCAAGCAGATTTTGATGCTTATGTTGTAGATGTTATGGCTGATTATGACGCTGGAGATGATACTCAAAAATTAAAAGTTATAGTTGAGCAATATTTTATTGCACTTTGGGGTAATGGAATAGAAGCATATAATACATATAGAAGAACAGGTCAGCCATCGGATCTTCAACCTGCTGTTGATTTAGCAGATCCTGGTACATTTGTTAGATCAGCATGGTATCCAAGTAATGCGGCGGATAATAATTCAAATATAAATCAAAAAGATGATGTTACTCAACCAGTATTTTGGGATACAAACTCTGCTGGATTTGTAGACTAAATTAATTTTAAAAACTATAAAAATGAAAAAAATAGCATATTGTATTTTATTAGGAGGACTATTTGTAACAAACAGTCTATTCCTTTCTTGTGAAAATGATGAAGCGCCAGATCCTTTTAGAGACTTAAGTGTTTCTGAAAATTTAGCGCCTTTTGTTAGAATTACTACAAATAGTGTAGTCATTGATGCAACTCAACTTTCAACTTCAGGTTATGAAGGAGTCGTTGATGACCCTGCGGATAATGTGGCATCTTGGACAGTTGGAGTAAGAAAAACTCCAGGACCAAGTATGGAGTATATAACCATTGAAACTATAACAACTTTCCCAAGTCCATTTGCAATTACTGGAGAAGAAATAGCAACTGCTTTAGGCATTCCATCTGATGAAATTCAACCTGGAGATAATATTGAGTTTCAAGCTACTGCTACAGGAAAAGATGGTAAAATACTAACTTTTGCAGATTTAGGTGGTGATTTAGCTGCACAAGAAGAACAATTACAAGCATTTCAATTTAATATATTTGTATCATGCCCATTTATAGCTTCAGAAATTGTTGGAACGTATAATGTTACTCAACACAGATTCGATGCGTTTTTTGGGCCGCAAGGTACAACTAGAGAGATTATTGCTGGACCAGGTGAAAACCAATATACTATAATTGGAGGGGCTGTTCCTCTAGATGGTGCAGATGACTTAATAATAAATGTTGACCCTGTAACCGGAGTAGTGACTAGTACAGGTAGTCCAAATGCTACTCATTTCAATACCTTTGGACCAGGTGTGTATGGAAATGTTGGAGGTTTTACTTTTAGTTGTGTTGGTTTCATTGATTTAACAATAACATCACCTGGTTTTATTCCAAACTTTTTTACTTTAGAAAAGCAATAAATAGTTTCTCTACAATAAATATTATAAATAAAAAGACTGTCTAAAAAGGCAGTCTTTTTGTTTTAATAATTTAACAACTCAAATTATATAAATTCATAAATAATGAATTTGCCTTAAAAAAAATAGTGGTTTACAATTGTACAAAAGTGTTATCCATTAGTAAAATTAATGACCTTGACGATATAATTAGCATATATCCTAACCCCTCTAAAAAATTTAATTTAAATCTTAGAAATCTTTCTAATTTTACTTTTGATCTTTATGACATTACAGGAAAAAAAGTAATGACTAAATTTCATATATGTAAAAATGATTTTGTATTAAATCTAAATCAATTTCAAAAAGGTTTGTATTTTATTAAATTTCAATCGGATATTGGCTCAAGCACTAAAAAATTAATTTTAGAATAAATAAAAAATATTCTCTTAAACCAAAAACCACCCAATACGGGTGGTTTTTTGATTCATCACATCAGTATATGGTTGTTAAACACAAATTTTAACAACATTTAGTTTAAGATAAATTAAACATTACTAAACATAATTCATTATTATTACATTGTTAAGTGTAGTATGTTTAACAAATTGATAAAATTTATAAACAAAAAGTTGTTTGTTTGACTTATAATTATCATTTTTGCGAAGACTAATTTAAATACATGACAAAAATGAAAACAAAGTTTAGTGTAATACTAATTCTTTTTATGGTTTTAGTGGTGCAGATTTCATTTGCACAAAACAAAAATGTTTCGGGCACAGTTGTTGATGACATGAGCATCCCACTTCCTGGAGCCACCATTATTATTAAAGGATCTTCCACTGGAACAACAACTGATTTTGATGGGAATTTTACCATTGAAGCATCAGCCGACGACAAACTGTTAATTAGTTTTGTAGGATTTACTACACAAGAAATTACAGTTGGAAATTCTTCATCTTTTCAAATTCAAATGAAAGTTGACAACTCGCTAGATGAGGTTGTTGTCGTAGCATTTGGATCAAAAAAACGTGATGAACTTACTTCTGCAGTATCAGTAGTTTCTGGAGAGGATCTTGCAAAATTATCCCCTACGACCTCTGTAGACAACATGCTTCAAGGTATTGCTCCTGGTGTGCAAGTTGTGGCAGGAAATGGTAAACCGGGACAAACTGCGTTTGTTCGTATTCGTGGTGTTGGTTCTATCAACGCTTCCAGTGCGCCCTTGTACATCATTGACGGCTTAATTGCGCCTAATTTGAATTCTGTAAACCCCATCGATATTGAAAGTATTTCTGTACTGAAAGATGCGGCTACTGCTTCGATTTATGGTGCTCGTGCTGCAAACGGAGTTGTTATAATTACAACTAAGGCAGGCCTCAAAAACAAAGGGGCAACAATAACGCTTTCTTCTAGAGTTGGAACTGGTCAGATGATTAAAAACAATTTTAGAATGATGAATGCTACTCAAAAAATTCAGTATGAACGAGAACTTGCTGCATTAGGAGTTTCTAACGCACTGTCTACTCCAGGAGCTTCAATTTCAACTCAAGCAGAATATGATAGACTCCTCGGAAGAGAAACCGATTGGATGGACACTCTTCTTCAAGAATCAACCGTTCAATCTAATTCGCTTTCAATCGCCGGCGGATCAGATGATTTATCATACTTTATGAGCCTTGGACATGACAGAAACACTGGTATTATTAAGGATATCAGCGGATTCGAGCGAATGAATGCTAGATTAAATGTTTCCTATCAAGCAAAAAAATGGCTTGAGGTACAAACAAACTTCAGTATTACAAGTACTACATCGGACGAACCTCGTGACCGTAACAACGTTCAAAACCCGTTTCGTGCTATGTATGATTATAACCCGTACGAAACTAAATACGAGGTTGATGACGACAACAACATCTTATATGATGAATTTGGACAACCATTATGGAATTTAACTGGAAATGGTTACTCAATCTCTGAAGCAATCGTTAATAATCCAGAAGATACTTATACTACTACAATTTTAGGAGGCATAACTGCTAAAGCTAAAATTACAGAAGGACTTACTAACACGTTTAAAATTGGTGCAACAAATGTAAGATTTAGAAGAGAAAATTATATGAAGCCTAATTCGGTTCTTCAAGGTTATGTTGGTGATGCAGACAATCCAGGATCAAAAACAGACAATGGATCTATGTCACTGAATTATGTAATTACAAACTTGTTGTCTTATAACAAAGTTTTTGGAGAAAAACACGACGTAACATTAACTGGACTATTTGAATTCAATAAAAATACATCGAGGTCTTATTCCTTATCCAGTATTGGATTCTCTAATCCAGATTTTTCTGTACAATCTGTGGCTGCTCTTCCTGATGCAACATCTACATCTTTGTTTGAAAACACTGTATTAGGTTATGGTGCGTTTTTAGACTACAATTATGATGGAAGGTATTTGTTTACTGCATCTGCAAGACGTGATATGTCTTCTGTTTTTGGAGAAAACAACAGGTCAGGAATTTTTACTTCTGCAAGTGCTGCATGGAACATCACCAAAGAAGATTGGTGGAATTTTGATTTAGTTAACGACCTTAAAATCCGTGCTTCAGCAGGTTCCTCAGGAAATAGAAACGGAATTGGATCTTATGCCTCACTAGCAACTTTAGGCTTTGGTAGCTTAAATGGTCAGTCAACAGCAATACCTTCAGACAATGGTAATGTTGACTTAGGATTCGAAAAAAACTTTATTTTTGATATAGGAGCAGAATTTACATTATTCGACCGCAAGCTTAGAGGTGTTGTTGATTACTATGAAAGAACGACTTCTGATCTGTTACTGAATGCTCCGCTACCATCTCAAGGTGGAGAACCTGACGGGAGTATTTTCAGCAACATTGGAGAAATGGTTAATAGAGGTGTAGAAATTGAACTTAGTTGGGATGCAATCTCAACAAAAGATTTAAGACTAACACTTGGAGGAAATATTGCTTTTGTTGACAACGAAGTGACAAAGCTTGTACCTTCAGTAAACAACCCAAATGGTGATGATATAATACGTGATAACAACATCATTACTGTAGGTGAAGAGATTAATACCTTTTATTTACCAAGATGGGGTGGAGTTAATCCTGCAAATGGTGAGCCTTTATTTTATGACTCAGATGGAAACATAACAAATGTTTACGACTCGGACGCAAACGTAGTGATGAGTGGTAAATCTCCAATTGCAGATTTTGATGGAGGACTTAATCTTTATCTATACTACAAAGGATTTGATATCGCTACTGACTTTTACTTCAAAAGCGGTAATTACGTCCTCAATTATATGGAATCTAACATGTTAAGTGATGGACAAAATGTAAATGACAACCAAAGAGTTGATGCATTCAATTATTGGAAAAACCCAGGAGATACAAATGTACTTCCAAGTCCACTATACGGAAATGAAGCACAGCAAAATTCTGATAGATTTTTACAAAAAGGTGACTACATCAGATTGAGAAATTTAACTGTAGGGTATAATTTACCTGTAAGCGCCATTGATAACTTTGGATTTAGCACCGTAAGAATATTTGTTCAAGGGCAAAACCTATGGACATATGCTCCATACTTTAATGGCGATCCTGAAGTTGGTATTGGTAGTGGAGAAACAGCAAACAGTGTTGGTTTTGGTAACTATAATCTTTACAGTTATCCTACTCTGAGATCGTTTTCCATTGGAGTTGATATTAAATTTTAAAAAAATAAAGACATGAAAATTATATTTAAAACATTATTATTTGCATTTGGTCTTTTACTAGTTCAGTCTTGTGACGATGAATTAGTTCAAAAATCAAATGATTCACTCTCTCCTAGCGATTACTATACAAATTCTTCTGAGTTTGAATTTGCTACAAGAGGGATCTATTCTGCCTTTTTAGGTGGATCCTATTACGGAGGAAGCCTATTGAGTCTTCCGGACATTATGACCGATAACGTAATCCTTGCGCAAAGAGGACGACGTTCAAACCAATCTTTTCACGAGTGGAGACACTCTCCAAACTTATCTTGGGGAATGTTATATTCGCCATACATTGTTACAAACAGAGCTAATCTTGTTTTGAATAACATTGGTAATCTAGAGGATGGTGCTGAGAAAAACAACTTTATTGGAGAATCGAGAGCAGCTAGAGCTTTAGCTCTATTTGACATGGTACGTGTTTACAGCAAAATACCAACACAAAATGGCGCAGATACAAGTCTTGGGCTTCCTATTATAACTGGAATTGACCCTAACGTGAGAAATCTAAGACCTAACGTAGCAGATTCTTACGAATTCATCAAAAACGAACTTGTAGATGCTAAAGCTCTTATTAATGAAGACAACGGTGTTGCAAGATTGAACAAAGAAGTTGTTAGTGCCCTTTTAAGTAGAGTTTACCTCTACATGGGAGAGTATCAAAATGCGGTTGATGCTGCTAATGATGTGACTACGCCAATATCAACCTTTTCTGAGGTTGGTCAAGTTTGGAAAGATGCTTCTGAAGCAGGTGTGATTTTCAAGATCGATCAAGACAGAAACTTGGACGGAATTAGCATAGGAACAGAATGGAGTCAATCTACAGCAAATAATGAAGTAGTTCCTGAATATGTAGTTTCATTCGAACTCAACAACCTATATCAAAATACAGATGCTAGACGTAATGCATACATAGCAAACTTACCTGATCAAGATGGTATGGTTTATAATGCTATTTTTAAAATGTATGGAGAAACGGGACAGCAAAATGGTGTGATTGATCCAAAAATCATAAGATCAGCAGAAGTTGCTTTAAACAAAGCCGAAGCACATTATTTCTTGGGACAAGAAGCACAAGCACTTGCTGCATTGGATGAATTAAGAGAAAATAGATATAGCGACTATACCCCTGGCACTGAAACAGGAAATGACCTTATTGCGGCGATCCAATTAGAAAGAAGATTGGAATTATTTGCTGAAGGACACAGACTTTTTGACCTTAAGCGTTGGAATCTTGGAGTATCACGTTCGGCTACAGACGGAGAGTTTATTGATGGAACTGGAACACCAGTACCTGCCAATTTCTTGAATTTATCTGCAGGAAGTCATTTGTTTCAAATGCCAATACCTCAAAGCGAAATCAATGTATTTCCTGAATTTCAACAAAATCCAGGCTATAACTAAAATTATAAATTAGAAAATTAGAAAATTATGAAAAAAATAATTTATTCTTTATTAGCAATTGCATTTGTTTTTTCTTGTAGTGATACAGATGACCATGGTGTAGATGTTAATAATTTCAATGGAGAATCATCTGTTGCGTACTTTACAGATGGCGTAAGTGATAATTATTTTGTTACTTCCTCTGAAAATATATATTCTATACAAGTTGGTGCTACTGACTTGAGTACTTCAGATAGAACTTACACATTAGAGATTGATGAAACATCAACAGCTATTGAAGGATTTGACTACTCTCTAGCAAATATGTCTGTAACAATACCTGCAGGAAGCTATTTTGGTTATATTGAAGTTCAAGGTATATTTGCAGGTACAACTGCTGTGGGCTCAAATTTAGTAATCAATTTAGTTGGAGACGGAGCGATGGTTAATGCTCAGTTCGATCTATTTATAGTTCAACTATGTATTTCTGACTTAGCGGGAATGTATAGTGTGACAACCACATATGGTTATCATGACTTTTTACCTAGTTTTAACGTGAATACTCAGGATATGGAAATTGTAGATTTAGGAGATGGAAATTATTCTGTTGCTGAATTTAGTGGCGGATTATATGAATCTGGTCCTTACGCGAGTAATTATGGAACCTCTGCACAACCTTTAGTATTTAACGAAAATTGTGGAATCATTAGCTGGTCAGGTCAACAAGACTTTTGGGGTAATATAATACCACTTCAAGGAGGTACAAATGGTGTAGATTCAAATGGAGTTGTTACCATTTCATGGTACTCAGACGGATATGGTGAAAATGGTGTTTCTGTTTACACACCACTTTAATATTTAAAAATTATAATTTATGAAAAATATATATAAAATTTTAACTCTCTCATTTGTGGCAATTATAGCTACATCATGTGAAAGAGATTCAGGAGAATATCCTTATTTAGATAATAGGGAAAACACCGTTGGATTTACAAGCGCTAGCTCAACACTTTTTGTGGAAGATGGTGCTGCAAATAATGTATCCATTGGTGTAGGTGCAACAGCAACTGTAGGCGGCGGAACTTTTAGCATAAGTGTTGATGAATCCTCAACAGCTGTTGAGGGCGTTGATTTTACTATTGAAGGAGGAAATGAGTTTAGCTTTGAATCCGGAAATATTGTTTCAACTTTTAGCATTGTAGGATTGTTTGAAGGCGCAATCGTTGAGGGGAAAACAGTTGTTTTAAACCTTGAATCAACCGATTTTGCGGTTAGCGCATCTAATCAATATTCGTTAACCCTAGTACAATTCTGTCCTTTTGAAGGTCTTGAAACAACAAGTTATACAGCATACCCAACAGCTTTTGGTTTTGATGCTCCAGAGTTTGCTGTTACATTAACTCCAGTAGGGAATTCTATAAATGAATATACCATCGCATCTGGTTGGGGTCCAAATTTTGTAGGCTGGGCCACAGCAGACCCTAGCTTAAATGGTTTATATTTGTATTCAGGTACAATCATTATAAATGATGATTTTACAATTGATTTTGTTGGAGATGATGCTTGGGCAACAGGAGGTTCAGGTGAATTTTCGCCATGTACTCAAGAATTTTCTTATACACTGACTCAAGGATTATTTAATACAGCGTTCACAACTGATGTTGTTCTAATACCAAACTAAATCATTATTAATAAAATTTTAAAAAAGAGCTCAATTGAGCTCTTTTTAATTTTTTACAATTTTTAATTCACATGAATAAACATCTTAATATTTTTATATTCCTTTCTTTTAGTATGGTTTTTTCACAGACTAAAAATGAACAGGAAAAAGTTGTTAAATCCTACAATACAACTAAAATATCGGTTTTAAAAAACAAATTAAAAAACCAAAAAAATCAAAGGAATAAAGCAATAAATGAATTTATTATTAAAAATCCTAATGTAAAAAAAACAATTAGGTATGAAGATGGTACAGTAAAAGAAATAAAATACATCATTGACAATCAACCCATTTATGTTGAAACACACAATACAAATAGCGCCAGGGCCACTAGAACTGATTTCTTACACCCAGGGGGTGGTCTTGACTTAAATTTAGAAGGTGAAAATATGATTATCGGAGTATGGGACGGAGACAATGTAAGAGATACTCATGTAGAATTCCTTAATGACGATTTATTGCCGAGTAGTAGAATAACAACTCCTGATTTTGGATCATCAGATGTATATGGTGATCACGCCAGCCATGTGGCAGGAACAATTGTTGCAAACGGTACAAACACTAATGCAAAAGGGATGGCTCCAAAAGCAGAAATAAAGTCTTATGATTGGGATAGCGATAGTCTAGAAGCCCTACAAGAAGCAACAAATAATGCGTTATTGTTATCGAACCATTCTTACGGAGTTCCAGTACAACAAAATGATAATTTCAACTACTTAATGGGGAGCTATAGTGCTGAATCTCGAGAATGGGATGAAATTACACATGCAGCTGAATATTACCTCCCTGTAATCTCAGCCGGTAATGATGGCCAAGTAGAATACAATGGAGGTTTAGCCAATGGCTATGATAAACTTGTTGGTAATAAAACCTCAAAAAATACAATGGTTGTAGCCAATGCAAGCAATCCATTCATCCAAGACGATGGCAACCTTCTGTTTATGAATATTAACACTAGCAGCAGTCAAGGACCTACAGATGATGGGCGAATTAAACCAGACATCTCAGGTGATGGAACCTCGCTTTTTTCGTGTGGATCATCAACCGATAACTCTTACTACACTGCAAGTGGAACATCAATGTCAGCACCAAATGTTTCGGGTACCCTTTTACTTTTACAAGAATATTACAGTCTTTTAAATGGTCAGTTTATGAAAGCTGCAACACTAAAAGCATTGGCTTGTCATACGGCTGATGATGACAATACAGTTGGTCCAGATCCAATATTTGGATGGGGATTGCTTAACGCCAAAGTTGCCGCTGAAACTATACTTGATGATAAAAATAGTTTAGCACAAATTTATGAAGGCACTCTAAATCAAGGAGAAACATATACTTATGAATTCTCTACAGGAAATAGTGGAGAATTAAAAGCTACATTATGTTGGACAGATCCACCAGGAGCTGTAAATACATCTCTAAATAGCCCCCAATCTACATTAATAAATGACTTAGATTTAAGAGTTATTGGTAATGGAACTACTTATTACCCATGGAAATTAAACCCTAGTAGTCCTCAATCATGGGCCACAAATAATAGTGATAACAATGTGGATACTGTTGAAGGAGTATTAATAAATAATGCACCTAACGGAGATCATACCATTTCTATTTCACATAAAGGAAGTTTACAATCAGGAAATCAAAACTTTTCATTGATAATCACTGGTGCAAATCTTTCATTAAGCACTTCTAGTGCTTCTTTAGGCAATAATGATCTGGTCATTTGGTCTAATGGGGTTGAAAAAGAACTGAATCTTAAATATTCTACAACCTCTCAAGAACTGGCTAAAATTGTACTTTTTGATGTTCAAGGGCGTATTATTTTTGAAGATACTATTGAACCAAAGAACGGAGAAATTAGAGGAAAAATTAAAACATCTAAATTTAGTAATGGCATTTATGTTATTAATTTTAGACAAGGAAAAAACAGTTTAAATCAAAAAGTTTTTCTTAAATAAGAAAATACTACATAATCATAAATGGAACGGGCAAATGCCCGTTTTTTTTATTTAGGGGGCAAGAAAATTAAATTGTATTTTTACAACATGCAAAAAGAAACCAAAATATACGGCCTTCGTGCCATCATTGAAGCTGTGGAAGCTGAAAATACCATAGACAAGGTTTTTTTACAAAAAGGGCTCAGTGGCGAATTGTACACCGAGTTAGAAAAACTAGTGAAAAAACACAACCTCAACGTTTCGTATGTGCCTGTTGAAAAACTAAACCGATTGACTCCACATAACCATCAAGGGGCAGTGGCCAATATGTCGCCAATTGCATTTTATGATTTGGAAGAATTAATAACTACTGTCAAAGAAACCAAAGAAAACCCATTGTTTCTTCTCCTAGACCAGCTCAGTGATGTGCGTAATTTTGGAGCCATTATCAGAACCGCCGAATGTACTGGCGTGGATGGAATTATCATTCAAAAAAGTGGTGCTGCTCCCATAAATGGAGATGCCGTAAAAACAAGTGCAGGTGCCGTGTTTAATATTCCCATCTGTAAAGTAGAT
>Ga0209138_1003524_pt1 | contig 11152 bp, 8 predicted proteins | sample SaaInl3SG_22_DNA_FD_184645 | JGI IMG/M metagenome (GOLD analysis project Ga0209138, IMG submission 184645) | Marine microbial communities from expanding oxygen minimum zones in the Saanich Inlet - ESP_153SG_22_DNA (SPAdes) (version 2) | ecosystem: Environmental > Aquatic > Marine > Intertidal...
GGTGTGGAATTGCCTGATTGCGTGGCGGTTGTGAACCCCAACAGACAGGATGAAGATGGCACGCTCGGCCATCTCTGCGCGGCTGCCGTGGTGTTTATGCTGCTGGTTGATGTCAACCGCAGGCTGAGGGCGGAGGGCGTTGCAGGCCCAGATCTGATGGCGATGCTTGATCTGGTGGCTTTGGCCACCGTGGCGGATGTGGCGCAGCTTACAGGGGTCAACCGTGCCTTTGTTCGGCAGGGGCTGACCGTGATGGGGCGGCGCGACCGTGTGGGGCTTGTGGCGCTTGCCGATATTGCGCGGCTCGACCGTGCGCCGTCCTCTTATCATCTGGGGTTTGTTCTGGGGCCGCGCATCAATGCAGGCGGACGCATCGGTGAGGCTGATCTGGGCGCACGCCTTCTGGCCAGCACCGACCCGCATCAGGCCGCCACGATGGCCAAACGGCTTGATGATCTCAATACAGATCGCCGCGAGATCGAGGCGCGGGTGCGCGACGAAGCCATGGAGCAGGCCAAAACCCGCGGCGCGGAGGCTCCTCTGGTCTGGGCTGCCGCCGATGGCTGGCATCCAGGCGTTGTGGGGATTGTGGCCAGCCGCCTGAAAGAAGCCACCAACCGCCCCGCCATTGTGATCGGCTTTGACGGCGATGACGGAAAAGGCTCGGGGCGGTCTATCTCGGGCGTTGATCTGGGGGCAGCAATTCAGAAGCTCGCGGCTGAGGGCTTGTTGCTCAAAGGCGGCGGGCACCGCATGGCCGCAGGCCTCAGCCTGACCCGCGCACAGCTTGAACCTGCAATGGCGCGCCTGACGGAGTTGATGGCCAAACAAGGCGCGGGCGAAGCGGGTCCCGCCGATCTGCGCCTTGACGGTGTGATGATGACCGAGGCTGCAACACCCGAATTGATCGACCAGATCGAGGCCGCTGGCCCCTTTGGCGCAGGCGCCCCCGCCCCGCGCTTTGTCTTTCCCGATATGCGCATCAAATTCTGCAAACCTGTCGGCGAGGGGCATCTGAAACTGACCCTTGGCGATGGTGGCCCTGTGACGCTGGATGCGATCTGCTTCAATGCGGTGCAATCGGGCCTGTTTGATGCGCTTTCAAACCATCAGGGCCGCAAACTCCATGCCGCTGGCCGGATCGAGGTCAATCACTGGCAAGGACGCCAGCGCACCCAACTGCGTTTGGATGACGCAGCATGGAGCAGCTAGAGCCGCGTTTTCCTTGGTGTTTCGCGGGACCCTCAAAAAAGATTTGAGCCAAGCGAGAATCCTCTTGCGCCCCCCCTCGGGTTTTCCTAATAACCGCCCACCACGAGTGGCCCGTTCGTCTATCGGTTAGGACGCCAGGTTTTCAACCTGGAAAGAGGGGTTCGATTCCCCTACGGGCTGCCACTTCCCCACAAAATATAAAATAAATTCAATGGCTTAGTAAATTTCTAAGCCCCGCGCCCCCACATTCGTCCCCACGCCGCAGGGAGTCCACACAAGTAAATGGCGATACGCGCAAGGCAAAAATTTCGTAAAATAGGCCGATCTGGCAAATCATACGCCGAACTTAGACGTAATTTCATGCTAAACTCGAACCACCGTCCCACGCGCGCGTGGCTGCGTGTTTGCTCCCGCACGCGTGCGTTGCTTCCGCTTATGTCTGTTTTGGTAAGGTAAACTCCGCCTGCCCGCGACTTACCTAGCTCCCCATGTGTCAGATAGCCGATAACCTTGAGGCCATGGGTCGGAGGGGTCAAGCATATGTTGATGAATGCCTGTAATCCAGCTTCGACCCGAAATTTCGGGGTGAATGGCGGGTTTATCCCCTATGAAGGTTTCGCCCAATATGGTGCCTGAAAAAGTTGACCCAATCAGAGAAGTTGCGGTCAACCGATCGCCCGTTTTCATCTGCCCGCGAGCATTTAAAAGCGCCATGCGGGCTGAGAGTGCCGTGCCTGTGGGTGAGCGGTCAACCTTACCTGGTTTGATGGCGACTGCTGCCTTTGTTTCTAGCCCATTTGAGCCTCGGGTCAGGGGGCCAGCGAAAAGACAGAAGGAAATATGTCGCCAATCAGGGTTCTCTGGGTGGGTGAAGCCTAGCTGGGCAGTGGTAGCATTACTGATCTTAACGCCAAATGTCGCAATGTCATGCGCTTCGTCTTCGGTCAGCGCAAAGCCCATTGACGGCGCATCAATTACCGCAAAGCTGTCTCCGCCATAAGCAGTATCAACAGTGACGGTTCCAATGCCTTCTACCTCAATTTTTTTATTTAAATCACCTGCAAATGAGGGAACATTTTGTACAAATATCCGTTCAGCTTTGCCGTTTTTACATTCGGCTCGCACGCGAACCAAGCCCCCAGGGGCTTCCAGCACTAAGTGCGTTTCTGGTTCGACCATTGGTAATATGCCGCTATCGAGCAGCACGGTCGCGACGCAGATAGAGTTAGAGCCTGACATTGGAGGTGTGTCTTCTGGTTCCATTATGATGAAAGCGGCTTGGGCTTCGGGGTTTTGGGGTGGAACTAGAAGGTTTACATGACGAAATACTCCCCCACGCGGCTCATTCAGAACAAAGTTCCGAAGCTCTTGGCTGTTCGCAATCCATCGCGATTGCTCCCACAAAGTTTCGCCAGGCGGGGGCAATACCCCACCGACTATTACGTCACCCACTTCCCCTTCGGCATGTGCGGATACGATATGGATGGTTTTTATAGAACGCATCTTAATATCCCCCGTTCAGCGCAGCACATTTCAGTTCGCTGGCCAGATATTTCGTACTGTAGTTGCGCTTCATCGGATACTATTAAACCACTGAGGTCGATGCACGTGCGGGCTTCGCGTTACTTTTCTTTTCTCTCATAGCAATGAGCACTCCTGAGACAAAAATTATAGTTCCACCGATCCAAGTGAAAACATCTGGGACTTCGCCAAAGAGCCAAAACCCAAATACAATTCCCCAAATTAACTTAACATAGTCAAAAGGCATCAATAAGGTTGGGTCCCCCTCCTTGAATGCCTGGCTAAGGGTGAGCTGAGTGGCAGATCCCAAGCATCCAATAACGACTAACCAAACAAGTTGATTAAAATCTGGGGTTTTCCAAACCAAAATAGCTGGAATGAACGATAAAATAATCGTGGTGACGCCCATCCAAGAAACTATGGTCAAGCTATCGTCAGTTTTTGATAAGATTTTAATAAATAGCATTGATCCAGCCCAAAAAAAAGCTGACGCAAGTACCAATATCGAACCAGTGTCAATTTCCAACAAACCTGGGCGAAGAATGATGAGCATTCCTATGAAACCCATGACAATTGCCATCCAACGATAGATCCGGAAGCGCTCACCCAAGAAGATCACGCTTAATATCGCCAAAAAGATTGGGGCTGTGAAACTTAGCGAATTAACGCGAGCTAACGTAATCAATCCTAAACTAGAAAAGAACATTAGCATTGAAGTTGTGTTTAAGAGACCACGGACAAGGTGTAACCGTAACTTAGTCGTTTTTAGAAACTTAAAACGTGATCGAACTATCATCGGTAAAATCACGATAAACCCGAATAGACTCCTGAAAAAAGCGACCTCAAAGGCGTGCAAGTCTTCGGTATTAATCCTTACAAGAACATGCATCGTCGCAGCAAAGAAAGTGGATGCTATCATCAAAAAAATACTTTTTAACGATGCGGATTGATTTGCCCAAACAATCCCAATTTTATTAGTCAAATTTCACCACTTTTCTTTTACTTATCAGATTACTAGCTTCCACAGACACATCACAAAGTTTTCATTGTAAATTCAACAACGCACAGCCGTCTTAGCTGGCATGGTTGACTGATCAATCATTAGGGATTTCCGTGAGAAATCATCGAACTTCAACAGACTATATTAATCACTTGTCCCGCTAACAAAATAATAATTTTCTCAAGACGATCGCGGATGACCACTTACGGATTGTACAGTTGCTTATGCGTTTGAGAGCAAAACTCCCATAGCCAATGCTACAGCTGCTTGAGTTGGATCAATCACAGGTATTCCAAGCGCCTCTTCTAGCTTTTTTCGGTGCGTTGCCATTCCAGCACACCCCAAAACAAGCACATCAGCGCCCTGTTTTTTCAGAAGTCCGCCCACATTCACAAGTTTTTCGAGCGTTTTAGTGCCCCGTGCGCTTTCATCAACGCTCATATTCAATGGCAATTCACCGGCCAGCCGATCAAGAACTTGCATCCTTGCCATAACTCGCCAATGACGTTGTATGGAGGCATCTGAGATTGCGATAACTCCAAAGCGATCTGCGCGAGCTAGTGCGCTCAACACTCCACTTTCTTGAATTCCAAAAACAGGCTTTTTGGTAATTGATCGGCAAGCATGAAGACCTGGATCTGAATAACAAGCTATAACAAAAGCCCCCGCATCCGTTCGGGACTGTACCAAATTAACTAACGGGATAATCACACTATCAGAATCCAACTGACTTTCGATTCCGAACGGCCCCTCCTTCAAAGTCACACACTCAATTGCGGGCCTTTTGGGCAGATTAAATTCCTTCAACGCATCCCTTATGCCATCGGTAACCAATTCATTCGAATTTGGATTAATTACTACTATCGGACCATTCATGTAAAAATATTTGCTCCAAAATTGTATATTGGATCAGTTTCTGGCAAATGCGTTCCGGTTAAGCCCGACAAATCGGTACGACCCCGTTTGACGAATGCTCCATCACCTGGATTAGCTATCAGCTTATCGTTCTCAACTATCTTTTGCCCCCTTGTAAGAACAGTTACTGGCCAACCTGTAATCTTCATCCCTTCAAATGGATTATAATTCACATAGTCATGCGTCTCACCAGCCACCTTCGTGACGTTTGGATCCCATATCGCGATGTCAGCATCTGCACCAATGGCCATTGTCCCTTTGAAAGGGTGCATGCCATACAATCGAGCCGCATTAGTCGATGATAAAGCTACGAACTGATTAAGGTTAATTCGGCCCTTCAACACACCTTCTGAGAACAGAATTGGCAATCGCATCTCAATACCCGGCATTCCGTTAGCAATTTTGCGGAAATCAACATCCTGCCCATTAGCAAACTTACCCGTATCATCGAAACGGTAAGGGGCGTGGTCAGATGACACAACGCTAAACGTTCCAGCAGCGACATGCCGCCACAAAATTGATTGCGTATTTTCGTCGCGAAGTGGCGGCGAACAAATGTACTTTGCTCCTTCCTTGCCGGAGCGATCTAGATCATTTCGCGTCAATAATAGATAATGCGGACAAGTTTCACCAAAGATGTATGCACCCTCAGATCTCGCTTCAGCAACCAAGGCGGCGCCCTTCGGTGTTGAAACATGAACAATCATCAACGGGGCATTTGTGAGCTTGGCTAAACTTATTACACGATTGATTGCTTCTTCTTCAGCTATAGCTGGGCGCGATGGAGCGTGAAATTTGGGATCGGTGTAGCCGTTCTCCACTAAAGCAGAGGACATCCACGTGAGCATGTCATGATTTTCAGCGTGGACCATGGTAAGGCCCCCGTAGCGTCGCGCCATGGTCATAATATCAAGTATTTGCGCATCACTGACTCGGGTCGCATAAGTCATAAAAATTTTGAAAGAGGTAATCCCCCTCTCAAAGACACCGGGAAGCTCTGCCAGAACATCTGCATTCGGATCGGTAAGTATGAGATGATAAGAGTAGTCGATAACTGATTTTGTTGAAGCCCTGCCGTCATAGGTAGAAAGCGTTTCAGCAACACTCTGACCAACTTTTTGAGCTGCGAACGGTACGAAACAAGAATTTCCACCAAACGCCGCTGATATTGATCCAGTTTCATAGTCATCAGCACTCATGAGGCCCATGCCGCTCTCCTGAGCGATGTGGCAATGCGCTTCGATTCCGCCTGGCATTACCAGTTTATTGGTAGCATCAATGACCTCATCACCCGACAAATCGCTACCCAATGTGGCAATCTTACCACCCGAAACGCCAACATCAGCAACGAAGATTTCGGACGCGGTGACAACTTTACCGCCCTTTATCACCAAATCATGCTGCACCGTTTTCTCCAGACCTAATTATATTGAAAATATTTTACTGCAGTTCAGACAATCTTACATTCAGGCGCTCTATTAAACGCGTTAGCTCGGCGTGGTCGACATCGCTAAGCGCAGGACCAGGAGCTCGTACAGTAGGACTTTCAATTACACCTCGACGGAATAGTATCTCCTTGCGTATAGCTAAGCCGATACCAAGCTGATGTTCGTAGCGCACTAAAGGCAAGTAAGCATCAAAGAGGTTTTCAGCTGCATCTAAGTCACCTTCTTGATACCGGTTTACCACGTTCACTAACATTTCAGGATAGGCAAAACCTGTCATTGCTCCATCAGCTCCGCGCTGAAGTTCTTGAGGAAGAAATAAAGCGGCATTTCCCGTTAGAATAGACAATCTCGGCGTATCGTCAGTGTCACTTTGAGCGCGAACCTGTGACAGTTTAGTTAGTCCAGGCCAATCTTCATGTTTTAGCATAACGATTTGTGCGTAAGTGCGAGTTAAATCGAGGATTGTTTCTACGCTAAAATTAACGCCTGTTGTCTGTGGGTAGTCTTGCAGGCAAATCGGGACATCATCCCCTAGAGCCTTACAAACTTCACCAAAGTAGTTTTTTAATTTCACCTCGTGCACAAGACCAGGCATGGGAGCTACCATTACACCCGCAGCGCCATCATCCATGACGGATTTAGTCAGGTCAGATAGGTTCCCCAAACCAGCGCCAGATACGCCAACCACAACTGGAATTCGACCTGCAACACGATCCAAAACATGCTTGGAGAACTGGATGGCATCTTGCGCTGATAGTTTTTGAGCTTCGCCCATTATACCGAGAATGGTCATGCCGGTTACACCACATTCGATGTAAAACTCGATCAATCGGTCAGCGCTTTCTAAATCAAGCGCTCCGTTTTTCGAGAATGGTGTAACGGAAATGATAAATACGCCGCGCGAATGTCTGTTAATCTTTTCAGCCATTTTGACCGCTCCAATATCCTTCTCTAGTCATCAGACGCCCAAACCAACGCAACGCCTTCTCAAACTCAGACGACTTATTCTGAGCGTGCAATGCTTTTGGTCAGTCATTTGTAACTACACCAGCTTGTGTGCCTATCCGTTGATAATGTTCGATACGACGATGCCGGCCAAAGTCAAAAATTGTTGTTTTACCAAAGGTACAAGCATCCATATCACAAGCATGAACAACAAGTTCATCGACCTCAGAGGAAGCTCTCGCAACAACATAACCATTAGGATCTACGATTATTGATCCTGCCATTAGAGGGTGTCCGTCCTCCAAACCGGCTTTTGCAATACCCACCACCCAAGTCGCATTTTGATAAGCGCCTGCAGTCATCGAAAGTTCAGAGTGGTAAAGCCTTTGCTCAATACCTTCATCAGATAACTGACTATTCACCGTCGGAGTATTGTATCCAAGCATCACCAGCTCGACACCTTGCAAACCCATTTCACGATATACTTCGGGCCAACGGCGATCGTTACAGATACACATCCCCATTCTTGCATTCAAATTTTTCCACACTGGAAATCCAAGATTGCCAGGCTCAAAATAGCGTTTTTCAAGATGCTGGAATGAGCGCTCGGGATCATATTCCGAATGCCCAGGCAAATGCACCTTTCTATACGTGCCAATTATGTTCGCATCTCGATCAGTGAGCACAGAAGTGTTGTAGTAATGCCCATCTTGAGTGCGTTCCGCATATCCAAAACTTATCGCTATCTGAGCTTTCTTCGCTGCTGCAAAAAGTGGCGCAGTTGCAGCATTAGGCATTTCATTTTCAAACCAAAAATCAACATCTGATTGGTTATCAATAAACCAGCGCGGGAAAAAAGTTGTAAGAGCTAGTTCGGGATATACGACCAGATCGCAGCCCGCTTCTTTTGCCTGATCAAGCAAAACAATCATCCGATCCACGACAGCTTCTCTGGTATCGGCTTTTTGAATGGCGCCCATTTGGGCGCCGCCAATCACTATCTCTCTCATAATTCACCTCCCGAACAGCTCAAAAACTTAAACCCAAACGCAACAACTGCCTTGGCTCTGTCCAGACTAGAATAGTCACGTTACAGTGCTAGCTCCTAGAGGAAATTCTGAAACACTAATGTTTAAAGAGACAATGGCTAACACATCGATTGATCAACACCCCGTAGCTAATGGATCGAAATTACAGCTTGATGCCCTCATCATCGGCGCTGGATTTTCCGGCCTATATCAGCTTCATTTATTGCGGGATAAATTACACTTGAAAGCCGCTATTGTTGAGGCTGGCGCTGGTGTTGGGGGGACTTGGTACTGGAACCGGTACCCGGGCGCTCGGTGTGACTCAGAAAGCCACACATATTGTTATTATTTTTCCGACGAAATTCTGAACGAATGGAGATGGTCAGAGCGATATCCGGGCCAAGCTGAGATACTCTCCTATCTGAATTTTTGTGCAGACAAATTGCATTTGCGACGTGACATTTATCTTGATCAACGCGTCAAAACAGCTGTGTGGAATGAAGACACGGCATGCTGGCAAATACAGTGCAATAGTGGCTTTAGTATTGAAGCAAAATATCTGGTATCGGCGGTAGGCTGCTTGTCCTCGACGAACACTCCAGATTTTGATGGCGCGCAAGAATTTGAAGGTCAAATATACCATACGGGTCAATGGCCTCATGATGGCGTAGATTTTCGCAACAAATCGGTAGCGATTATAGGCACAGGCTCAACCGGAATTCAGGCAATTCCAGTGATTGCAGAAGAGGCGCAGCAGCTAACCGTCTTACAGCGCACCCCCAATTACAGTGTTCCAGCTAGAAATGCTCCACTGCACCCCGATTTTCATTCAAAATTTACAAAAGAACGTAACCATGTAAGGGCTCAGATGCTGTCATCACGGCATGGCCATCCATGGACAGCACCTCCACGGAATCTAGTTGAAACACCTGAAAACGAACGGACCGAGATTTTAGAAGAAGCCTGGGAGATAGGAGGCCTTCGGTTCCGCGAAAGTTTTCAGGACATTCTATTCAACGAGCAATCAAATAAGATCATGTCCGATTTTATACGCTCAAAGATATTTGAAATTGTCGGGAACCAAGACACCGCCCAAAAGTTACTGCCGTCCGATCACCCATTCGCGACAAAGCGTCCCCCGATAGATACAAATTATTTCGAAACCTACAATCGCAAGAATGTTCATCTTGTTGATGTTCGTGAAAACCCGATTTCGAAATTAGACAAGCACGGTTTGGTTCTTGAGGATGGGACAAAGATCGAAGCCGATATCATAGTATTTGCCACTGGCTTTGATGCGATGTCCGGCGCACTTCTTAATATGGACATAGTCGGAAAAAACGGCCTTCGGCTGTGTGACGCGTGGTGCGAAGGACCAAAGACCTACCTAGGTGTCGGCGTAGCTCATTTTCCAAATATGTTCATTGTTACTGGGCCAGGCAGCCCATCAGTCTTAACCAATATGCCAAGATCGATTGAGCAAAATGTGAATTGGATTACTGACTTATTACAATTTGCTGAATCTAACAAAGTTCGATCCGTTGAGGTTCGTGAAGAAGCGATGTTTCAATGGACAGAACACGTGAATACAGTTGCAAGTAACACCCTGCTACCTAAGGCAAACCACTCTTGGTATTTGGGAGCTAATATTCCCGGAAAACCACGTGTGTTCATGCCGTATGCTGGCGGGCTCGATGTCTACAGCGCCCGTTGTGAAGATATAGCAAAGAACGGTTATACGGGCTTTCAAATGATCCGTGACGTCAGCATGTCGTAGATAATTAATCGCATCTGCGTGCAAGCTACCAAATCCAAAGATTACAACAAAAATTGAAGGCCAAAGTGATACCTTGATTTGATGTGTTAAGGTGCTTGACTGCAGGACAGTCAGGACATATCTGCGACGTTGCTACGGGGCTCAGCCGTAGTTTCATGGCCACGGACGCAACAAAGACGTTAGGCCAAGGTTTAAAGTTAAAAAATCATGGGGTTTAACACCTTTTCCTCTGGCGATACGGCGGCAGATAGGCGCGCATCTTTTGCCGAAACCCTGGCCCATTTAGGCGATGCTGCAGGCGCAGTCGAGGCGTTAAATTCCGCGCTTGAATTATCCCCTGATTGGGCGGCTGGGTGGTATCGTTTGGGTGAATATCACGAGGCCACAGGCGAAGCAGATTTGGCGCTTGCAGCTTGGCGTAAGGCCATGAGACTCGACCCAAGCGATCCTTTCGGTGCAGCGATGAAATGCGATCTTATCGCGCGAGCTGACCCCATCACCGACCGCATGCCCGCGGCCTTTATCGAGACATTATTTGATCAATATGCGCCGCGCTTCGAGAAATCACTGCGCGAGGGGCTTGGGTATCGCGCACCAGAATTAATTGCCGAAGAGTTGGCGCGCACAGACCTTCGCCACACCAATGCTGCACTGGATTTGGGGTGCGGCACGGGCCTAATGGGGGTTCTATTGCGCCCAATTACAGCGCGGCTTGTTGGGTATGACCTATCTGCGGCCATGTTGTCCGAGGCACAGGAAAAAGGCTGTTACGACAGGCTAGACAAATGCGACATCACAGAATTGGCACTTATCGGTCCAAGCTATGACCTGATCGTGGCGGCGGATGTGTTCAATTATATCGGTGCTTTGGAACAGGTAATCGGATGGTGTGCCGATGCGCTTGTGCCCGAAGGACGTCTTTGTTTCACAGTCGAGGCAGGTGATGCGCCCGTGCGTCTAATGGCATCACGCCGTTTCACACATTCACAGAACTATATCACTGATCTTCTTGCGCAAGCGGATTTTGCCCCGCCGAAGATCACCGAAGCCCCCATTCGCCAAGATCGTGGAGAAGACGTGATGGGGTTGATCGTCTTTGCAACACCTGCCCCCCGCCCAGCCCCCTTGCGCGATGATGATCGCAACGAGGTCATGGCCTAAACCCCCGCCCCGCAAATTGTCATTCCCAAAACCACCTGATCGTGCCAGTGATGGGCCATGCGCCCCTGTTTGGTGGGGCCACTCTCACGATGGATTACCGCATGCGCAGCACCGCAGATAAGCCCGTTTTGGGCATTCTTTTTAT
>Ga0209138_1003527_pt1 | contig 11137 bp, 5 predicted proteins | sample SaaInl3SG_22_DNA_FD_184645 | JGI IMG/M metagenome (GOLD analysis project Ga0209138, IMG submission 184645) | Marine microbial communities from expanding oxygen minimum zones in the Saanich Inlet - ESP_153SG_22_DNA (SPAdes) (version 2) | ecosystem: Environmental > Aquatic > Marine > Intertidal...
TCCGACGACAGCCGTGTTACCACCGCCGACAGCTCCCCATGCAGCTCCGTCGTATCCTTCAAAGGCATCCGAGTCATCGTTGAATCGGAACATCCCTTTGACTGGAGTTGGGCGCTGTGCCTCTGTACCGACTGGCAGTGTCAATGCACCAGTGGTATCGAGGATCAGATCGCCTGTCATGGTGTCGCCTGAAGTTGACACCTTAGTGCTAATTGTACCCAGCTCGTCATATAGCGCTTGGATCTGGACAACTTTGGCTGCCAGCTTTGAGATCGCATCCGTTGCGACAGTGCCGTCCTCGATGTCGGCAAGCGACGCAATGTCTGTTGCAACATCAGCGAGAGCTGCCATATCCAGAACTGTCGCAGCTGTTGCCAGTGTGTTCATGTCAGAAACGACGTCTGCTGTACCCAGAGTATTCAGATCAGCAACAGCGTCTGCTGTGCCAAGCCTTCCTATCTCTGTTGTAACATCCGCAAGTGCTGCCATGTCAGCAACTGTGGCTGCCGTCGCAAGTGTGTTCATGTCTGCGACAACATCAGCTGTACCTAAAGTATTGAGATCAGCAACTGCATCAGCAGTACCGAGACGCCCTATCTCTGTTGCTTTGCCAGCAACTGCCGATACATCAGATGAAATCCCGGCAACTGTCGAAATTGCACCTGTCGCTACCGTCCCGTCTTGAATGTCAGCAAGCGTCGCAATGTCTGTCGCTCTGTCTGCAAGTGTTGCCATGTCAGCAACTGTTGCGGCAGTACCCAGAGTATTCATGTCCGACACAACGTCTGCTGTTCCCAGCGTGTTCATGTCGGCGACAGCATCTACTGTCCCAAGGCGCCCAATCTCTGTTGCTACATCAGCAAGAGCATCCATGTCGGCAACAATCGCCGCAGTGCCTAGTGTGTTCATGTCCGAAACGGCATCTGCTGTTCCGAGTCTTCCTATCTCTGTTGCCTTGCCAGCAACTGTCGTCACGTCTGAAGCAATGGCCGCGGTGTCAGAGATTGCGTCTGTTGCGATTGTGCCGTCTTCGATGTCCGCCAGGTTCTTAATGTCTGTCGCAACTTCTGCAAGTGTCGTCACGTCGTCTGAAGGAACAGCAGCTGAGATGTCACCATTTGCGTCGAAAGCAACAAATGCATTGACGCGATCTGCCTTCTTGGGCAGCGTCATTGAGATACCGGTAGGATCAAAGGCTGGTGCTTTAACCGAGCGGTCCACCTCTTCCTGGATCTGCTGCATGAAGATCGTCAGCGCATCGAGCTGCTCATTCAGTGCAGCTGCGCGTAAATCACCAGCTGTTACAAAGTCAGTGGTACGCTCGATGTCCTTAGCGCCCAGGATGACGACTAGATCATCTGCGTCGGGAGTGGTTGGAACACCACTGCCAGTCACTAAGGTAATTGAGCCAGTGCCGTTTGCGTTGATCGTAACCGAGTAGTCTGTTGTCTTAGTCAGTAGCGTTTCGTTGAAATAAACTGCGATGTCATCATCAGTTAAAATCTCAAAAGAAAACGCATAAGGACCTACGCCGGCTGACCCGGTGTAAGACACCTTGCGAGATACTGCATTGATACTGTAATCAGCCATTTAGTAAGTCCTCTGATTCTATTGCCTTTTTACCACAAATATGCACGGACATCATCATTGTGCCTGCAGAACTTTATCGTTTAGTTCTGTGTACTTTCCAAGCATTTTCTGTCTTGCCATGGTTCGATGCTCAGAGATGATGTTGTTTAGCGCGTTGAGTTTGTCTTCTTTAGTCGGTAAAGCCTGGTACTGATCAGAGAAAATCTCATCTTGCAGCCGAGGCAGTAGCGTTAGCGCTGGGTCGTAACGCGAATCTTCTGGCGGATAACCCATTGCATCAAGAGAGTTTGTCAGCGTAATCCAGAGGTTGTACTGATCTGCATTGAGCTGTACGCCAGTGATCTTCTTTGGCGTCGTACTAATACCGCCGCCAAGGTAAATCATTTCTTCATCGACTGGGGAGTAGGCTGTGTTCTTGATACGCACTGGTGACCAGAACTCCCATCCCGCTCCAGAACCTGCAGTCATAACTTCACCCCACTCATTGAGCCGAGGCGGGAGGTCCTGATTAAAGAATGGGTTGTTTGCCTGAGCCTTATTCATTGCAGTATAGAAACCTTGCAACCAAGCCGGCGCATCGGTGATGTCCATCGGGACAGAGACTTCTACACCATCAATCTCTCTGGTTGTTGTAAGGAATGGAACCGTCCCTGCTTGAGGCATGGTCTGGCGTGAAGTCGGATCTTGCATCCGGCCAACGCCCTTAGAGAATGAACTTGTACCAGGTGTCACCATGCTGAGTGCTGCACTAGCACCTTTCTCTGCCAGCAGTTTCTGCAATTGCTCTGAGCGAACCCGTGGATCTGGATTCATTAACGCCATGCCAAGTTCTTGCACACCTTGCAAAAATGGCATCTGTAATGCGTACTCAGAGATTGATAGTGTCGCCGCGTCGGCTAATGCACCAAGTACATCTGGGTTCTCTTCGTATTGCGCGTAATACGCAAAGTCGGCAGCCATGGCCAAGACGCCAGAAACTGGGTCGAACCGGGAGTAGGTGATGGATTGATAGGTACCGTCTTCCTGGCGAATGTTGACAGAGTATGGTTGAAAACCAAGACCCTGGCTCCACGCCTTGCGCGCTTTGGGATCGGTTGGTCCGGCGCCAGTAATGATAACGTCATTGTCCTCGCCGTACAGGCCCATTGATAGCCAGGCCATCATGCCCATCATCGTCGAACCTGTTGCAATACGGCTCATAGCCATATCAGCCTCACGGCCACCAGCCCTGATTTGATTGACTGTCTTAGGATGCAGCAGTGCAAGTGGTGAACGCAGGAATGTTTCACCCATGACGTTAGTCGGCGTTTTAAAGAACGGTACAAACAACTTGATCAATGGGTGTGACATTGCTCTCTGAAGATCCCCAAGGAACCCGTCCATGTCACCCTGGAATGTCAGCTTGCGAGCTGCTTCATCAGCATCCTTGACTAGCTCAAGTGGAGGATTCATCAGCGTGTCGGTCTTGCGCTGAATGTATCCAGCTTTAGCTTCCTCGACTGTTTTGCCCGCTTCAATCAACTCGTCGTAATAGTTTGCTGCTTTGATCTCAGCCAACTGATACAACTGTGATCTGCGAGCAATGCCCTTAAAGAATTCATCTTCAGCAAGCAATGCTCGGCCACCCATACGGGCCACAATACCCATCGTGTTAACGAATGCGGCGCCGACATTACCTTCTCTGATTTGTTGTACAACTACTCGTGGGTCGCCGGTCGTACCAATTGCTCGGCGTTCGCGCACGTCAATCTTCGACGCAATGTCTGTTGCTTCCTCAGTAAACGCTGTCTTGCCGGCAACCAGGAACGCGTCAAACATACTGGCGCGGATGCCTTCCAATTGAGCCAGTGACTCGCGCGCACGCACGCGCTCTGGCCCACCGATCCCCAATGCAGTGCGGCCTTTGCCGATGCCTGAAGCAACTGCGGTTTCCAATGTACGCATCATCATGAATGACGTGTTGCCCACAATGTTGACCATATGTGTCACGGGTGAAGTAAGGATTGAGTTAATCCACACTTCAATCATGGCATCAATACCTTTGGCAAGCAGACCCTTCTTGGCAAATTCAACCTGCTGACCAGGGTCCAGAACCATAAACAATTCAAGCATATGCTCAACATCGCGAGCATTTTGTAAATCGTACAGTCTTTGTGTGACGTCAGCTGGGTTGGGGAACCCTGCCTTATTGAGAGCTGATGCAACATACAGAGCGCGACCAGCTTCGGATGATGAGCCAGATACATTCGCCGCAAGGTGAGAAACCAGTGTGACCATTTGCGCCGCTTGGGCTGCAGCTGCATCACGCTCTGGACCCAACGGCATTGCGTTCATTGCAGTAATTGCTTCACGCGTTTGGTCGATGGAGGCTTTTAATCCAATGATGCCTGCAAGCAGGTCTTCCGCATTCGCGGCATCACCTGGCGCACGTTGTGACCAATCGTAAATAACGCGCTGCATGTCTTGCTGTCCGGCAAGCTCAGTCAACGCCTCAATGTTTAATGTGCCGCGCCGAGCCTGTTCAAACAGAGCTGCGTTGTTCTGCTTTAAAGACTCAAGGAATGTGGCCATATCCATTTCACCGCCAGCTGCGGCGATGTCAGGCAGCTTCAATCCTTTTGCGTAATCACCGCCAAGCCCAGCATTTAATGCGTCAATCTCTGCTTGATCAGCTTCGCGCACAAGGACGGTGGACCCGACGCGTTGGATTGGGTCTGGAGATAATGGAGAAACAATGTTCTTTTCCGCTTCAGCAATCCGCTTTTGTGCGGCTTCTAATGCGCCCTTTACAACGCCTGACCCAAGGCCGGCTACTTGTTCTTCTGGGCGAGGGACCTCTGGTTGCTCCGGTGGAGCAAGAGGATTGAGGACTGGATCTTCAGAAAGAGGTACTTCATTTTCTGTGACATTCGGCTCAACAGGATCAAGTATGCCAGCTGGCTCTGAGAATTTGACGTCCTGCTCTAAAGCAGCAACGACTGTGTCCTCAACCTTATCCTGTAGTTTCTTCTCGATCATTCTGCTGTCCTTCAGAAGGTTCTGCCTGCATCGGCATTTTTTCTCGCGCGTCGTACAGGCTCATAATTAAATCAATGTCACTATTCGTTGACTGGCTTGCCTGTGTTTCTGATGAGTTCATCAATTTTTCCACGGTCTACTCCTTCGTAGTCGTACCAAGGTCTGTTGCCGCCTTCAAAAGATTTCACTCCTGGGAAATCTGGGGGCAGTATCTTAGATCCTTTGCGCTTCACTTCTTTAAATACAGAGTCTATTTCTGATTTACTAAACTCGTATGGTACGCCATCGCTCGTACGATATACATACCTGAAACCACCTCCTGGTAATTTCTCATATTCTGCGCCGTATAAGAATTGATGGAATCGTCCTTCTTTAACCGGGATGCCAACAACTGGCTCAGCTGCTCCGCTCGCCGTCTTGACTACACCCTCCAGTGTTGGGTGACCGACGACTTGACCTGAGCTTAACACCCAGCTCTCCCAGTGATACCGGCCCACTGATGCTTTATCGCTGCGTCCGACTCTGTTGTACAAATCTTGGACTCTGCCAGATAACGCTCTTTCTAGGGCTTCGTAATGAACAAGACCTTGCGCTCCGTCAAACTGATTGTTGACGTCGTCGTAAATCTTTTCGCCTCCGCCCCACATCCTGTTGATCTGAATCCGATCGAGTACGACAACATCGTTTCTTCCAGAGACTAATAGCGCGAAAGATAAGATCTTGTTCTGAATGCCAGTTCCTTCAGCAATACCATAAAACGCGCGCCGTAATTCAACGCTGCTCATATTTGGATCTGCAATCATTTCATGCAGCCTCATTAAGCCGCTCTTTCCTGTCTCATCAACCTGCGCCATTTTGCGCAAGAACAATGCGCCGAAATCATTTGCATTGCTTGTTGCTGACTTTCCAGGACTACCCGACGGGATGTTTTCTTTTACCGTTGCAAGCCATGATGCTGAATCAGCGTCACTCCATTCTCCTCTTGCAGCCTTATCGATAAATGGCGACGCGGCCTGGGCCAAATCCTTGAACCCGCTTTCATGGGGGAATGCAGAAAGCATGCGAGACAATATAGACCACAGCATCAACTGACCAGTAATCTGTGGGCCAGCGCCAGCTCTATATGCGTCTTGGAATTTAGATTGAATCGCAAGGCCCTCATCAGCCGCTTGAATTTGGCCTGGGGTCAGCTGATCAAACCATTTGGCAAATTGCTCTGGGTTGTTCGCGTTTTCAATCAGCCATGCTGGCGGAGCTTGGACTTCGTTGCTGTTGTTCACTTTTGCCATCATTAGAGCATACGCCTCTGGTGACGACAGCGGGTCCGGGAACTCAGTAGCTATGACATCAAGTTTCTCAGATGAAGCAGCAAAGTTTTTCGGATTAATCGCTTTGGGAACAAATGCCTGTTTGCCTGTCCCTTCTGGCGTAAACCCTTCAACCGTTACTCGATACTCTGGGGACAGCTGGTTCACTTTTGGCGCGTCGGATGCCGGCGCTAAAGTTACGCCTTCTGGCTTTGACGGGGCAATCGCTCTTTGTACGCCGGCGATCACTTCATCGACCGCGGCCAATGGGTCAAGCCCTGATTGAAGCGTCATGCCTCGGTCAGCAATTCTGCCCTGCGCTCCAGCAGCATAAGATGTCAGGCCTTCAACGCCATTCATAAATGCCTTGGCTGCTACTGCGACTCCGGGAATTTCGCCCCATTCGCCGAGTAGAGCTGAGCCAGCCTTGATCTGCTCTTTGGCTTCGTCAGTGATGTCGAGCCTATCTACAAAGTCATACAACATTTTAGTTGTGGCAGCTGAGCCGTATTGCTCAGATACGCGGCCCATGCCTTGCAAGAACGCATCAAGACCCTCACCCTCTGGCGCACCTGATGCTTTTACAATGCCTTCAATGATACCAATGACGTCGCCAGGTAGCCCGAGCGTTGCTGTTGCTGCACCACCCGCTGCACCACTAAACACCCGACCAGTCGTCTCAAGGAACTCACCGACGCCCATGCCATCAACTGGGCCAGCAATCGCTTCGATATTTGTCTGGTCCTCAACGCCGCCAAAAACCTGCGCCCCTTGTCCCGTGCCAGGGATTGGTTGTGGCTCACCTTCTAGCTGAGGAGTGATTGCCTGTCCTTCAGCCATCATCTCAGGATTAACCTGTTGCGCCTCAAGCGCTTGCTGAGCTTCCATGTCAGCAAGATCAATCTCTGATTGAGTCACAATGCGGCGGCCATCGATGTACCGAGACTCGCCTGTCTCCATCGCCTGAATGCTGTTTGCGATTTCTTGTTCGATCGAGTTCATCGTGACTGAGCCTCTTGTTCTAGTCGAATGTACAACTCAAGACCTTGAATCGCCGCCTGCTTTGCACCTTCATTTGGATATGACGCATTACGGGCAGCTTCCAATAATGCTGTAGCTGACATATTTTTAGAGCCATTTGGATCAAACCGACGTGCTGCTTGCGTCAATGCTGTGCGCGCTCTGTTACGGGCTTTAACGTCTGCTTCGTTCTGCTTTATTGACTCAATCTTTGGTAAAACAAAAGCGATCGGATCAATGCTAGGATCTGCTCTTCGAGCCAAAATCAGTTCGCGCTCAACCTGTGCGACCAACTGTTGTGCGCCGCGATCAATGATGTCCGCGTTAGCAAACGGCTTGTCCGGCAATCCAAGATCACCTTTAACAATACGCATCGCTTCTGCGTAAGACTCGTCGTCTCGGCTTGCAATCTTGCCCAGTAGCGATGCGTAAGTTGATGCGCTGATCTTACGATCTGAGCGCGCATCGTTAACCGCTTCTCGCGTCAGCTTGCCTTGCAGTACTTGGTACTCTAAAAGGCGCACAGTATTTTGGTCGTCATACCCGCCTTCAATGTTGATGGCTTTGAAGTATGAGTTATATGTCGCCGTGTTGATGTTGTACAGCTCACCCATGATTCGCTCCTGGGCATCAAGATCATTGGCTGAAATTGCCTGCAACAACTCAGCTTCTTTCTTTACTGTGTCCTTTTCTTTCTTGCGATTTGCTACAGCCTCTGCTTGCGTATCTTCAGACCGCTTCGCGGACAATGCAGATTGTGCTCGTTCATATAACGCCTGCTTTTGAGCGACCGTCATACTGTCATACGTTTCTTGCACGTCTTCATCTTGGAACTGCATGCGACCGCGTACAGCTGCAAGTCCGCGCACAGGGTTTTGTAGCGCCTCTTCCATGACCACGTTAATTTTCGCGTCAGTGACCGCAGACTCTAACTCATTGATTTTAGTCTGATAAAATTCTGGATCGTCAATAGACATGGCTAACGCGGCGATTTCATTGCGGGCCGCTTCAATGCGCATATCCGGAGTAACGACTTGACCAGTCTCTTCATCAACAGATGAGCCACCTTTAATCAGCGTCTCGGTGTCGCGGATAAAACGATCAACGCCAGCTCTTGCCCTGATCTCGTTATCAATCCTATTGCGATTTGCCTGCGTTTTTGCAGCTGACAAATATGCAGAGTTTGCAATGACGCCAACAGATGCCGTGTACTTTTGCGCTGCAAGTGGGCTGATCCGCCGTAAAATTTGGCTTTGCTCAGAACTCATTGTTTCCATACTGAGCTGGAGAGTAGGTAGATCAATCTCGTTGTTCTCAAACTGCGCCTGCAGCTGAGCGATTGATTCGCGAGCTGATAACTCCATTTCCATAGAAATTGAATCAAGCGCAGTGGATCTAGCGGCTCGGCCAAAGACAGTGCTTTGATCGCCGGGCAGCACTTGATCTGCTTCAGCGCCAGAAGATACTGCGTGCTTGAGCTGCTCAATAGTTGGAGCGTTGGTGGCGCCGTACTCTTTGCCGGCTACCTGGGCCTCTACCTCGGCTTGACGGAACGCAAAGTTTGCCAAACGATCTAATGACTGAGCCAAAACCTGACTTGTGCGAGAGGATTCTTGCAGCCCAATAGTGCTGACGTTTGGCATCCTAGATATTGCGACGCCTGCTTTCTGATATTTCGGCATTACCATTGATTAACCCCCAGGTACCATTGAGGGCATACCAAGGCTGCCGGTTGTTGGGTACGCAATGTTTTGAGCTGCGCCGGTTAAGCTGCCGCCCCCTGCGAATCCACCAATGTTGGATGGCGGTCCGCCGATGGAGCCAACGGTCATTGCGGTAGCGCCCAATGTACCGACTGCACTATAGAAACCCTGGCGCCTTGCTTGTGATGCAGCCATGCGCGCCTGCTGTGCATTTACGTCACCGATCACCAATGCAAGCTCTGCATTTTCTTGAGCTAAGTAGAACTCGCCGATACCTTCTTTGGCTGCGTAATTCTTTAGACTTTGTGGCGATCCAGAGTAAGGATTCAATCCACCCGCTGCTGCACGCGCTGTGACAGTCGCTGTGTTCTCACGAATCTTCTTTAAGACCTCAACACCTTGCTGGCGATAGGCGAGCGCGTCACGGCGCCCTTTAAGCTCTTCCTGCTTGGCTTGAGCCTGGTATGCCCGCGCCTGCTGTCGACCTGCTTGGATCTGCTGAATCGAGCTGATAGCAGATAAAGCTGTACCCACCACTTGGAGAGTCGACATACCTGCTGCAGCTGCTGCCATAAATGCCATGCTATTGCCCCACTGATACCTTGTAATCCAATGCCAGCACATTCATCTTGAGCGGCACTGACTGACTTAATGTGATCTTGCCTTCGTTCACGAAACCAAGCAACGGACCGGATCTCTTTACACCCGTAAACGGCTGCACAGCGATGTCCAAGATGTCTTCACCGAAACGCCTGAAGGCAACTTGCTCGCCATTGATTGTAACTGCTTGAGATTCAAAGTGTTCTGAGTTTATTTCAAGAATGCGCTTTTTAAATCCACGAATATTTCCAGAAGGCAACCTTGGCTCTACTGGTAGCGTCACAGCGATCGGTGTGAAGTTAAGGCCAATCGAGTAGGACTCTTCTGCAGCAATGTCAAAAGAGACTGCGCCAGACGATACTGTCTTGTCTGCTTCAACAATGCCGTCTCGGATCACCTTGACTGTTTCACCCTCCAGGAATGACAGTCCACTGACTGAAGCAGTTGATGAACCCACGTCAGCAAAAGTCGAGCAGTCCAGCGTTGAGTCTTCAGAGAATAGCTCGACGTAGTACACATCGCTGCCATCAATGGTTCTCTTGACAACCGCATATGTATCAGAAATATCGACGCCGACAGAGATGAACTCGCCGTCGGTAACCCACTCTGAGGGAGCGATAATTTCTTGTGAACGCAACAGTGTGTAGCAGGCGATCGTTCCATCTTCCGCATTTACGATCAGCAGCTGATCACCTTCGTCAGTTGACGTTGCTCGGCGCACAGCCATGTCAGACGGTGACTTCAGTAGATGCGATGACAATAAGGAAATCTTGGTTGAGATGTAGCCATTGACCGTGTCGCTAAAGATAAATTCAGCAAGCGCCTTTCCCTGGCGCTGCACAAAGACCGTGGCGCCATCTACGTTGACAACCCTGATACCGACCCTTGCGCCATTAGATGTTTGCTCCTGGACCGCTAGGTTGCTTGGAGTGAGCGGATCACCCAATGTTTGCGGCAAGTAGAACTCACCGCCAGTAGTGAACACCTGTAAATTACGTCCTGCATACAGGTCCACAATTGCATTGAACCGACCAGTATCTAGCGTGGCTTCCAATGCCGCGTCATCAAACGATTCGCCCGGATCAAAGTTAAAGAAGTCGCCCACACGGCTGCCCCATAGCGTCGATGGCCGAGAAGACGCGCCACCGAAATACAGGCGCCCTTCATAGAATACTGATGACCGAGGCCAGCCCCTGGTTGCTGACCAGGTGTTTTCGTATCCAGATTCCAGATCCCAATCGCCAGATGCAATTGCGTCAGTATTAAAGAACGGCACCTCTGTGATCGCCTTAACGACTGTGCCGGATACATATTCAACAATCCGAGCACGGCCTTGTGGTGATGCATCAATGTACTGGTCGACGTTGCCGGCACTGAATACAGATGCGCTTGCTGTTAATGTGACCTTTCCATCCTCGACGTCCGGAGTCAGCGTGGCGCCTGGCTGCGTCACAGTGAGTGAGTACGCATACTTTGGAATGTACGAAAACGATAGATCAGATATTGTCCAGGATGCATCTGTGGCACCACGCACAATCTTTTGCGGGATCATGGATTCTTGCACAATGATCAGAGTGTCAGCTGACTGCGCCCAGCACATGGTAGGAATAACTGTGTCCGTGATTTTCGTCACGGTTAAGTAATCGTCTCCAGAGCCGTTGATGTTTGTTATTTGCACGCCGTCCTTAAAGACGTACATGCGTTCGTCAACAAAGATCAGCATGTAGCTGTCATTGACCGAGAATTCAAAGTGAACCATGCGCACAGCTGTGTCTGCTGATGACGGCAGTTCTGCTAAATACTTGGTTCCATTGCGCCGCACAAATCCACCCTGTGGCTGGATGATAATGTTTTGTGCTTGCTCTAAGCCGTTGTAATACTGCTGCAAATCAATCCTTG
>Ga0209138_1003532_pt1 | contig 11122 bp, 10 predicted proteins | sample SaaInl3SG_22_DNA_FD_184645 | JGI IMG/M metagenome (GOLD analysis project Ga0209138, IMG submission 184645) | Marine microbial communities from expanding oxygen minimum zones in the Saanich Inlet - ESP_153SG_22_DNA (SPAdes) (version 2) | ecosystem: Environmental > Aquatic > Marine > Intertidal...
CCGATTTGATATCCATAAACACAATCGGGTTTCCTGAGCGCACAAAGGTTGCGTAAAGTTTTTCCATGACGTTTTTGGCGCGTTCCGACTCCACACCAACAACTACCCTATCGGGTTTCATAAAGTCCTCCACGGCAAAGCCTTCGCGTAAAAACTCTGGGTTAGACACTACATCAAAAGGAGTCTTTGTCTTCGATTGAATCGTTTGTTTCACTTGTTTACCTGTACCAACAGGCACGGTACTTTTTCCAACGATGATTTTATAATCCTTCATCAGGCCACCAATTTGATTGGCAACGCCCAGTACATATGACAGGTCAGCAGAGCCGTCTTCATCTTCGGGGGTTGGAAGGGCCAAAAAGATAACCTCTCCATGAGCTACTCCTTCTTCAATCTGGGTAGAAAAGTGCAATCTTCCTGCCTTTATATTTCGCTCAAAATAGGTTTCCAGGTGCGGCTCATAAATGGGCACTTCGCCATTTTGCATTTTTGCCACTTTGGCTTTGTCAATATCTATACAAAGGACCTCATTACCAGCTTCTGCCAAACAGGTTCCAGTAACCAAGCCTACATAGCCGGTGCCTACTACGGTTATTTTCATGGGTTCTCGTTTAACATTGATAATATCGTGTCTTCAATTGAATTTGGTAAGTTATTTGTCCCCAAAAAATTAAAAATTTTAGATGGATCACCTTTCAAATCTATAATCTCATTTTTTCTAACAAATTTCGGGTTTGTATTAACCTCAATCTTATGGTCGGACATTTCAGTAAGTACATTTAAAATTTGTGAGATGCTATATGATTTTCCTGAGCACAAATTAAATATCTGTGAATGTAAATCACTTATCATTAACTTGACATAAACGTCTACTATGTCGTTCACATTATTATACTCTCTATACACATTAATATTCCCTAGTTCAATAGATTTCTTTTTTTCTCTAAAATGACTTACAATTTTGGGAATTAAAAAATGTTGCTCTTGACCTGCGCCTGTGTAATTAAACGGTCTAACAATTAAAATTTTAAGCTTTTCAAAATAATTTCTGGTCATATTTTCCATTGCCAGCTTAGAATTTCCATAATGATTAACAGGGAAAGTACTATTGTCTTCGGAAAGGGAACCTCCACTATTTCCATAAACTGCAGCGCTACTCGCTAAAATAATCTTTCTTGGAAATTGGTTCAACGAAATAAGTGCGTCTAAAATATTTAGCGTTCCAAAAACGTTAACATTGTACATTTTCATAGGTTCTGCTGCGACAAAAGAAATTGCTGCTAGATTTATAATGTAGTCTGGGACAATTTTATTTAAAACAGAAGATACCTGTTCTATTTTTGTTAGGTCACAAATAAAGTGTGTGTGTTTTGTGGGCTTTCCAATGGTGGTTCCAAACACTTCAAAACCTTGAGACGACAACAATCGCTCTAAATAAACTCCTGTAAAACCGTCAATTCCGGTTATTAAAACACGCATCTTAAAATGTTTCTCCTTTACGATTTCTTTCAATATCCTTTTGAACCATTATTGAACACAGCTCTTCCATAGGGGTTGTGGGCTTCCACCCAAGTTCCTTTTCGGCTTTTGAGGCATCTCCAAGTAAAATCTCAACCTCAGCAGGTCTGTAAAACTCCGGGTTTACTTTTACCAAAACATCTCCTGTTTTATTATTTAAACCGATCTCGTTTTCTTCAGTTCCTTTCCACTCAATATTAATATCAACCGCATTAAATGCAAGTTCAACAAACGTTCGGACAGTCTGTGTTTTATTTGTGGCTAGAACGTACGTCGATGGGGTGTCCGCTTGAAGCATTCTGTACATCCCCTCAACATATTCTTTTGCATACCCCCAATCTCTTTTGGCGTTTAGGTTACCCAATTCCAAAAGTGAAGATTTACCTAAGTGTATTTTAGCAACGGCATCTGATATTTTTCTTGTTACAAATTCCTTTCCTCTCAACGGAGATTCGTGGTTAAACAAAATTCCACTAGTTGCAAAAATTCCATAAGACTCTCTGTAATTTAGTGTTGCCCAGTGTGCAAAAACCTTGGCAACTCCATAAGGGCTTCGCGGATGAAAGGGAGTAGTTTCGGATTGAGGAATTTCATGAACTTTTCCAAACATTTCAGATGTTGAGGCTTGGTAAAATTTTATTTTAGGATTTATCGTTCGTATGGCTTCAAGCAAGTTAAGTGCTCCAATTCCTGTTATTTGAGCCGTTGCAATCGGTTGAGTAAATGAAACACCTACGAAACTTTGTGCTGCTAAATTATAAATTTCGTCAGGGTAAACATCAGCGATTATTCTATATGCGCTGGACAAATCCACTAAATCATATTCTAAAAGGCTTAAGTTTGGGTGATTGTTAATCCCCAACTCTTCTATTCTCCAAAAATTTGTGGAGCTAGTTCTCCTGTATGTGCCATAAACACGGTAGCCTTTCTTTAATAATAGTTCTGCCAAATACGCAGCGTCTTGACCTGTAATTCCTGTAATAAGGGCTTTTCTCATTTTTTTGACTTCCAATTATAATATAGTTGCTCTACTGTTTCTTTTATTTCTTTTTCAAAACGCTCAGTAGAAAAACGTTTTGCATTTTCTCTTATTGTAGCTTTATCAAACTTCTCCTCATTATCCATAAAAAAGTTTATCCCCTCAAGTAACGACGGTACAGACTGTTTGTAGAAAAAAACTCCTGTGTCATTTTTTGATATTTTCTGGTCGGGGAATTTTCCAACTATTGTTTCAAGCGCACCTCCTTTGCCATAGGCAATGACAGGCACCCCACAGGCTTGAGCTTCAACAGGGGCAATTCCAAAATCTTCTTCGGCCGCAAAAATAAATGCTTTTGCTTTTTGGGTTAAGGCAATCATTTCATCTCTTTCAACATACCCCATAATTGTAATGTTTGATGATGCTTTTGATTTTACTTTTTTCATATCTGGCCCATCGCCAATGACAATTAATTTATGCGAAGTCTGCGAAAAAGCCTCAACTATTAAGTCCATTTTTTTATAAGGAACCATTCTTGAAGACGTTATAAAATAATCGTCAGTCTGGTCAGATGGGGTAAATGAGCCTACGTCTACTGGTGGATAAATCACAATACTTTCTTTTCCGTACAACTTTTTTATTCTTTTTGCTACATAATAAGAGAGCGTTATATAATAGTCTGGTCTGTTAGCTGTGTTTAAATCCCAATTTCTAAAATAATGAAGCCCCCATTTTGCAAACATTCCTTTTAATCCTCTGTTAAGTTTTGACTCAAGAATGTATTGATGATAAAGATCCCATGCGTACCTAGCTGGAGAAAGAACATAGGAGATGTGCAATTGATTGTGATTTGTTAAAACTCCCTTGCTAATACATGATGAGCAAGAAAAAACCAGCTCATAATCTCTTAGGTCAAACTGTTCAATGGCGTAAGGGAAAAGCGGTAGATATTTTCTATAGTGTTTTCTTGCAAACGGTAATTTTTGAATAAATGATGTTTTTGCCTTTTTTCCTCCTAGAATTTGATTTCGTTCAGGTGGAGCTAAGAAGTCTATTAAAGCAAAGTGATCCATTTCTGGCCATATTTTATTGATTATCTCGTTACACCGCTCAGCTCCACCATAAACAACATACCAATCATAAATCAATGCTTTTTTCATAAGTTGATAATTCCTGACGCTTCCAAAATGCCTTTAGCCGTCTTTTCCCAGTTATATTTCTTCTGCAAATTTATACTTTTTGACTCTGTAAAGATATTGCTTCCCATGGCTGTTTTAAAGTTTTCTGCGATCTTTTTAATAGAGTCTGTTTCGGTAAAGTTTACATATCCTGTGAAAAGCTCTTTGAAAACTTCTATTTCGGAGCATAAAACAGGGGTTTTATGTAAAAGAGCTTCTATAATTGGTAATCCAAATCCTTCGTATTTTGATAGACTCACATAAAGTTTTGCTTTTGAGTATAGAAGTGCAAGCTCGTCATCTGAAATGTCGGTTTCATAAATAACATTTTTGTTCTCCTGCAATTGACCTTTGTGATCGAACGCTTTCCCTGCTCTGCCAACTAGTATCAGTTTGTATTTATTGTCCTTATTAAACAGGTTAAAAGCTTCTATCAAGGTTTTTGTGTTTTTTCTAGGGTCCAAAGATGCTACGGAAAGAATTATGTTCTCTCTTGGCGGCTTTTTTTTGGGTTTTAGCTTTTTGATGCCACAATATACAACGCTAATTTGGTCTTTATTTACAAACTTATAGTTAGTTAATATTCTGCTTTTTGAAAACTGACTTATTGTAACAACCTTCCTTGAGGTCTTCAAACACATGGGGGCCAAAGCTTTATATATAATTCTGAATTTCCATGAAAAGCTTTTTGGGATATCTTTGAAAGATGTGTCCAAAAGAGTATATATTTTATTAAAGTACATGACTGGTGCTGAGTTTGTAAGGTTTAACAGCAATGGTCGCTTTCTAAAAATTAAATAAAGTGGTAATTCGATTTGCTCCCACCAGTGTCCCCAAAAAAAACCTACTCTAATCTTTTTTATGCTTTTGAGCTCGTTGTTTACTTTCATTCGATTAGAGCATATTAGCACCACTTCAATGCCTTTGTTTTTTGAAATCTCTTTGGTTGTTTCGATTGCAAACCTTTGGACGCCAGAAACGCGTTGATTCAAAAACCTACCATTAATAAAAAGCCGCTTTTCTTTTGACATGTCTAGAAATAATTTCCGTACAAATATAGCGTACAATCGGCAAGCGTTCTTTATTCTTTCATAAAGCTATACTTGCAAAGCATCATCGTGTTTTGGGTGTTCTGATAGTTGGTGTGTAAACATAAAACATGAAAAGGAAATAGGAAAAAAGGAAAACGCCCCATGTCCTTGCAAAGATGTTTTCAGTAATCATGTTGAGTATAAAATATACCAATAGCACAACCCCAAATGTACTTTCCCTTCTTCGCAAACTTTTAAGTAGCGAGAGCAAATAAACTATAAATAAACTCAACCCAAATACTCCTGTGGCTAACATATATTCTAGGTATTGATTGTGAGAATTTAACCGTCCCTCCTCTGATTGCATAACTCGACAGTCCTGAATAGCATCAACTGAGTCGCCTATACCATAGCCCAACAGGGGTTTATCCCCTATAAGTTTAATGGAGCAAGAATATATTTTTTGTCTTGTGGCCAAGGTGTTATTGGTATGGTCATTAGCATTACTAAGGGTTTGGACAAACTGAGTTATTTCATTAAACCGATATCCTGGAAATACTTTGGGGCCAAATAACAAAAATGCGATAACTGAAACGGCGCAAAATATTAGTGCTTTCTTGTTAAATTTCAAAATTGCCAAGCAGCAAATGGCGGTTGCAACAATTGGCATTCTTGCAGAGGTCAATAATAAAAGTGTTGCGCTAATTAAAAACGCAACGCTAAATAAGAGCTTAAAATTCCTTTTTTTTTGAATTATTTTATTAAACGAAATAAGGCAAGTAATACCGCTTGTTAGTCCAATATATACTGGATGCATAAACAGTACCTCATTGTGCAACAGGTGTCTTATGTGAATAAATGTAAGGTCTGCTGAGTAGTCAATTTTATATCCAATAAAAATGGTAAATAGCCCATATAAAGAAAATAGTGTGCTTGCTAAAACCCAAAGATCAATCGCCTTTAAATTTATCTTATTGTTTGTCATGCGGTTTTGCACCCAAAGGCAAAAAGGCAATGAAATTAATGGTGCCCTTTTTGCTATCTGACTCCATCCCTCTGCTAAATTTTCTGTCCATATAATGGATATTAATAAAACAAAAACGGGGATTATAACAAAACATACATTGAGCAGCGATGCAGGGTTGACTAGCTTGTAGAGTCTTTCTTTGAAAAAAAATAAGAGCGAGACGAAAAAATATAGTGCTATGGTGTAGCTTAAAAAAGGTATCGAATAAAAAAAAGCTAAAACACTAAGCGCATTGAGAAGCAGGAAAGTTTGATTGCGCATCATTGCATTTTACGGGTAGCCCGCTGAAATCTTTTTTGTTTTCAATTATTTGAACTGTAATCACTAAAACTACCCAAAAGTAATGAAAATTAAACTGCTGATAAAAAATGCCTTGCAATAGAACTAAAGCAAAGACGCTAAAGCCAAGCCGAGTGATTTTTTTGGTGCTTATCAATTGTGAAATGTTTAGGTAATAAAGCACTGTTCCTAATATTCCTGTTTCAAAAATCATTGTTGCATAGTCGGAATGAAAGTTAACATACTTCCATTCTGACCCTACATCCAAAAATGTTTCATATATATAAAACGGTGCGCTCATAAAACCATGCCCAAAAATGGTTGTCTTTATTGATTCAAAGGCGTTAAAAAATCCATAGAAAAGAATCTCTGTGTGAATGTCTGTTGACTTCCCTGACTTGAGAAATCTAACTTCTATCGCTGTTAAAATTCTTTCATATAAATCAAAGTAATGAATCGCTATGAAGACAATCAGTGCCAAGAGTAAAAAAAAGCGAAAATTATAGAACAGCTTTTTGAAGTTAATCTGTGGGTGTGCAAAGAACCTGTCCATAAAATACACCAGCGCAAATGAAGCAATGCCTGACCTAGAAAAAGAAAGTAAAATTAGTAAAATTGCAAAGTATGATTCTAGTGGTTTTATTGTTTTTGTCCTTGAACCAATAAAAAAAATGAATGACATATAGTATGAAAAGACGTTTGGGTCTAAAAAACCTCCATTAAGCCTTGGAAAATAATGACCAACATATGCCGAAAAAGGATTAATGTATTTTAAAAATGCAACTTCTGCTGTGTTGCTTTGGTGGGTATTGGTAAAAAAAAGGGTTAATTGAACTACAAGCCATATAATTTGAATTATGAGAGTTCCTTTTATCCAAGTGCGAATTATATACCTTTTATTGTTTGTTTTGTTGAAAAAATAAAGAAACGCTATTGACGAAATGACGATTTCGGCAAATAGAGTCATTTTTTTAAACTGAAGCAGCCCTTTAAACCCAAAAACTATGGTCATAAAGAAGTAGGCTAGCATAATCACAAAACCAACAACAATATTGCTGCTTTGTTGCTTTAACTTTGTGTTTATGACTCCCCTTTTTAACATAACTAATATAATCAACGCCAAAGACAGCAACAGCTGTGGGGTAATTAAAAACGGAGCGTTCCCCCCAGCTAAATCAACTCTAAAAAAGGCTAGGCTAATTAGGAATATAATTAGTATTTTGTCTATGCTTATTCTTAAAGAGAAGTTCATTAGGCTGTTCTTATTTTATTAATATTTTACAAAACATGTATGCTGTTTTGAATTGAAACCTACGTAGTCTGTTTACAACCATTAATATGCTTGAACAAGCAAAAAGAGTCTGGTTTCCTTTTGTAGTTTTAAAAAAATTTTTTCTGCTCTCAAAAGAGATGATGTCTGACTTTTTTGATTTTGTCTTTGCTCTCATAGACGATCCTGCACTAGCGCCTTCTTTGTGGTAAACAAAAGAATTTTCGCACCAATCAATCTTCCATTTTTTTTCTTTGGCCCTATATGTCCAATCTATTTCTTCATAATATAAAAAATATGCCTCATTCATAAGTCCAACATCATCCAAAAACTTTTTATTCACAAGCATCGAAGCGCCTATAACATAATCTATTTTTTTGAACATTGTCTTTGGTGAAGCAATGGGCGCGCCCGAACCAATGTGCTTTGATGTAAACATTGCTTTGTTAAATGAGCCTCCAATCGCTTGTATTTTTTTTGGGCTATAATACTCGACTAATTTGCTTCCAAGTATTCCTATTCTCTTATCTTTTCTTCTTTTTAATTCATTAATTTGATTATGTAAAGAGTTTTTGTCAACAACTGTGTCATTATTTAAAATCCAGCAATATTCAAAATCATTTCGTCTTTGAGCATACCTTAATCCAATATTGTTTGCGGCAGAAAACCCTCGGTTTTCCTGAGCTTTAATTATTAGCAAGGCCTCGTCATAAAAGTTTGATTCGCTCTCTTTTTGAGATATTATTTTAAACTTTATAGGTTTGGGCTGTAGAGGATAAACTATTCTCTTATGTAGGGTTGGAACTTTTTTGTGAGATGTGCCTAATGCCCATGATTCTATCTGATATATTGAATCATGAGTTGGTGAGTTATCTACAACTATTACTTGAAAGCTTTTGTGAGACAACTTGAACACGCTTTCCAAGCATTCAATTGTGTCTTTCCAACCTTTGTAATTAACTAAAACAATAAAAACTTTTTGGTTTATCATTAGAACAGTTCCTTTTTTACAACCACAATGTATTGTAATGTTAGAAACTGGGAAAAGACAAATAACGTAATCTTGTCAAGAATAGAAGATTTAGACTTTCTGAATTTATTACACGAAGTGATTGATTCAATTGTCAATCCGCTTTCTAATCTAAACAGTTCTTCCATATCCGATTTACAGAAAAATCTAAGGTGTGTTTTGTCAAAAAGTCCTGAGTCTTTGTATTTAAACGACCCTTTTAAAAAAATTTTATACACAGCACTAAAATGTCTGATGTTTGGAATACTACAAACTATTTTTTCTTCTTTTTTTAATGCTTCTTTTGCTTTTTTTATTATTCCGTTTGGATCAATCAAATGCTCTAGTACATCTGCAAAAATAATGACATCAAACTTGTTCTTAGGAAAGTCTTTACTTTCTACATCCCCTATTTCAATAGATTCAAAATATGACTTGTCATCAACAACGTCTACGAGGTCATATAAATGAATGGTAGAGGCTATTCCAGTTTTTTTCATATGAACTAAAGTCCTTCCTGAACCCCCTCCTATTTCTAATATTTTAAGGTTTTTTTTGTCTCTTAAAACCTCGACTATATCATATCTGATATTATTAAAATAGTCTTTATTTTTAATCTTGTAAAAATTATTGATGTTCATTTTCTAGTCCTCCAAATTATAATCATTAGTACGGAATAAAGTGCTTCAGTAAAAATTAAAGCCCATAATGCTCCAAAAAGTCCAAATAAATATACTAAAATACAGCAGCAAAAAACAGCAATGAGAGATAACACAAAAAATGTATTCATAATCTTCTCTTTCATATCTGAGGCTATAGCCAACAAATAAAAAGGACAATTAACAGCCACAAAAAGTAGTGCAAATGCAGACATGTTTAACAGCTTCTTTGTTAAATCAATATGCTCTGTAGTGAAATACTGTACAATCTGTTGATTGAAAACAAAAATAATTATCGCTTCGAAAATCACAAATAACACAACAAAAGCATACGTGTTTTTAACCGCTTTTTTTGCAGACGACACCGACCCCTCTATCAAATTAGATATCCTAGGAAACATTATCGTTTGATAAATTGAAAATATTGCTCTTGAGAAATTATAGACTTTTTCGACAATAGAATAAATCCCTGCCATTTCAATATTAGTAAACATCCCCACAATAACAGGAAACAAAAAAGAAGAAAAGTAGATACTAATATTAGAAATAAAATAGTGATAACTAGACCTAAATTCTTCAATTATAAGACTCTTTTGTAGAGTCACTTTGTCATTTATTGGATACTCCTTTAAAATTAATCTGCCTGCAAAAAAACCAGCAATAATTATTCCTATACCAAAACATCCGTTAATGTATATGTAATCTTTTGGTTCAATAATTAAGCAAAAAACAAGTCCCAAATAAATGGCTTTACCCAATACAGTGATAAGTGCCAACAGTTTTAGTTTTTCTAAGCCTTGTAACGCCCAATTAAAATTAAAAATTGACGAAAATGGAATAGCTAATGAATACATGAAAAGCACAAAGTAACTTCTTATGCCTTGTATTAAAAAAAAGGCTAACCCAGACGCTGCTAAAACAACCGTAAACAAAAATGTTTTGCAAAATGTTATTGAAATTACCGTCTTAATGACATTATTTTTAGACCTGTCTTTTGTAATACGATTTACGCCTGTAATGTTGAACCCAAAATCAATGACAATTGATAAAATCATGCTAATTGAAAAGACAACAATGGAAAGACCATAATTTGATATGCCTACGGTTTTTATTAAATAAGGAATTACAATTATTGGTGTAAGAAGCGAGAAAACACTACTTAGCCCTATCGTGTAAGCGCCCGAAAAAAAATACCTTAATTCCTTCAATTCTTCTTAAATATTCTCATTATCAATTTGCATAATTCTAGAATAGAATTCCAATCTTTTCTCCCAACAACTTTTTTTTAAGTTTAAACTGTCATCTGCTTTCGACAAATCCATCACACTATATGCAGGTCTTTTAGCTGCTGTGGGATAGGCGCTTGTTGGAATTGAAACAACACGAACAGCCTTTTTGTGTTGCTTAAAAATTTCAACGGCAAAATCATACCAACTTATACTCCCCTCGTTGGAGTAGTGGTATAAACCATAGTCTTTAGAGGATTTGTCTATTATTTCCAGCAAAAATGACGCCAAATCCCCGGCATAGGTCGGCGACCCTATTTGGTCGTTTACAACGCTTATTTCGTCTCGCGTTTCTGCCAACCGTAACATGGTTTTAACAAAATTGTTTCCATATTCTGAATACAACCATGAGGTCCGTACGATAAAATGCTTGTCCCAAATCTCTTGAATATACGCCTCCCCTTTTAGTTTAGATTTTCCGTAAACACTCAGTGGGTTTGGCGTGTCTTCTTCTGTGTAAGGAGTCTTTTTCGTACCATCAAAAACAAAGTCTGTAGAAACGTGTATAAATACCGTTCTGGAGTTTCTACAAGATTCTGCTAGGTTTTTTGCTGCTGTGGCATTAATCAAAAACGCTTTGTCAACCTCTTCTTCTGCTTTGTCAACATTAGTGTATGCAGCACAATTAATGCAATACGCCATTTTATTGGATTGGAAGAATACATCAACCGCTTCGCTGTTTGTAATATCTAAGTCCGCTACATCAGTGAAAACAAAATCCAACTCGGGATAATCTTGAGCAATCCGATAAATCGATTTTCCCAACTGTCCGTTTGCCCCAGTAACTAAAACTGTTTTCATCCCGTGAAATCATAAAATGATGGTAATGCCAAATCTTTTGGCGAAATCTGTTGCGCTGTTTTAGGAATTTGCCAATCTATTCCCA
>Ga0209138_1003533_pt1 | contig 11122 bp, 9 predicted proteins | sample SaaInl3SG_22_DNA_FD_184645 | JGI IMG/M metagenome (GOLD analysis project Ga0209138, IMG submission 184645) | Marine microbial communities from expanding oxygen minimum zones in the Saanich Inlet - ESP_153SG_22_DNA (SPAdes) (version 2) | ecosystem: Environmental > Aquatic > Marine > Intertidal...
AAGATATCGTCGTGGAGCGCGCGGGTAATCTAGTTACCGTACCCATCACCATGGAAGCTATCGAAGATATGATCAGCAACAAAAAATTTGTTGGATTGATCAAACCCCGTATGCCCTATGTCATAGGGGCGTTTGGTGAGGAAAGTGTAGGAAGCGAGGCTGGACTTGCTGTGGGTGATAGCATTGTCGCGCTCAACGGACAGGAAATGCTGTTTTTCGACCAATACAAGGCGGCCTTACCGGCATTAGCCGGGCAAGAGATTGCATTAAGCATCTACCGCGAGGGCCGATCTGATACCGTGAAAATGACCGTGCCGGAATCCGGTCAAATAGGCGTATACAACACCGGAGCGGTGTTTAAATACTACGAAATCAAAAACAAAGCCTACACCTTTGCGGAGGCTTTGGGTGGTGCAGGAGGCGAGGTTCAGAATAAATTAATGAGCTACATCCGTCAATTCAAACTCATCTTCAATCCTAAGACGGAAGCGTACAAAGAAGTAGGTGGTTTCTTGACCATCTTGAAACAATACGACCAGGCGTGGAATTGGCGTCATTTTTGGGAGTTTACGGCATTCTTGAGCATCATGCTTGGATTCTTGAACATCCTGCCTATCCCCGCTTTAGATGGCGGTCATGTGATTTTTACGGTCATTGAATGGGTGTCCGGTAGAAAGCCTTCGATCAAAGTACTGGAATATGCGCAAATGGTCGGTTTCTTCTTACTTCTGGCCCTATTGATCTTTGCGAACGGAAACGATATCATAAAAGCCGTTTTCGGCGGGTAAATCCATGGATGCAAGCAGTACCATATACACTCATCTCGGTCAGGTAAATGATCCTGAGATTCCGGTACTGAGCCTCCACGATATGGGCATTTTACGCGCAGTAAACGTGCTCCCAGAGACCGACGAGCGTCATGCCCAGTCGTTAGAGCGCTTTCACACAAGCCATCCCGACGCTCCAAAGGAACATGCCGATCATGTCTACGAGATTGTCATTAGCCCTACCTACGTAGGTTGCCCGGCCATGGATCGCATGTCTCAAGATATTGAAGAGGCCATGTTTGTACGCCAATTGCCTTTTACCATCACCCAGCAACTGCAGCCGTCGTGGACCACTGAATGGATTTCGGAGGAAGGAAGAAAGAAAATGGAAGACTACGGTATTGCACCGCCTGTTTCCGGATCAGCAGATAAACGAGAACTCTTTGCGGAGGCGCCAAAAGTCCGCTGTCCCAAATGCAAAGATCCGGATACCCGAATGCTCAGTTTACACGGGAGCACAGCGTGTAAAAGCCAGTACGTGTGCAACAGTTGCCTAGAGCCGTTCGAATACTTTAAGTGTTTGTAAATCGGCCGAGGTGAAATGCCCCTCATGTCCTAACTTTGAGGAGCCCAAACACAGACTCATGTCAAAAAAGACCACTATTCCGTTCGAAAAAGCGTTCAAACTCATGGCCACGGCTAAGAGTATGGCTGAATTGTACGAGCGGGAAAAGGATACGACGTCAAAATATGTTCACGCAACGAGCCGTGGCCACGAATCGGCCCAGCTTGCGCTTGCCTTGCATCTAGAGCCAAAAGATTATGTCGCTCCATATTACCGCGACGACAGCTTGCTACTAGGTATCGGCATGACCCCAAAAGATTTAATGTTGCAACTGCTGGCAAAAGTGGACGACCCCTTTTCCGGTGGTCGCACCTATTACAGCCACCCAAGCCTCAATGACGCGGATAAACCAAAAATTCCGCACCAGAGTTCTGCCACTGGAATGCAAGCCATTCCCACAGCCGGTGTGGCCATGGGGATACAATACCGCGAGCAGCAGGGGTTAGCCAGTAAAGAGGAATTGGGCGGAATCGCCGTATGTAGTATTGGCGACAGTGCCATGACGGAAGGTGAGATTTCTGAAGCACTGCACATGGCAGCGTTGAAGCAATTCCCGCTACTTATGTTTGTTCAAGACAACGGCTGGGACATCAGTGCCAACCGGGCGGAGGTTCACCACAGCAATGCGGTGGAGTATGCGAAAGGGTTCACTGGTATTGAAGCCGTAGATATAGACGGGACAGATTTTGAATCGGCGTATTCGGAATTGGGCAAGATTATCAAGACGATGCGCAAAGAGCGCCGTCCGTTCTTAGTTCGCATGGATGTACCGCTGCTGAACCACCATACTTCTGGTGTGCGTAAAGAATGGTACCGCGACGATTTGGAGGAAGCGGCAAAACGCGACCCCTATCCTATTTTGAAGGCGCAATGTTTGAAGGCCGGGGTGAGCGAAAAGGAATTGGACCAGTGGGAAACCGAAGCGGGCCAATTCGTTCAAGCCCAGTACGAAAGCGCCCTATCCATGCCAGATCCGCAACCGGCAGATCTACTTACTCATGATTTCGCGCCCACCCCCATTACTGAAGAGCGCGGCGAACGTGCGCCCAAAGGTGCTGAACCTACGGTAATGGTGGATGCCGCATTGTTTGCCATCAAAGAACTCATGGCAGCGCATCCGGAAGCACTATTGTACGGGCAGGATGTCGGTGGAAGATTGGGCGGTGTGTTCCGCGAAGCGGCCACGCTTGCGCAGAAATTTGGTGACGAGCGCGTGTTCAACACACCCATTCAAGAAGCATTTATCATCGGTTCTACAGTCGGAATGTCGGCTACTGGGCTCAAGCCATTTGTCGAAGTTCAGTTCGCAGATTACCTCTGGCCAGGCATGAACCAATTGTTCACTGAAGTCAGCCGCAGCTATTACCTCAGCAATGGAAAATGGCCGGTGAGTACCGTCATCCGCGTCCCGATCGGCGCATATGGATCCGGCGGACCCTTCCACAGTTCTTCTATTGAGACAGCCGTGACGAGCATTCGAGGTATTAAAATCGCTTACCCATCGACAGGAGCGGATCTGAAAGGATTGATGAAATCGGCGTTTTATGACCCTAATCCGGTGGTTATTTTTGAACATAAAGGCCTGTATTGGAGTAAAATACCGGGAACCGAAGGGGCTAAAACCCCAGAACCTAGCGCAGACTACGTCATTCCGTTTGGAAAAGCGCGTATGGTGATCGAAGCGGAAGCTTCTGCAGTTACCTCGGGTGAATCTGCGGTAGTGGTGACCTATGGCATGGGAGTGTATTGGGCGCAAAAAGCGGCCAAAGCTTTCCCAGGGCAGATCAGTATATTGGATTTACGCACGCTCGCACCGTGGGACCGTGCTGCGGTCATGGCGGAAGCTAGAACTCACGGCCGCGTGCTGGTGCTTACTGAAGAATGCAGCAGCCCTAGTTTCGCTCAAAGTGTGCAAGGTGCTATTGCCGAGGAATGCTTCGAATTTTTAGATGCGCCCGTGCAACTTCTGGGTGCAGTGAATGTACCGGCGATTCCATTGAACACTACCCTCGAACAAACCATGCTCCCGAACGCCGATAAAGTGGAAGGAGCATTGCGCAGTTTGCTCGCGTATTAATAGGGACCAATTCAGTAAAAATGGGTACTTTAGTCGCTCAAAATCAGTAGTGATGAACACAGTATTTCTAGGGATCATGGGTCCCAACCAAATGATTCTCATCCTTGTGGTGGTTCTGTTGCTTTTTGGAGGCCGCAAAATCCCGGAATTAATGCGTGGTTTAGGTCGCGGTGTTAAAGAATTTAAGGACGGCGTTGCCGACGAAGAATCAAAGGACGACTCGAAAGAGTAAACCCATCCCAACGTAACGCATATGAGTACCACGGCCCAGGCGGTTGAACAGTTTTTGGCAAAAATTGACCAAACGAAAGACCTCAACATCTTTCTAGAAGTTTGGGCAGATGAAGCGCGCGCGCAAGCGGCGCAAGTCGATGAAAAAATTGCTGCAGGAACGGCCGGTTCTCTCGCAGGTATGGTCATTGCGTTGAAAGACAATATTTGCTACCGCGGACACAAAGTCAGTGCTGCGTCAAAAATCTTAGACGGTTTCGAAAGCCAATTTTCAGCCACCGCCGTTGAACGTTTGCTTGCTGCAGATGCGGTGTTTATAGGCCGCACCAACTGTGATGAATTTGCTATGGGTTCTGGGAATGAAAATTCTGCCTTTGGCCCAACCAAAAACCCACACGACCCAACGAAAGTACCTGGCGGTTCTTCAGGCGGCTCTGCTGCTGCAGTAGCAGCCGGTCTTTGCCATGCCGCGCTAGGATCAGATACGGGTGGATCTATTCGCCAGCCCGCTAGTTTTACGGGTACCGTTGGCTTCAAGCCTTCCTACGGCCGCGTCAGTCGCCACGGGTTGATCGCTTATGCCAGCAGCTTTGACCAGATCGGTCCGTTCACCACTTCGGTGAAAGACGCGGCCCGCATCATGGAAGTCATTGCCGGACCGGATGCTTTTGACGCCACCGCCATGCAAGAGCCCTTAGCTCCTGTGACAAAAGGCCAGCCGAAAAAAGTAGCTTATTTAAAAACTGCTGTAGACAATCCCGCAGTGGACGAAGGCGTTCGCAAGGCGTTCATGACCCAGTTAGAATTGCTTGAAAATGCGGGGGTCATCGTTGAGCCAGTAGAACTGGAGCTCTTGAATACGCTCGTTCCCATTTACTACATCATCACTACCGCTGAAGCCAGTTCCAACCTCGCAAGGTTTGACGGTGTTCACGCAGGTTACCGCCATCCTGAAAGTACCGATCTTGAGAGCGTATATAAACTCAGCCGCAGTGCAGGGTTTGGAAAAGAGGTTCAACGCCGTATTATGCTGGGGACCTTTGTGTTGAGCTCAGGGTATTACGATTCTTTCTTTGGCAAGGCACAATCGGCCCGTCGTTTGGTTCAGGAGTGGACCGACAAAACGTTGGAAGAATACGACGCCATTTTATGTCCTACTTCGCCGACTACGGCGTTTGAGATTGGGCGTGAGGTGAGCGACCCTACCGTGAATTATTTAGAAGATATTTTTACAGTTCAAGCAAATATTGCAGGCGTTCCCGCCGTTAGTATACCTATGGGCGTCCATGCAAACGGACTACCGATGGGTCTTCAACTCATGGGGAGCAACGGTGCGGATTTGGACGTATTGGCCATGGCCGATTGGATCCAAAACCACTAAGAATGCGCACGACAACTACCTTACTTTTTACTTTCATTTTTGCAGCCGCTTTTGGTCAAAACAGCGATACAACTGCCTTATCGACTGATACTACGACCACGGCATTAGCTGCGTCAACCACTTTAGATAGCGCGGCCTTGTGGGCACTGGATGATCGTCTTGCAAAATTGGATGCTGAGCATGTTTTTCGCACCGCTGCACAGATTAAAGTCATTGATACCGTGCATCCGCTGCCCTTAACAGACAGCATCTTCGAGCACTACATGGCCGAATTGGACCAACGTACGCCGTTTGAAATGACCTACAATCCCACCGTGCGTAAATACATTGAGCGTTACCTCAAGCACGGTACGGCGCGGTTGAGTCGCATGATGGCCCACGGTCAATATTACTTCCCCATGTTCGAGGAACACCTCGACAAATATGACATGCCGTTAGAGCTTAAATATTTAGCGGTGGTTGAAAGTGCGTTGAATCCTAAGGCCCGCTCCTACGTTGGCGCGACCGGTTTGTGGCAATTCATGTACAGCACGGGGAAAATGTACGATCTCAAGGTCAACAGCTACGTTGATGACCGCAACGATCCATTAAAAAGTACCGAAGCCGCGTGCCAATACATGCTTAAAATGTATGATGTTTTTGAAGATTGGAACCTCGTTCTAGCTGCGTACAACAGCGGTCCAGGGAATGTCCGTAAAGCCATTCGCCGCAGTGGAGGGAAAACGTCCTACTGGGAAATTCGTCCGTTTTTACCGCGCGAAACTTCGGCGTACGTACCGCTCTTTATCGCAGCGACTTATGCGATGGAATACGGGCATTTGTACGGTGTAGGGCCCGCCGATATACCCGCCTACTACGTTGCAACAGATACGGTTCGCGTTACGAACCAATTGCACTTTCAACAGCTAGAACAACAGCTCGGCGTTGCATCCGACCTACTGGAATTCTTAAATCCGCAGTACCGATATAAGATCATTCCTGTTGTCGATGGCACCGATTATTTCATCACCCTACCAAAGGAAAGTGCCGTAGCCTTTAGAGCACAACAAGATTCCATTTACACCATAGCCGCCGGCTATTTTGAGTCGCGCGCGAGCACGATGCCAGAGTTCACCCAAATGAACGAACGGACTACGCACCGGGTTCAAAGCGGCGAAACCTTAGGACACATCGCTGGGAAATACGGCGTGGGGGTAAGCGAGATCAAACGTTGGAACGGGCTAACTTCGGATATGATACGTGTGGGTCAGCGCATTGTCGTTTATCCGCGCCGCATCTAAAACAAAGACTGTCAGAAGGCTTTGGTCTACTTTTTGCCTAATTTCCAGTACTAATTCCTGCATTATGTTACGCAACAGCGCTTTACTTCCACTTCTTGTTACTGCTTCGCTCTCCCTCTTCTTCTTTAGTGGATGTACAGAGAAAAACGCAGACGGTACCACTAAAAAAAAGGAGCGCATACTGCCCCCGTCCAGCGGTACTCACAGTGAGCTTTTACTGGTAATGCCTGATGCGCTTTGGGAAGGTGCACCGGGGGAAGAATTCAGAGCACTATACCTTGCAGATGTAGAAGGGTTGCCTCAGGCAGAAGCCTATTTCGATGCTTCTAGAGTTGAACCCAAGGACGTCAATAAAATTCTACAGAAAACAAAGAGCATCCTTTGGGTTGAAAAAAGCGATACCTCGTTTGTGAAAATGCAGAAAGATTTGTGGGCGCGACCGCAACGAATCGTACGCATCACTGCACCGAGCGAAGAAGCAATAGCGAAGTCCATAAAAGAAAGTGCGAAGCAATTGATGGACGCTTTTAAGGAGCACGACATGGGCGTAATTCAGGGTAGGTTGAAGAAATCGTCTTATGCCTATACCCATGAGAACTTAAAAGATATCGGCATTAAAAGCATGCTGCTGCATCAAGGGTTCGACCCCACGCTAGACAAGGAAGATCTGAAAATTTTCGCAACGAAGACGGTCAAGACCATTCAGTACGTTATCGTGAGCGAACGCCCTATGTCTGAAGGTTTGGTCAGTGTTGATGCCATTATTGCGCACCGCGACAGCATCGGAAAAAATTATTTTGAAGGCACCTACGAAGGGTCGTTTATGTCTACGGAACTGATGATCCCGCCCAGCATTGAGAATACAGAAATCAGCGGGATGTTTGCCATTGAAACGCGCGGATTGTGGCGAATGAATGGCGATTTTATGGGCGGCCCGTTCTTATCCTACACCATTTACGACGAGAAAAACGACCGCATATTGACCATTGAAAGTCTCCTGTATGGACCTACTGCGAAGAAGCGAAATGTAGTGTTAGAAATGGAGGCAATGATGCGTTCCATTAAGTTGTAGCAAAGCCGCCTATACTGTACCTTGGGGAGACAAACCCAAGGAAGCATGTTAGAAGTAACTACTAAGGAAGGTGTATTGACCATTACCTTCGATCGTCCCGACAAATTCAATGCATTTAACCGCGAACTTGCCTTAGGTGTGCAGGAAGCATTACGTCTGGCTGCAACGGATACAGCGGTGCGTTGTGTGGTCATCACCGGTGCAGGCAAAGCCTTTTGTGCAGGCCAAGACCTCGGTGAAGCCATCGCAGAAAATGGCCCAACCTTGCGCGATATCGTCGCGAAGCATTACAACCCCATCATTAAAGCCATTCGAGAATTACCGAAGCCCGTCATAGCAGCGGTCAACGGCGTTGCTGCCGGGGCAGGTGCAAATATTGCGCTCGCTTGTGATATTGTAGTGGCACACGAAAAGGCCAGTTTTGTGCAAGCCTTCAGTAAAATTGGTCTAATTCCAGACAGCGGCGGTACGTTTACACTGCCCAGATTGGTCGGTTTTCAGCACGCGAGTGCACTGATGATGACCGGCGATAAGGTGCCTGCTGCTCAAGCGCAGCGTATGGGCATGGTCTATCAAGTGTTCCCGGAAGAACGCTACGAAGGAGAAGTTGCTGCATTAGCGCTGCGCATGGCTCAGATGCCGACTAAAGGTTTGGCATTGACTAAACGAGCGTTGAACGCGGCAGCAACGAATGATCTTAACACACAATTGGACTTAGAAGAAGCACTGCAGACTAAAGCAGGAAAAACATACGATTTCAACGAAGGTGTCCAGGCGTTTTTAGAAAAGCGTGCACCTGAATTTAAAGGAGAATAAAATGAAAGTAGCCGTATTAGGTGCTGGTGCGATGGGCACAGGAATTGGACAGATTGCCGTACAGAACGGTTGTCATGTAGTGTATTACGACAGCTTCCCCGGCGCTACTGACCGCAGTAAAGCTTCGATAGAAAAAATCTTTGGCCGACTGGTCGAGAAAGGTAAAATCACGTCAGACCAAAAAGCAGAAATGCTGGGCCGCATGCATTGGAGTGCAGATGTAGACGCCGTTTCCGGGGCGGATCTTGTAGTTGAAGCCGTGATTGAAGACCTTGATGTAAAAAAGGACTTGTTCGCGAAAGTGGAGCCGCTGCTCCGCTCTGATGCTTGGCTTTGTACGAACACCTCCAGCCTGAGCATCGCCGCACTTTCGAACGGTTTAGCGCATCCGGAACGTTTCGGTGGATTGCACTTTTTCAACCCTGCGCCGCTGATGCCCTTAGTAGAGATCGTGCCTGGCGTGAAAACCGGTGATGACTTTACGGAGACTATGGAAGCTTTAATGCTGGAATGGGGCAAAGTACCCGTTGTGGCAAAAGATACCCCAGGGTTTATCGTGAATAAAGTAGCCCGTCCGTTTTACAGTGAGGCTATAAAACTCTATGAAGAAGGCGTAGCAAGTGTAGCGGAGATTGATGCGGCAGTGAAAAGTATCGGGTTTCGAATGGGACCTTTTGAATTGACTGATCTCATCGGTCACGACGTGAATTATACGGTGACGGAAACCGTCTGGAGCCAATTCTTTTACGACCCACGCTTCCGCCCTTCCATCACCCAAAAAAGACTGAAAGAAGCCGGATTGTTCGGTCGTAAAACCGGCCGTGGTTTCTACAACTACGCTAGTGGTATGGACGCCGCAGTAGTGGCACAGGAAGAAGTGGAAATTGATCCCATGCTGAGTGAAAAAATTGTCGAGCGCATTCTATGCCTTATTATCAATGAGGCCTTAGATGCGGTGTGGCAGGGCATTGCTTCTCCTGAAAATGTCGACCTCGCCATGACTAAAGGAGTAAATTACCCCAAGGGACCCATTCAGTGGGGACGTGAAATGGGCTGGGACCAAGTGCTCGGCACCTTAAAACGCTGCCACAAACACTATGGGGACGACCGCTACCGCCCATGTCCGTTATTGCGTCACCTGAACACTGGAAATGCAGAATTAGGCGAAGGTCAGCTTACTGATAATTTTATGGTGTAGTGCGTGCACTCCTATTCATAGCACTATTATCGAGCACCTCCCTCTTTGGGCAGCTCGCAACCTTTGAATGGGACGACGAGTGCTGTCACGTCGTAGGAACCTTTGATTCTACGAAAGTTAGCCGTGTCCAATTACAAGATGCCTTAGACCTCTTCGGAATCTACAACTATACTAGGATAGACAACAACCCTCTGCTGTTCAAACCGTATTCGTTGGAAGAACATCAGTCACATTGGGATGCCTACAATATTGAACAGGGTAAGATTGTTCATCGAATAATGAATTGCACACTACCAGAAGGCACTCTTTGGGAAAAAGCCCTGAACGAAGAGTTAGAGGAACTTCATTCGATTCGAGGCCTGTACTTTGCCGAATACATTGCACTTCTGGAAAATGATTACACATACCTTCGATTGCTCTCTGGGCACGAACTAAACCCGTTGTTGGAAGAATATGTTGAGGCACTTACTGGAACCGATGAGGTTTTCCTGGCCATGTTTGAACAACACACCAAGCGTATGGCGGCCAAAAATGGCGACCCGCAACGCATTTTTGATCAAGCCAAAGACCTGTTGAAAGAGGAAAATTGGCGTGAACTTGCCTCCGTAAACATGCTCACCTATGGTTGGCACAATGAGGCAAATCATGGGATCAAGCGGCATGATGAATACGATACCTTTTTCAATCTCTTTCTACCCTTATTCGAGAATCTTGACTACACAGATTGCTGCGAACTATGACCAAACCAAGCGACGAACTACTCAAGCGCGCCTATGCGCAAGATGCTTCCATCTACCAGGAAACGCCCGAATCTGTGGCCTTTCCAAAATCGGCTGATGATGTGGTCGTACTTGTTAAATCAGGCAAGCCACTGATCCCACGCGCCGCAGGAACCTCCCTCGCCGGCCAAGTCGTGGGCGACGGTACCGTTCTCGATACCGGCAGGCACATGAACGCCATTCTCCACATCAACGTGGAGGAGCGATGGGCAGAAGTACAGCCGGGTGTCGTACGTGATGAACTGAACCACCACCTTAAAGAATACGGACTGTTTTTCGGCCCCAATACCTCAACCTCCAACCGTTGTATGATGGGCGGCATGGTGGGTAATAACAGCTCCGGCTCCACCTCTATTTCTTACGGAACCACACGCGAAAAGCTGCTTGGCCTTGAGCTGGTCACCGCAGATGGCGTGTTACGCTCGATGGGCGCAATTGACTCTGAAGGGGTGCGAGAAATTCCGGAAGCCGTTGCACAATGGCTGGCAAAGTGGTCCCAAGCTTGGTCCACGGAAAACCTCGCCGACCATTTCCCGGATCCGAGCATTCACCGCAGAAATACGGGGTATGCGATCGATTTAATTGGCAACGATCCCGATGCACTCTTAGCTGTGCTATGTGGCTCTGAAGGAACTTTAGGCATTACCACGAAGATTCGTGTGGCCTTAGATCCACTACCTCCTACTCATGTCGCAGTAGCAGCACTGCACTACCAGAGCATGGACGATGCCATGGGCGCCACGCCTAAGTTGATGGCCAACAAGCCGTTCCAGCTCGAACTCATGGACCGCATCATCTTAGAATGTACGCGTGAGAGTAAAGAATATTCAAGCTACCGCGATTTCGTACAAGGCGATCCGGCTGCCATTTTATTGGTGGAAGTACGCGGTGAGAGC
>Ga0209138_1003534_pt1 | contig 11121 bp, 6 predicted proteins | sample SaaInl3SG_22_DNA_FD_184645 | JGI IMG/M metagenome (GOLD analysis project Ga0209138, IMG submission 184645) | Marine microbial communities from expanding oxygen minimum zones in the Saanich Inlet - ESP_153SG_22_DNA (SPAdes) (version 2) | ecosystem: Environmental > Aquatic > Marine > Intertidal...
GATGATAATTCCTTTGGGACACTTTAGCAGTTTCATATAGGTTATCGTTTGAGATTCAAATATAATAGGATGATCCAAAGTACTTTTGATTTCTAAAATAAAAAGATCGTTAACAACAATCTCCGCTAATAATTCGGTGTATAAGTCTATCCCCAAGTAAATTATGGGTTCATACACTTGTTATTTTAAGTTGAAACCCTTGGCTCTTAGTTCGTGTTATAAGCACGTTGCGTACACAGATTCCAACAGTCCAGGGACTAACTCTTTGTGCACTGCAATAGCACAAGATATAATTTTGAATCCCCGTTGGCTTAACTCTCGTTTTGTCATAAGTGCTATTTAAAGGTGGTTGCTCAATAGTTTGGGTAGCTCATTAAGCTTTCGTCAGAGACGAGTAAAAATCGTTGTGCTCTTTGCTTCTTTGTGGTTAAAAAGAATAAAATGGGTTTCGTAGGAGACGAAAGAGCGTCGCTACCTCATTGAGATTCCAAGCAGAACGCTTGTCCCGATATATCGGGATTGTTCCTAGAAAAAGACAACCAAAAAAAAATGGAGCTGGTTGCCCGACTCCATCATTACATATTCAAAATAAAAACTACTAATAAAAACGCTGAAACCTTAAAATCTTCGGTTGCTACAAAACCTTACTTGGTTATATACAGCTAACTTCTTCGCACGGTATTAGACTTGCTTATACAGAGCTACAAATCCTGAGCCTGCCTTTTGGCTGCAGTCCGCTTGCTCTATTCTGCATCGGGGTTATTCATTAATTCGTTAAAACTGGCATACTTACCCACTATTTTCTTGTCCTTGTCAAGCATTATAAAGGTAGGCGTACCGTATACATAATAGTCCTGTACTGCTTGGCCTTCCCATTTTTTCAAATCGGTACTATGCATCAAATTGGGCAACTGCTCTATAGCCGTGTCATAAGCCGTTTTATCTTCATCTAGGCTTATGGCTACTACTTTGGTGTTTGGGTGTTCCTTTGCCCACGCATTTAGTTTGGGTATCTCTTCCATACAATGCGGACACCAACTTGCCCAAAATACTACCAATACCTTCTCTGCTGCTATGTCGTACAAAGTGCTCTTTTCTCCCAAATTAATATCGGGAGCGGCAACTCCGGGTTTCATCGCTGCGTAGCCAGCCATTCGTTTGTCAAAGGCTTCTTTGTCTGTATCATCGCTGCATTGGCTTGCCAGCTCTTGGTAGGTTTGGTCAATATACTGTAGCACTTCTTCATTGCCCAGTTCTTTGAAACCCAGTTGCACGTATTTCAGAGCAAATACTTTAGTATCCTCATTGCCCCCAAAATGAGTCATAATGGTATCTACACTTTTCTTAAATCCGGCATTCATCTCCTCTTCGTCAAACTTCATCTCCGGATTCATATAATAACCGAGGTAGTCCAAAATATGCTCCGTATACAGTGGTGTATTTATCAGCTTAGGGTCCGTACAATCTATCCCATCCCAGTAGTGCTGCCGGCGGTAGTAGTCTTGCAGTCGCCAGTCTTGGCTGGGGTCTGCAAAGTAGGTGGGCTTGCCCGCTACCATAGCTGCCGCAAGCGTACCTTGGTTTTCTGTTACAAAAGCCGTAAAAATACGCTGATAACCTTTTTGCTCTTGGGCTATAGCCTCGTGCAGTTGTTGGATGATTTTATCCTTGGTATTGGGATACAACGCCACTGCACTTTGCAGGGCACTTATTTTTTGTAATTGCACAGCTTGCCGGGATTGGTAGGCATACCAGATTTGGTTCTCTGCCGATTGGGTAAAAATTGGTCTCCTTTCTGTGGGCTCTTGTGCTACATCTAGGCTAAAAGTAATTTCTTTTTCGGTACCATTGAGTATCACATCTACATACTCGCTCATGCTGTTTTGGCTATAAGCCAGGCGATATACCCCAGGCTCTAGGTCTGCAGGAGCGGTGATACGAAACGTGCCATTGGTAAGGGGTGCCACAGCAATATCAAAACTACCTATGCCAAATTTTTTGACTACGACCTTTGCAAAACGGCTATTGTTTACCAGCTTGCCCTGTATAACTATACTGTCCTGGGCTACACACGATACAGTAGTAAGTAGCAAGAACAAACTACTAGCTATGGCTAGCTTAATATTCTTTTTTATCTTTAGTTTCATTACTTTTTTCTTTAATAGCTCTCTAAAAAAAAAAGTCCCAAGAGACCGCTGAACAGCTGCCTTTTGGGACCTATATAACTCAAATAAATCTAATCCTTGAGACAACGGACTGCAAAGCCGTGAGCCTTACTGCTACTGAGGCGGCGCACTCCTGTCTGACTACTGTCCAAGGCTTGGTAGTACGCAAAGGTAGCACTAGTCTCTGACGAAGACCACCAGTAGCCGTACGGCCCACGACTATTGAACGTGCCATTGGCAACGCGGTAACCGCCAAGCAAAGCAGTGAAGCCACTATTATTATTGCCACCAGAGGTAAACGTACTTAGCTTACTCCCTACCGTACCGCTACTACGCCATCCCAAATTACCTTGATCGGCAGTACTCATTCCCAGGTTATTCTCCAGGTACATCATCTCACAATCACTCGGCACGTGCCAGCCGGCAGGACATACACCCTGAGCTCGCTCTGCAGTACTGCCATTCATAGCAGCACTCCATTGGTACATTCGCCCCTCATCGGTATATGGCCCACTTGTATGGTAACCACTCCACCCTACATCGGTGCTATTTACCCAAGTAGGTACGGGAGAATAGTTGCTTGGGATGGCATCCATATTATATCGCATCCAGCATTGGCCGCTTATGTCTACAATAGCTCGGGTAGTACTGGTATTAGCCATACCACTGGTAGTAGCTCCCGTCCAGTCGTACTCCGTACCGAGGGTAGTACCAGCATCATCATTGGCCGTAGCACCACTTACACTGCTACACGCGGCAGCAGAAATAGTAGCTGTAGCACATACCGTAGGTGCTCCGGTGTAGCCTGTGATCGTTGTAGGTCCAATAGCTACCGTTATTGTGAGGGTACACGTTTGCCCTCCTATACTTATGGCAAAACTGGCTGTGCCACTAGCGGCTGGAGTACCGGTAATGGTATAGGTAAGAGTACCTGCACCTGTAGCGAAGTTGCCCGCTGCTGTAGCAGCTGTAAGCCCCGTAACACCTGTAGAGGCTACCGATTGGCCGCTGTGAATACCTCCATTACCTCCAGCGTAGGATATAACGGAGCTTACACCACTGGCTGCTTGACCCGAAGTAAGTGTACCACTGTTGGTAGCTCCAGCACAGTCTAACGATGCAACGCTACCTGGCGTGACACCTGCTAGTCCAGAGGCACAATTCCAATTAGGCGAAGCCGGGGTTCCATCATTTACGAGTAAGCAAGCCAGGGACGTATTGTATACCATCAATCCTGTGGCAGGCGATGTAATGGCATTCACTTGTGCAGTCGTCATACGAGGAAGTAAGAAACCCTTCGTCGTATTTTCTAATTCTAATAATGCAGAAGCATCTATTGTCGTCTCATTATCGCCTATTTTTACCTGGGCATTGCCCGCATAAAAGAAGAGTGAGCATACTGCCAGCAGCAGTACACGTTGTAATTGTTTTTTCATCATTGTTGTGTTTGTGTTAAATTTATTTTTGAAATTGTTTTTATGTATGTTTATGTCTGTCATCGTTTGTTTTTTTTAACTAAAAATTATTTGTGACTATTCCTATTGTATTACTAAGCGTTTTACCACCTTATTGGTGCCTTGGCTTAGCTCTACGTTGTATACTCCGGAACTTAATGAGGCGAGGTCTAAGGATACTACCGCTCCATTTACATTTGTTTCTTGTTGGCTGTGTACGGCTACCCCTAAAGTATTGTATACTATGATATTTGCGATTTCGTCTGTCAGCCCAATTGCTCGTAGATTAACCAACTTGCCAGTTTCGCTTGGGTTAGGATACAACTCTACTGCTAGTTCTGTTACATCGCCATTGTATAATGGCATAACATCAAATCGCTCACTATCTCCATTGTAATCTATCTGCTTTATTTGGTAGTACACGTACTTAGCCGTTTGTGGGCGTATTACTGGGTCTACAAAGTGATACTTCAATATCGCAGTGCTGTTACCATTGACTGCCTTACTGGCGTGCTCACCTATGAACTCAAATGTGCGACCATCAAAACTACGGTAGATTTCAAATCGCTCATTATTGAGCTCACTGGCCGTACTCCAAGTTACCAATGCATCATCACCTGCCCATACTACCTCTTGGCTGATAAGCTCCACCGGTAGTGGGTCTACATATGTAATCTGGTAATCTTCTACCTCTCCATTGGTAAACGAGGTTCCGGTAATGGCTGCTAGTGCATCTGCCGAACTGCTTGCTACTACCACACGGTAGTTGGCCAAGCCTGTATAACCGGCTAGTGATGCTGGTGACCACGTAATAGTAGTGCTTCCTGCTGCTGCAAAGGTATGGCTACCTGGCTGATTTACTGTACCTGCGGTGGTTACCATTCGGATATAATAGTGTACCGTAGTAGCTCCCGCTGCATTAAGTGTTATCGTATGATCTACAGACGTTGCTCCTGTCGCTGGTGGTGTAGTAAATCCATCATCACCGCCATCACCTGTTGCCGTACCATTACTTGGGTCGGTGGTCTCCGCGGTTACTGTTGTTCCTAGCCATACACTGGTACCTCCATCTGGTGTCCCGTCAGTATTGGCATCGGTATACGTGGCACTTACGCTTGCAAATGCCGTATTATCACCAAAATCGGTATACGTCTCATTTTTACCGATACCTAAGGCTGTGAGACCTGCTATCATCGTACCGCTGAGGGTACTGTTCTCTGCTGTACCACTTGCTCCGGCAGTACCGCTTAGGTTTACCCACTCGGTTCCATCCCATCCTGCTAAACGCAGCTGAGAACCAGCAGAAGCAAACGCACTCATATCAGGAATGCTTACCGTTACGGTAACACCAGCCGCATCGCTGCTGAGATCTTGCCAATCCCACTGTCCTACTGGGCTTACGCCTGTAATACCCGCTCCCATTGTGGCTACGGCATGTGTTCCTGCATTGGGTGCGGTAGGGTCGGTAGTACTGGTAGGGTCACCTACTATCCACGCTACGGCTACTTCTGATGAAGCGGCACGCGTACCGCTTACGGTAAGCTCTCTGTAGTCGGTTCCTGTTCCTACTGGGAAACTAAAGCTTTGATTGGCTGCGTCGGCATAGTGCTTTACATATCCGTTTACATTAGCATCTGCATCGGCCGGGCTCGTATAACTCGCCGTTCCTACCGCACTGAAATAGCCTGGTGTAGCTCCTCTGTAGGTGCTCCACGTTTGGCCTCCCGGTGTGGCAAGGTCTAGCGTACCAAAGTTTACTTTCTCGGCACCTTCGAATACATGGTTCCCCTGCCCGTAGGCCGCAGTGCTAGATAATAGTACCGACAATAAAGTCATTACTACTAACACCGCCCCAATGAGTCTCTCCTCACTAGGCAGTTGTTTTATTGTTACTCTGATTTGTATCATTTTTTATTCATTTATATGGTGTTATGATGTTGATAGTATGAAATTATCGCATTGGATGTAAGAGTCAGGCGGATTCACCGACCTCCCTAATTTTAAAATTGAGCATCTTGCCGTTTGCAATGCTTTGAGTAGTTGTTTGTTCATTTTTAAATTATTTTATATTCGGAAAATGTTAAAAAAATAGTTCGTATAATAACTACATATAGCTAATATTTATATAATTACTCATAATCATATATCTATACAAATAATAACACTTTAAAATAAGTATTTAATAATCAGACAAGCATATATACTCTTTTACTACAACATCGTTACTTATTATTTATAGCTATACGTATATAGCTATGATAAGTCATACGTTGATTTTAGGCAAACGGTCTAATTTTCAGGAAGACAAAGTCCCAATTTGAATAAAAATATTGCATTTATTTTTAACATTAAAAAATTAAGGTTTTAGAGGTAGTCACTCGATACTTGCGTTTGATAAGGATGCTATGGGGTTTCTCAATAATTTCTCTAGCTCATTAAGTTTTCGTCAGTAACGAAAAAAATCTTTGTGCTCTACGTCTCTTTGTGGTAAAAAAACAACAGAACAGTTTTCATCCAAAGACCGTCCCGATAGCTATCGGAACTGTACCGAGAAAAGACAAGCAACATTGTACCGAAAGCAGTAACATCATCACATTAGCGATAACTCCTACACTCCTTCCAAAATTGTACTCCGAAATGAAACGCCATCTAAAAAAAATACGGTTCTTTGTCGCTTTGTTATATATAAGTAATGAGCTCATACGATTTTAAAGCTATAGAGGCCAAGTGGCAAGCCGAATGGAACGCAAAACAAATCTACAAAACCACTGTAGACCATAGTAAACCTAAGTTTTACGCATTGGATATGTTTCCATACCCTAGTGGAGCGGGTTTGCATGTGGGGCATCCGCTCGGTTATATCGCCAGTGATATCGTAGCGCGATATAAACGTCACAAAGGTTTCAATGTATTGCACCCTATGGGTTTTGATGCTTTTGGTCTACCTGCGGAGCAATATGCTATACAGACGGGGCAACATCCGGCTATCACTACCGAAGAAAACCTGAAACGATACAAGGAGCAGCTCAATAGAATCGGATTTTCGTATGATTGGGATCGCGAGATACGTACTACCGACCCCGCCTACTATAAATGGACTCAGTGGATTTTTATCCAACTATTTGAGTCGTGGTACAATACCAATACGCAAAAAGCCGAAGGTATCGATATGCTGATTACCATTTTCGAAAATGAAGGAAATGTGAATGTAAAACACAATGGTGAAGAGGTAGCACCTTTCACCGCCGAAGACTGGGAGAAGAAAACCCCACAAGAACAAGAGGCCGTGTTGCAATGCTATAGACTGGCGTTCCAAAAAGAGAATACTGTAAACTGGTGTGAGGAACTCGGAACCGTACTCGCTAATGACGAGGTAAAAAATGGCCTCTCTGAGCGTGGCGGGCATCCCGTTACCCAAAAGGTGATGAAACAATGGTACCTACGTATTACTGCGTATGCCGACCGACTGCTGACTGGACTAAACCACATAGACTGGAGCGATAGCATAAAAGAAACGCAACGTAACTGGATAGGCAAGAGTCAAGGAGCACAAATAGACTTTAGAGTGGAGACTTTAGACCATAGAGAAGGCAAAGCCATCTCTAATCTAACTTCTAATATCTCAAGTCTGCAGATAGAGGTCTTCACCACCCGTCCTGATACCATTTTCGGATCAACTTTTATGGTGCTGGCACCTGACCATGAACTGGTAACCCAAATCACGACCGAGCAACAACGATCGGAGGTAGCAGCCTATGCTACCGTAGCTAATAACAAGTCGGAACTAGAACGCAAAAAAGACAAGTCGGTAAGTGGTGTATTCACTGGAGCGTATGCCTTACATCCTTTTACACAGAAAAAACTTCCTATCTACATATCGGAATACGTACTCAGCGGTTACGGAACTGGAGCTATAATGGCTGTACCTGCTCACGATGAGCGAGATCACGCCTTTGCCAAAAAGTTTGGATTAGAGATTGTGCAGGTAATAGAATCTAAAGAAGGGGGCCAAATAGATATCCAAAAGGAAAGCTACGATGCCAAAAAAGGCCGGCTTATGAATAGCGAAAACTTTGACCGACTCACGGTAAAGGAAGCGACTCAAGCCATTATACAATTGGCCGAAGAACGTGGATTTGGCACTCGTAAAATAAATTACAAGCTACGCGATGCAGGATTTAGTCGCCAGCGTTATTGGGGCGAGCCATTCCCTATTGTACATGCAGATGGAGTACCCACAGTAATCAACGAAATACCCGTAGAGCTACCACCCGTAGATAGCTACGAGGCCAAAGGAACAACTGAAAGTCCATTGGCAAACAATAAAGAATGGGTAAATACACCGAAAGGTCGCAGAGAAACCGACACCATGCCGGGATATGCGGGTAGTAGCTGGTATTTTCTTCGCTATATGGATCCTCATAATGATAAAGCATTTGCAGGGGAAGAGAGCCTAGCCTACTGGAACCAAGTAGACCTGTACATAGGCGGCACGGAGCACGCAACGGGTCACTTACTCTACAGTAGATTCTGGACTAAGTTTCTACATGACCGAGGCTACCTGACCTTTGATGAGCCATTCAAAAAACTGGTAAATCAAGGGATGATTCAGGGGGAGAGTATGATTATGGATGCCAACGGTGTGGAACTACATGTTCCGATAAATTTGGCTACTAAGGATGCTACGTTAACAAAGAATAAATTCACTGAGCTTCAGATTTTAGACAACAGATTTAAACCAATCGACTTCAACTCCTTAAATTTAAAGGATGGTGCGATTAAGTTGAGAACTCAAGTTGAAAAAATGTCAAAGCGATATTTTAACGTAGTAAACCCAGATGATATATGCGATGAATACGGAGCCGATACCCTTCGTCTGTACGAGATGTTCCTCGGACCGCTGCAAGATAGCAAGCCGTGGAGCACCAAAGGTATAGACGGCACCTACCGTTTTCTCAAAAAACTATGGGCCCTGCATTACGATCAAGATGGCAATGCCCAATGGACTACTGACAACCCGAGCAAGGAGTCACTCAAAACGCTGCACGCCACCATCAAAAAAATAACGGATGACATCAATGCCATGTCGCTCAATACTTCGGTAGCACAGTTTATGATATGTGTAAATGAACTTGGCAGTCAAAAATGCAGCAGCAAATCTGTTCTTGATCAAGTGCTTGTTTTGCTTCACCCATTCGCTCCGCATATTACCGAGGAGCTATGGAGTGCCTTGGGTAACGACGGTTTCATTGCCGATGCGGCGTGGCCCACTTTTGACGAGAAGCACCTGGTAGAAAGCAGCAAGCTCTACCCTATCTCCATCAATGGTAAGACACGCACCAACCTAGAGTTTCCTATAGACATGAGCAAAGACGAAATAGAGAAGCACGTCCTTGCCAATGAGATCGTTCAAAAATGGCTAGACGGTCAACCGCCTAAAAAAGTGATTGTAGTACCCGGTAGGATTGTAAATGTGGTGATGTAACATTACCTTACTTGATTACAGCAAACATTTTAAAATGGCGTAGCTATGCAGCTTTATGGTGGTAGCACTGCCTATTCTTTTGCTTGATGTGTTTGCGGTGATTATACACCGTGTGCATACTGAGTTTCAACTCTTTTGATATTTCTGCTGATGTTTTGCCTTCACACAGCAGTGACAATACCTCTAGTTCTCTATCATTGAGCCGTCTATCGAGTTGCCCTTCTCCTCATGCTATTGCCTCTATATGGTTAATTATATATTCTTGCGACGTACATAGTGCCCCACCTAAGTATGGAGAGGGTGTCAAGCAGCAGCTGCGGCGAGGAGTATTTGCTTACAAAACCATCAGCCCCCAACAAAAATGCACGATGAGTTGTGTACAAATCGCAGAGAGATGTATTAACAAACACTAAAATATCAGGGTACTCTTTCTTCAGATCCTGAAGCAATTGAAAACCTCCTCTACTTTTCAAGTTTACATCCATTAAAACGAGATTAAAACTGCTACTAGACGTCTGCAGATAAGCTTCTAGCTTGTCCTTAGACGTAAATGTATTAGTTATCCTAAAATCTACGTTCATTTTGAGCAACTGTTCCAGTCCCTTTATATATATAGGATGGTCATCTAAAATTATAATCTTGTGAAGCGTAGGCATAATATATCATATGGATTTTAGCACCTCTCTTATCAATGCACAACCTCTTTCCTATTTTATTTTCTTTGTATAGTAAGCAAATCCTTCTCCCTTTCTAGATAGACGCCTTTGGAAAGGCAACGTACCTAAATAGTCATAAAATGTCGATTAGTAAGCTATTAAGTTTTTGAAATACCTAATACTAATTAATTTTTCAGTAATTACTAATGACTATATAAAGCTTAATACTATCATAATATGATCTTTAAGAAAATAATTTCGTTCAAATCAGCATACACCTTTTTTCCGCATAGAAAACGGAAGCTTAATAGCAAGGACTAACATCAACGCTTATAGGGGGTAAGTAATCATGTATAACTTACACGAAATATAACTGCAGCAGCATCAGGGCAACGCCTGTCCATGCGTACTAAAGCAGCCCATTAATGGTGGCATACTGATGTAAGTCTATGGTAGACTGGCAGTTGGTTTTTTTCTTTATGCTTTTACGATGATTATTCACTGTATGCACACTCAACCCCAACTCATTGGCAATTACCTGTGAGGTCTTACCTTCACATATATGTCTTAGCACAATTATCTCTTTAGGGCTTAATGGCTTAGGCACAAACTCATGCCCCCTGGCTATAGCGGCCATTCGTTCAGCCACGTAGTACGTTGGAACATACTTATCTCCATTGTCTATGGCATCCAAAGCTTCCACAATCTTGTTTACAGGTTCCGCCTTGTGTACAAATCCATCTGCATCTAGCGAGAAACATTTTTGGATACTAAAGCTGTCGTTAATATTCGTGTGGATCAACACTTTGATCCTAGGGAAGTCACTCTTAAGCTGCTTGAGTACCTCAAAACCATTAGCATCATTAAGATTCAAATCTAAGATCACAAGATCCGCTGCATCATTGCCTATGTATTCAAACATTACCGCAGCTAGTGTCACTGACGCCTTTACCCGATATACTTTATGCTCCCAAAGGATTTTCTCTAAACCTAAGCCATATACCGGCTGAGCATCCAAAATGATGATTTTTTTTATTTTTGCCATCTTTGCTTGCGTCTAAATTCTCTATTGTGTCTCCAATAGTCCTAGTAATTTCAAATTTTTATCTATTTGCATTCAAATTAAATATCTCTAATAAACGTATATAATCACTTTTGATTATTAAAGTTATTAACTATATTTAAATAATTACAATTATCAACATATTGATTATTAAGCTATTATGTACTATTGCTGACGTAAAAGAACCTAAATAAATATTAGCTACTAATAACTAAACTTATATTGACATCATCCTTATTTTCCTGCAATAGGATTCCTTATTATTATGCCTAGGAGTAACTTTCTTCAGCTCATAAAG
>Ga0209138_1003537_pt1 | contig 11114 bp, 19 predicted proteins | sample SaaInl3SG_22_DNA_FD_184645 | JGI IMG/M metagenome (GOLD analysis project Ga0209138, IMG submission 184645) | Marine microbial communities from expanding oxygen minimum zones in the Saanich Inlet - ESP_153SG_22_DNA (SPAdes) (version 2) | ecosystem: Environmental > Aquatic > Marine > Intertidal...
GGTAAGCCTCGTCTGGCTGTGTCGATAAAGTTAAGGTAAGGACTGCCAGTTCTGAAGCGAGCTTCAAGGATTCGTTGCCACAGTTTGCGAGCTTGGATTGTATCTCTGACAATTCCTGTATTTGGGTCTGTAAGATTGAATTCTGATCCATTTATTACGGCCTCCATAAATTCGTCTGTGATGTTCACAGCATTAAATAAGTTAAAACATTTGCGATTGATGTCACCACCAGTCGCCACTTTAAAAGATATAAACTCCTCAATGTCAGGATGGCTTACGTCGAGATATGCGGCGTAGCTTCCCTTCCGTGTCTTCCCCTGTTTGTACGCAGTCATCTGACTGTCCACTACTTTCATGAATGGTATCGGTCCGGGAGCTTTGTCGCTGATCCCTCTCACGTCCCCCCAATGCCCACCCACACCGCCGCCCTTTACGGAAAGCCATGCTACTTCACCATTATGTTCAATAAGGCTATCAAGATTGTCGCCCACATAAGTAAGGAAACAACTAATAGGCAAGCCCCTATTGCCTCTGTCATGTTCAGGTGCGTTCGACAACACAGGCGACGCAAACATAAACCAACCTTTTGAAGCATAGTCGTAAATACGTTGTGCAAAGTCAAGGTCACCATAGCAATAAGCCACTGAAGCACGTGCAAAGGCTTCTTGAGGAGATGTTTCATGCTCAAGCATATAGTAGTCACGCATGAGTGTAATTGCTTGCTCACTGAGGCGAGAGTCTCTTTCATAGTCAATCATTATCCCAAGGTGTTGTGTCATCTACTTCATTCTCCAGAGTTTCAAATTTTTCTTCTATTTTATCTACAAAGCGCTCGACAAGGTCATCTGATGAAATCTCTAACAACTCCATCAGAGTGACCTCTTCTACCTGCTTTAGTTTTTCCATGAGGTCTACCAACGTCATAGCGAACCTCTTATTTTACACTAAAGAAATCAATTTGTCAAGGTAATGTTTTGCTTTTTTCAAATCTTCAACACCTCCCTTGTCTTCCCATCTAGCCATGTACTTAATGACATTGCCCCAGATGTACCCTTTGAATGCCTCTTCAGACATCCACGACTCCATTGCCTCCCAAGGCTGGACAGACTTTGATGTGTAGTGATTGCCACCAACTTGAACATCATTCGTCATCCTTCTTGCCTTTGTGATAGATGCCCATCTCTTTTGGAAGATCAAAAGAATATCCCCAAGCGGCTTCAATCTGCTTAACAACATCGTCTACAAGTTCTGTCCAATGCACTGTTTCATGGTATTCTGCTTTGATAATCTGCTCTTTACCATGAGCACGTAGTTCAAAGACCATGTAAATTGTTTCTTCATCATCAAATGGATTCATTTTTTACGCTCCTCTTTAGTTTTTACATCATGACAGGACTTACATAGCACCTGTAGATTGTCTTCTTCACAGAATAATGTTTTTACAAAACTAGGAAGATCTGAATATTTAGTCAAACTTCCTGCGGGTTTTATGTGGTCAACATTAACTTCTGTGCTCTTAAAAAGCTGGGAGCAGTGAGCACATTTGTACAGCCATTTAGTGCGCTTATCTGGTCCTTTGTAAGGCACTCTAGCACTATCCATCACTTGATAACGGACAGGATACCTAGTCCAAGCTCTACGTAAGGCAGAGCGAATAAAACTAAAGTATCGTGCCGTTGTCCAAGTATTGCCAGCTTTGTTTTTAACCCCTCTTGTCATGCTGGTGGTGTAAACTCATCATCTCTACTTCTTAACATATAAAGTAGGTGTCCATTTTCAATGGCTCTGTCATATCCTAAAATCTCTACGACAGTGTTCCACATCTCCACTTCTGTTTTGTCTTCCAAAAGTTTTTGTGCTCGCTTAGGTCCTATCCCTTTAGCTCCTTCAATGTTGTCAACGCTATCTCCTGTTAAAAACTGCTTATAAAAGTTAAGAAGTCCCTCATCTTTCTCTACGTAGTATTTGATTTTTTTAACAAAGTTGTAGTGCCATCCTACCACTTGATCTAAGTCTTTATCAAGTGTGACAATGATGCTTTCGTCGCCTAGTTCTGTAGCACGTATGGCTAACATATCATCGGCTTCAATCCCTTCATTGACAGTGGCTCCCCAACTTGTTATCAAATATTCTCTAAGCAGAGAATAGTGATGAGGCTTCTCAGTTCCCTTTCTATTCCCTTTATAGGGCTTGGTTGTTGCAATCTCATTACGAAAATTAGTTTTCCCTGTGAGGTGCAACTCCCAAGTGGAGGATTGTGGCAGGTCAATCAGAAGAAGGTCTTCCAAAAAACCTGCCATAGTCCTGATGGCAACACTCTCGTTTTCCGTATTTGTGGCAAAGCCAATACGGTAGTTGAGAATATCGGCATCAATCAGTGCGTGGCACATTAGAGTACGTCGTCACCGTCCATTACTGGATCAGGTTCACCGGACCCTTCATAAGCCACTAACTCATCAATCACTAGCTTCTTAAGAGAAGCAGAAGTGCCTTGCTTGTTCTTCCAATTCCATTCATAACTGCCAATCATTGCGATTGCCTTAGAACCATTGCCGATAGAAATACCGTCAATGACATCGCCGTCCTTGTCATAAGCACGAATAGGATTGGTAGACTTACAGGTGATGAAAAAGCCTTTGTCTTCTTTCTGACGGACAGAAATTCCCATTCCTTCCAACGCATCTACAGCCTGTGTAGAGAGGTTGCAAAGATCTACCTGATACTTACCAGACATCTCATTCTGACGATCTAAATAAGCCCACATAACGTCTGCTTTGATCTTTACACGATTGTTGTTTTCCATACCATTCTCCTTTGTTGGTGGTATCTTAATATTATAACACACTTTTAATGTGTGTCAAACCAATTTTTACCTATTTTTGATTCGGCATCTACAGGACACCGAAAACCAAGTGTTTCTCCAGCTTTGTTGGCCGACTCTACCATGATGGAGGCAACGTCTTCACCATAGTGTTCCGCTGTCTCAATCTGTATCTCATCGTGTACAAATGCCACTTGCTTAACATTAATTTGTCTTTGCTTGAAGGTGTTGTGTGCCTCAATAGCCCACTGCTTTGCGATAATCGCTCCGCAACCCTGCAATAACGAATTAAGTGCGGCGTGTTCACTTCTGACAATAATGCGTCTTCCGTCGAGTCCGGGGACATAACCTTTAGCGGCGATTGTCTGCACTTTGAACATAAGCTCTTGTAGTTTTGGAGTGTTAGAGTAAAAGCGAAATAGTATTTCGTTTCCTTCCTTAGCTCCTCCACCAACAATACTACCAACCTTTGCTGGCCCAGCGCCATAGAGCGTTGCGTAAATAAGAGTTTTTGCTTGTGGCCTTGTAATCCCAGCCGCATCAGCATTCTTCTGATGGATGTCTCCATTCAATAATTCCTCTGTCCACTCTGGATCATTCATGTAGTGTGCAAGACATCGTAATTCAATACCAGATAGGTCTGACCCTACAAGAACATTTCCATCATCGACAGTCCAAAGACTTCTTATTTCCTTGCCAAATGGCTTATTCACTGAGGGCACTTGTCCCATATTGGGACTACGATGGGTCATTCTTCCTGTCACTGCACCATTCGTAATAATACCCCCATGCACCCTGTCAGTTGTTTCATCTACGTGTTTAAGCCAGCTATCTATCATTGCTACACGCTTCTGAATCATTAAGTATTCTGCAATCAGTTGTGCCTGTGGTATTTCTACAGACTCCAGAATGGCTTCATCTACGATGGGCTGTCCCTTCTCTGTATGTTTCTTGGGCTTCCATCCTAGGCTAATGAGCCTGTCTCCTATCTGCTTACGTGAAGCAAGATTGAACACTGTCACCTTATCCTTCAGACGCTTCCCTGTTTTCTCAGACCAACGCTCTTCAACAATTGGCGGAAATACGCTTTGCACCGCATCCTCAATAACTCCCATTCGATCTGAGAGAGTAGCACGTAGCACTTGAGCTTGAGGCACATCCAGTTTAAAGCCATTGTTCTCTTGCTGTCGGCAAATGATTGCGATTTGGTGCTCCAATAATACACTCTGTTCCGGGTGCTTCCATTTATTAAGCTCTTTGTTAAGGTGCTTGTATAAGTTGCAAGTGAGCTTAACATCTTGAATACAATACTCCCGCATTTCTTCAGTGAGTCCTGCATCAAAATCTTGGAAGTCAAAATCAATCTTTGCATTATTAAGCCTCTGTCCCCACGACTTCAGGCTGTGACCGCCTTCTAGCTGTGGATTCAAAAGTCTTGAAAGAATCAATGTGTCTACCGCTTTCGATTTCGCTATCCCAATGTTCCAAACTTTCCGCAACACTGGTGCATCGAAACCAATTAAGTTGTGACCGATGATTGCTTCGTATTCCTTTACCAACGGAGCCAAAGTTGATGGATCTGTATGACATATTATTTCTCCTGTCTCAACATCCTGAGTCACTGTAAGCCAAATCGTATTGTGCTTGCTGTTCGTCTCTATGTCCAGTATAAGTTGTTTCATCTCTGTGCTCTACAAAATAACATTTACGATTTCTAGGATCAAATCCTAAAACTTGTACGCCCATCTCAATCTGCTTCTTGGTTCTTTCGCCTGTCTTCCTGAAACAGTTTTGGGTAGCGCCTTGACGATATGTTTTCACATCAATCAATACTATACTACCATCTTCTGCTCTTGCAATCAAGTCAATTGGACCATCACAGCCTGTATTTTTAAACACCTCGTATCCTTGGTCCCAAAGCCATGTCACTGCGTAGTATTCAGCAAAGTCACCTGCCCTACTTGGACTCATATGAGTGTTTGTCATAATGCTTCCTCATCTATCTCACGCATACGTCCTGTGTCATGTGAATAGAGAAGGGCACAGGCTTTCCCTGTAATCCCACTAAATCTATTCTTCAATACACGTACACGTGTCGTATTACGTTCATTCTTGTCATCTGCCTGACCATTACGCTCCAAACCTATCACCATATCTGAAAGCTGTGCAATGGCTCCAGAGCCACGCAATTGAGCCAATGATGTCGCCGCACCTTCTTCATGTCCCTTGCTCTCTGGGCGCTTTAGATGGCTCACACACACCAAGCTGATGCCTGTCTCCTGAACAAGCATACGCAACTTGGTCATGATTTCGTCAATTGCTTTCCTCTCATCTCCGTTAGACTGAGCACTAACAATGATAGAGATATGATCGACAAACACATAACGACATCCAACAACTTTGGCAAGGTAGCGTACACGATTGACGATATTATCAACATCGCTGGAACCGAAATGGTCAAAGAGATACAGACGATCTGTACCAAGTGTTTTAGTGAATGCCGCATCTTTTTCCTCCTGCGTTGCCACAGTGTCGGGAAGGTGTAATGGCTTGTCTGCCGCAAGCGACATCAAAGACAATCCTGTACGCCTTGTAGATTCTTCTAAGAACATCAAGCCAATATTGTCATCTGTTTCCTGTAATATGTGCCAGATGATTTCACGTAGGAATTGTGATTTACCCAACCCACTCCCGGCTGTGACAGTGACAAGCTCTCCCTGCCTAATCCCATATGTCAAGCTATTCATGCCATCAAAGGGGTAGAGAACATCTGCTTTCTCAATCGGCTTCATCACTGTGTCATACAAAGATGATCCAGCAACAATTCCATCGGGTGTCCATCTCTCTGCTCTCCAGAAGCTGTCTACATATTCTGAAGATCTGTTCTCCATTAGATAGTCTGAAGCATCCTTCAGCCCATTGACAGGCTTCATACACTTTGACTTATGACTGAAGAGTTCTGCACACTGTGCCTGTGCTTCAAGTCCTACAGCATCGCTGTCAAAGTTGAAGACAATGCTCTCAAAGCTGTCAAGGTAGTCGTAATTGGCCTTGCAATCTTTCAATGCAGACTGTGCACCATTACGCACTGACACTACAGCATACTTAGCACCAAGCATTTGATAGGCTGACATGGCATCTAATTCACCCTCTGTCACCAATATCTGCTTTCCTCCAGCACTAAATCGCTCTTGACCAAATAGCTCTGGATTGTCTTTCCAATCACCCTCAATGGCAAAATTCTTCTCTCCATTGATACGCACCTTAGCACTACTACCAATTGGAAATACTAAGTCATTGCCTCTATAGCCAACACCATATTTCTCACAAGTGAAGGCTGTTAGCTTCCTATCCCTCAAATCACTGTAAATAATGCTCTGAGGCTTCACAGGAGGCTCTGTACGGGACGATCTAGTGGGCATATGCACTACCCTACCTCCATCATCATTTTCCTTGGCTCTGTGTCCGCATTTAAAGCAATGACCAAAGCCCCCATCGTCGATGCCATAGCCTCTGGAGCTATGACACTCTGGACATTCTAAGTTGTATTTAACAAATGCCATCAATATCACCACTCATAAGTGTACATGTGTTTCATTACATCTTTCTGCTTTACCACTTTGCAGTTCATGTATTGTCCATTAGCAAAAATACCCCAAGGGCCTGTCATTCTTTCTAAAGCACTCTCGCATTCTGCTTTGCTTCCTGATTTGATTTCAGTGGTGCTCCAAATATCTTCTGAGAGATATTCATCTCCTATAAGTACGTATGTCTCACTCATAATTTAATTCCTCTGTTTTCTAATACACCCTCTATCATATCCAAGTGATGCTTCTGCATGTATTTTGTTGGATTGTGATAGCAACGTAATAGTGTAACATCATCCATTGATCGTAGCAAGCGTAAATATTCACCTGCCACTTTAGGGCTTTGATACATTGCCTTGTAGGGCGCTGATTGGTTCATGATGGCTCCTTAAGCTCATTCAAGTATTCGTTGTATCGCTCTTCAATCTCTTTGTTGAAGATGGTGTAATAAATTGTTTCCACCTTCAGGCTCTCTAGCTCTTTGACACGATGAATCTCTTCAATGATTTCGTCAATGCAGAATTTCAATGCATCATCGTATTGGTCATCACAGCCTGTTTGCTTGTCAATGGTCATTAGCTATCCAACCATTCATCAAATTCTTTCAATGTGATGTCATCGTCCCAGCACTCCAAGTATATAGCATATCTATTGAGCACACTCTCTGACACAAAGCTCTGACAAGCCCATACATAATATTGCTTTCCAAGATTGCTCATCTTATTGCTAATCTTACTACTGCTCATATTTACATTCCTCTAATGAATTCACTACACGCATTGTCGCATCTTCATCGTAGATGTCAAGCATATTTGTTAATGCACTATCAAAGTCTACAACACTAGGCTCATCAATATCACACATTCCACTGAAGAAAGTGTCATACTCTCCCTTCACTCTGAAATTGTAGAGTCGTCGATGCAATGCTCTCACAAGCATTATTGTGCTTATTCTGTCCATGACTTAATTGCCTCTTCTAAATCCTGACAATAAAACCCAGCTACCCTTGGGATGCCTTCTTTAGGCTCAAGCGTTTCTGCTATGCTCTTAAATCTGCTGTAGCCAAATGTGTCTCCTATCATATCAGCCTCTTCAGAGAGAAACAAGGCCCATTGATATGCACTGTCCCCTGTTAAGCCTCCAGTGAGACTATCACGCTCGACTGATGGAATCTTACCATTGCTCATATTATTTCTCCAATCTGCTCTATGTAGTCTAGTTATCATAATAACTAGAAGTAAGAATAATAACTAGATAACTAGTATCTATGTAGTCTATATAGAGAGGGTATCACAATTCCTCTTCAAAGTCAACATAGTCTTGATAATTAATATTCTCAGGATTATCAACCACTTCTATGTCATCGTTAATACTCTTGTAACAATCGTTACACAAATCTAAAAACTCTCCAGATCTGCTTGACTTTCTTGTGGCTTCATAATCTGTCAACTCAGTGTTACACGCTTTACATCTCATATCTGCTCTCCTTGATATTACAGCATACATAATAAATTGTAAGATCTGCTTTGTCAATACACAATTTCAGATCTGCCTAGTAGACTAAATGATCTGCTTTACTTTGTCAAGCCTAAATAAAATTTAAGATCTGCTTGATTTTCAAAATGGCCATAGAAAAAAAAATAAATACAAATGAGAATCATTCGCATTCGCAAATCGTTCGCATTTACAAATGCAAATGCAAATCATTCGTAAATGCAAATGACTATTATTTACAATTGACAATCATTCGCACAATGCAAACCATTCGCAATTGACAATCATTCGCATTTAAATTGGCATCAATTATGCATTAGCAACAATCGTGCCAACATCCAAATTCAAACGCAAAAAATGCGCTTTTAAATAGTCGTAGTCCTGAGAGCGATTCTAAGGCCCTACAAGCGCCGATAGCGTCGATTGGGTATGGTAGCATTGAAAAAAATAGATCGTCGATTTAGTATTTTTGGCATGGTAGTTGCTACGTGTGCGTGTGCGTATATAATGGCCGAAAGCATATAACCAAAAAATATATGCATATAACAAAATAATATTAGACAGGCTTCGAAGTTTTTGAGACTATAGCTTCATCGGATGCATCAAGGCGCCGATTAACTTAAACCTAAACAGGACTATGAAAATGCAAAATATTATTCGGGATACAATTGAGTTTTTCAAGTACAACAAAGAGGAGCGTATTGCTCGCTATATGGTAAGACAGTATTGGCCGGAAAACAATGTAAAGTTTGCCAAAGAGAAAAATGGTACAGTGCGCTTTTACTCAAGCCTAGTTGGTGTTCAGGGATTCTATCGCATCCGCAAAAACAAAATGCGTCCGATTGCTGGCGAAGCTTTTGATAGTTTTTCGCAAATCCATTGTGGCAAAATTACTATTGCAATTGAAGCGCCGAAAGGACGGGATGTTTGGAATTTTAGCGTAAGCGCTGAAAAATAATCATGGGAGCGCCCTAGCAATAGGGCGTTTTTTATTATGTTAGAATCTCAATTTTTTGGTATAGATAATGGTGCGGCTTTTTTGATAGTCGTTTTTGGTATTGTTGCGCTTTACAATTGGTGGACAGCATGAAAGTAATTGGTTGGATTGAAATTTACCGGGACGGCGACGCTGTAGCAATGTGTTCGCCCTATTATTCACTAGCAGAATGGATAGAATCAAATGAGTTTTAAAACCATAAACCCAAAGATCAACGAACACTGCCAGCAATGCCCGGACAATACGGCCGACATGGTTATGATGGTGGTGTTATCAATTCAGCAGCCATGGCACGCAGTAGGTGACCAAATGCGAGACTATAAAGCTTTAGGTGCTGATAGTCGTTTCGTATGGGGAAACAAGCGCAAAACATTTGATTGGTTACAGGATAACAAAGAAGCGCTCTACCGGGATGCAATGGACGCCAATAACGATAACGAACTAATGCAAGCTTTTCTACAGGTTCCCGGTTTAGGACTCGCAAAGGCTGGTTTTTGTTGTCAACTATTCGCTGGCCGTGTTGGGTGTATAGACGTGCATAATCTAAGGCGCTTGAATATAGCGCCGTCCGTTTTATGCCTGGACAAAAAATGCCAGCCCGAAACAAAGCGCAAAAAGATCGATGCATATATCAGCGCTTGTAAGTCTCGCCGCACTAGCTGGCTATGGGATAGCTGGTGCAAATTGATAGCCAAAAAAGACCCGAAACGCTGGGCCAATGGTGACCATGTTAGCGCTGTCCATTACGAATACTTGATAGATGTATAAGGATAGTGATAGCTGGATTGATAGGGTTCTAAATTTTATTTTAGATTGTTTCTTAAACTAAATTCCCTCAAAACTATGGCGCTCAATTATGAGCGCTTTTTTTTTGTCTATAAAATTTTTCCCTAGTGCGGAATTTTTAAGACGTTATTACCAGTGTAGCCTATTGGGTGCTATATAGCCACATCTATTTCAACTATTTAGCATTAGACCATAGTCTTAGAAGCCTATACAATAACTGGCATGGTCTTTGCAGACTAGCAAGAACTATGCCAACTCTTTGCCAACCCTAAACTGGCACGATCTTTGCATGGCTATCCAGACTGCGTCGACTAGCAAGAATCATGCCAGCTCTATGTAGATGCAAATGAGATGCGTAATGCAAATGATTCGCATTCAGCCCAGCCTTAGACTAAAGTAGCATTGACTTTGTGCGCTGCGTCATGCTATAATGAACTAGGCCAGCCCTAAATAGATGACGGGGAGGGGCTTTTTAGTCTTTGTAATCTTCGTAGTACCTTCTTAGATTTGCTAAAGGGCTAAATTGAAGAAAAAACGGTAAATTGTTGAATTTTTTAGAGTTATAACATCCTCTTTAAGTTTTTGATTTACAACAAGAAAGATTTTATAGCGATTTTACTGGAATTGGCATAGAAATTGCTTGACTTTTGTAAATTTTTATGTTAGAATATAGACATTCTCACCAATCTATTACGGATAGTATGGAAAACATTGAAACACCTAAGAAAAGAGGCCGTGGCAGACCTCGTAAAGACGAGATTGTTGCTAAAAAGCCGGGCAATAGAGGTGTACGAGGCAGACCACCGGGCGATGCCGCTAGGATTAATGAATTTAAAGCTCGCTTGTTAGCAACATCGGGCGAATCTGTCATTAATAAAATTATTGACATTGCACAGAACGATGAACACCCCGGACAAATGGCCGCATTAAAAATGTGTATGGACAGAGTGTTGCCATTGTCTTATTTTGAAAAAGATAAAACCACTGGTGGAAAAAGTGCTGTTAGTATTACGATCACTGGTGTCAACGGCAATACAACAATAGTGGGTAGTGAAGAAGACGTAATAGACGCTGAGGTGATAGATGACGAAAAGTGAGTTGATTGAAATTGTTAAAGAAGACCTTGTTCGTCACGAAGGGTATGTCACGGAAATCTACTTGTGCTCTGAAGGCTATCCTACATTTGGCATTGGTCACATGGTCACTGAAGATGATATGGAGCACTCATGGCCTGTCGGCACTCCAGTGACGGACGAACGTATCTTAGATGTCTTTCATCAAGATTGTGATATTGCCTACTCCGATGCCTGTTCACTTGTCTTAAACTTTGCAGGTCAGGCTGTCGATGCACAGCGTGTCTTAGTGAATATGGCATTCAACCTTGGCCGCAATCGCTTGAGTAAGTTTAAAAATATGCTACGTTATGTCA
>Ga0209138_1003539_pt1 | contig 11112 bp, 10 predicted proteins | sample SaaInl3SG_22_DNA_FD_184645 | JGI IMG/M metagenome (GOLD analysis project Ga0209138, IMG submission 184645) | Marine microbial communities from expanding oxygen minimum zones in the Saanich Inlet - ESP_153SG_22_DNA (SPAdes) (version 2) | ecosystem: Environmental > Aquatic > Marine > Intertidal...
TGCAAGCTCTGGAACTTCCTCGTCCTTCAGCTCTGTGAAATCAGACATTTCGCGCTTTGGAAGCAAGTGGATCTCGATTGGCCACCTAGCTGCATATGGAACAAAGGCAATGAAGTTCTCTGTTTCATTGACCACTCGGTCAGAGCCAGACTCAAATTCAACAAGGTCCTTGAAGAAGTCACCGCCGTGGCTTTCAACCTGTGCCAATAGTTTCTTGGTGGTTGGAGTGACAAAGGGATATGAGTAAATCTGACCGTGGGGGTGATGAAGGGTGACGCCAATGTCTTGACCCCGGTTTTCAAACGGAAAGACCTGAACGACACCATCCAGCTTTTGAATTTCTGCGGTTCTGGATCGCCAAGCTTGAATTACGGTTTCGATTCTTGGAACTGGCATAGACCCAAGACTGCCCTCGTGCTCGGGGCTAAAAACCACCACCTCGCAACGGCCATAGGACTGGGTGGCAAATCCAAATGGTGAAGCGGGATCTGGGCTGGTGATGGTGCCCAGTTCCGGCCCAAATGCGGGCCCCTTATTCTCAAAGACCACGACATCGAAGTTATCTGGAACCTCACTGAGGTTTGTGTCTGAGGTGGGGCAGAGCGGACAAGAGTGAGCAGGAGGTAAAAACGCACGTTTTTGTCTGTGAGAAGCAACCGTTATCCAGTCCCCGGTCAGCACGTCATGACGCAGTTCAGCCGTGACTGGGCGGGTGTCAACTTCGCGCTTATCTTCAAGGCGGATTGCTGGGAGTGCGGAACCTGCATCGTCGAAGTAGAAAATATCTCTACCGTCAAATAGCTGGGCTTTGCTGCTGGGGTTTTTCACTCAGATTCCTTTACTCACTTAATCTGTAACATAAACGGGTGCGCAAAAACGACACTGGTGAGCAACTGAGTATTTCCCGCGTGAGCGAGAAGAATTCCAGTATGGCAGTGTTCAGCGCTGTCGGTGGCCAGATTATGGAACTTTCCCTGAATGGCCATCGGGTAATTGGGGGATACGCAGGCCAAAATCTTTTGTCTCACGTCTTTGGCCACACCCTTGCCCCTTGGCCGAATCGTCTCGATGGTGGCAGGTATGAATTTAGGGATAAGAATTATCAGGTCGAAAATCTTGACTCGGACCAGAATGCTAACCACGGGTTGCTCTTGGAGCGCGAAATGGAAATTCTCTCCCACAGACAAGATGCCCTAACCCTGCAATACAGCTTCGGTCAAGACCACGCCTACCCTTTTGAGTTGGATTTAGAGGTTCGCTTTGAACTGGAAGAGGACGCGCTGGTGGTAACCAGCACGGCAACTAACAATGCCGGTCACCCGATTCCTTTTGCACTGGGCTTCCATCCGTATTTTGCACTCGGAGACCAGTTTGAGATCAAGGCGGACTTCTCTTTCAAAATCGAAGCCGATTCCAGAATGATTCCTACCGGTGAGACAGCGATTGCTGGCCTTGCAATCAACCAAGATTCACCGGACCTTGCGACACTGGACGACTGCTATTACGGAGCGGGCCAGGTGGTTGTTGCAACCAATAATTTTGAGTTTGAAATCAATTTGCTTGAGAATTTTGACTACTTCATGCTTTACAGACCACCAACAAAGGTTTTTGAGGGTTCAAGCGCCATGGCAATTGAGCCTTTGTCACATCTCACTGACGTGTTCAACAGCGACATCGCCTGCACTGAGATAGCTGCCGGGGATCAAAAGACTTTCAGGTACGAAATCAGAATTCGCTAGCCGGCAAGTCTTTCTCGTCGCCCTCGATGGCTGCAACAAGCCGGTCGGCCACATGGTCCGCTGTCATTCCTTCGGGGAAATTTGGAGCAGTTCCTGCAATCGCCCTGCCGGCAAGACCGGTCTCGGTGTGGCCAGGTCTGGCGGAAATCACCCTGATGCCCTCGCGGCGCCACTCTTTTGACAGCGCCGTGAAGAAACCATGAATAGCAATTTTGGAGGAGCTATAGGCTGCCATGGATGGCATCGGAGTCTCTGCGACAACTCCGGTGAGGCTTAGGACAAAAGGCTCATTACCTGCCTCCGATGAGGCTTTCAGTTTTGTATAGAGCTGCGTTATCAATTGAATTGGACCAGCGCTGTTGATGCTGTTCAGGCGCTGGGATGTTGCAATATCTAGCTCTGCGGCGGGGCCAAATGCAACAACCCCAGCTGCATTGATGATGCCATCAACTTCGCTAGCGGCAACCAGGTAATCGGTCAGCGTCTGAATCGATTCCGGCTCCTGGTAGTCAAGCAGTAGCCTGACCTCAGCCTTGGCGGGGATCTTGCCTGCACTGTCGTTGTTGGTCGCGGTGCCAAGCACTTTGGCACCCTTGCCGGTTAGTTTCTCTGTTAGTGCAGCACCCAAAACACCGGAAGCACCTGTGATCAAAATTGTCTTGCCTTTAAGTTCCATAGCCATTTGCAACACAGTTGCCCTCCTATGTATTTCAATAAATTGCAATCACGAGCAACAGGCCTCTGGTTCATTGGCGCTAAAGCACATCTTCCATCAGACTGGTGGTGAGGTAATTAGCGGAAGGGTTGTGTATGCGACTGATTGGCATCTGGGCACTGGTGGCGGCAACTTTGGGGCCAATCCAAAACGTGCTCGGCTGGAGCATTTCTGGTGCCCTGGTCGAGGGTTATGACCCGATTGCTAAAACCATCAGCGATCTAGCAGCTGATGACTCACCGGTGCAGTGGATTCAATCGAGCTTCTTCCTGTTTGGTTCAATCCTTACTCTTTTGGGCGCTTGGCATGCCAGATCGTTCTCACTACCCGGCAGAATCGCTTTGGCAGCCGCCGGGTTCGCTGGTTTTGGCTACACGTTCTTTGCAACTCCCTCCCAGGACAGCTCCTCCGAGCTGCACGTGCTGTTTGCGACCATCGCATTCGTGCTGTTTTCTGCTTGGCCGCTACTGGCAATGCGATTTGATAAGCGGTATCACTGGAGCATCAGGCCTGTCGGCGCAATTCCAGCAACCCTGATCATGGGCGTCACAACCCTCTGGTTCTTGGTGACGTGGTTGGAGCCTGGACAGCCCATCGTTGGGCTATCGGAGCGTGTGATTGCGGTGATGCAGGTGCTGTGGTTGACAACAGCAATCTGGCTGCAGTGGCTACACCAGCGAAAGTCAGTTGAGAGCGTCCCTAAGATGGCCGCCGGCTCCTATTAGAGGTAGATATCGAGTCTGGATTTCACTAGCTTCTCGAAAGAACCAACCTTGCCACCGGCTGCCTTCAGTTCCACATAGTCTAAAAACATCGAGATCGACCCATCCTCGTTCTCGAGAAGCACGCAGGGCTCTCTGCCTGCAGAGGCTGCAAGTTCGGCATCGGTTCGTTCATTCATGTGGACGAGACTAAAACCAATCCCTTTTTCCTCCAAGAGCTGTTTCTCAAATTCTTTGAAGGCTGCTTTTTTCTTTACGGGGGAGTGGGTGATGTCGCATAAACTGCACTCCTTGGCCCCGACTAGGTGGCCAAGGAAGTAAGAAACCTCTCCTATAAAGCCACCGTCTGCTTTATAGACACCGATTAGTTTCAACTTGGTTCCATCCTGTAATTGGTCACCTCTACGACAACTCGGATTTGGCGTATTCGCTTCCCGAATCCTTAGGTGAACTGATCCCAACAGGTCTGGTTCGCTAATTGCAGTGGGGAATCTTCACTTCAAGACTTTGGTTTGAAAATCAATGCGTCAACAACTTGCGCGAACAACAGCCACCTTGGCATCTCTTTTACTGCTTGCCGGTTGCAGTGTCGAAGGTGCGGCGCAATCAAGCAGCACACCGAGTGCTTCTGATGCTGAGAGTGTTACGCCTGAGCTAGATGCCGATGTAGATGGCTATGAGCTTGAAGCCACTGAAACCCAGGAACCGGAACCAACCGCAACTGCAGCAGCCTGTGATGAAAACCTGCAGCTGGATATAGAGGGGTCGATCAGATCTCAGACTGAGGCTTTTGCGGCCGAGGATTTTCAGCTTGCTTACTATTTTTCCTCACCGTCGTTTCAGGCGAATGTAGATCTTCAAGCATTCATCAGTGTTATTTCTTCAAGCTATGGCCCACTGCTCTCCTCTTCGCAATTGCAATTCTCAAATTGCTATGCGGGTCAAGACCAAAGCATTGGGGTCATTGATGTCAGGTTTATTGAAGGCGGTAATGCTCTCTATGCACTGCGTTACTTCATGGTCCTCACCGCTGAAGGCTGGAGAGTAGAAGGGGCCGGCGACTTAGAGCTGGTGGCCAGCGGCTCCTAGACATTTCCATAGAGGCCACAAGTTATTAAGTGAAAGAACCCCACCGTGGAGGATGGGGTTCTAGTAGGCCCCGTGGGATTCGAACCCACGACCCACGGATTAAAAGTCCGTTGCTCTAACCAACTGAGCTAGAGGCCCCTGCAGCTTAGAAGTGTAACAGCGGATTAGCTCAAGATGTCTTTAGTGCTAAACCTCGAATAAGCCAACGCTCCGAAAACCGCAACATAACCCAGTTGTAAGAGCGCATTGCTTGCAAACGAACCAAGTTCGATGGGCTGACGCAAGAGATCCGCAAAGCTGAGCCAATAGTGGGTGAACAGCCACTCGTGCAGCCAAGCAAGCTGAGGAAGGTTATCGAGAATCTGGCTGACACCAGCAAGAACAACTGTCGCTGCCATTGCTCCGACTGGAACGGTGGTTAGCGTAGAAATAAACAGCCCAATTGCCAACAATCCGCTCATAGAAACTGTTGTATAGAAGGCGACCAGAGCCATTCTCCAAAGAGACTCAGCGAGGGAAATCTGGTCTCCGGAAAGCAGAGTTACTGGGCCTATGGGGAACAAGATGGCCCCGATGATGCCTCCGGCAATCATCAGAGTAAAAGTTCCAGCGAGTGCAAAAACGATAGTGCCGATGTACTTCACAACCAAAAGACGCAATCTTCCAACCGGAGCAATCAATAGGTAGCGAAGCGTTCCAAGGCTTGCCTCGCCTGCAATCGTGTCACCTGCAACAACCGCGATTGTTAGAGGCAGAAACAGTGGAAGAGCAAGCAAGGTGGCCGTGAAGCCGGTGAACAAACCATTTTGTGTCACCTGGTCAAGAAAAGGTGGGCCTTCGCCTGGAGCAAGCTCTTCGGCCGTCAGGGCAACGGCAAGCGCCAAGAGAATAGGAATCAATGCAATTGCTGCAAGCATTGCCCAGGTGCGACGTCTGGTGAACATCACTCTCAGCTCCGAGAGCATCAGTGACATGCTGAGAGATTTAGCGAACAACCTCAAACCCCTCTCCAGTTAGGTTGACAAAGTATTCTTCAAGGCTTGGCTGCTCAAGACGAATCTCTGAAACCATGAACTTCTTCTTCACAAGCATTTGATTCAACCCTGCAACATCAAAGTCCCCTGGCACCGGTGCAACAACGCGATCTGGCTTCAGAGAAATCTTTGAAATCCCTTGAGCTTTCAAGACTTCAACAAGTTCGTCGATCCTGTTTGATTTGAGAACCAGCCTGGTTTGAGATTCGTTTCTAAGCTCTTGAATGTTTCCTTGCGCGACTATCTTGCCGGCTGTCATTACAGCTAAGTGGCTGCAAAGCTGCTCGATTTCGCTCAGCAGATGGCTGGAGACAAAGATCGTAATTCCCTCGGCTGCAAGAGAGCGAATGAGGTTCCTTACCTCACGGGTTCCTTGCGGGTCAAGGCCATTAGTTGGCTCGTCGAGAATGAGAATTTCGCGTGGTTTGAGCAGTGCGTTGGCGAGCCCTAGTCGCTGCTTCATGCCTAGAGAGTAGGCATGAACTTTCTTTTTGGAAGCGTTTGTGAGCCCGACTCGCTCTAGAGCTGCGTCCACGCGTTGCTTGCGAGTCTTTGCGTCAGAAAACCTGTCGGCTGAGTCGATACGAATCAGGTTGTTTCTGCCTGACATGTATGGGTAGAAGGCTGGGCCCTCTACCAGGGCGCCAATCTTTGGCAAAGCCTGCTCGAGCTGCTTGGGGATTGGGTGGCCAAGAAGTTCGATCTCGCCATCTGAGGCATCGGCAAGGCCAAGCAACATTCTGATTGTCGTGGTCTTGCCGGAGCCGTTAGGGCCCAGGAACCCAAAGACAGATCCGCGGGGAACCGACAGGCTCACCCCGGATACTGCCTTTTGGGAACCGAACTGCTTAGTAAGAGAACTGGTACTTATGGCCAGCTCTTGGCCTGTGTTCATCGCGGAGGCTATTTTGCGACGCTGAGCAAGTGCTCGATTGTCACAGCACCCATGTAGACCTCACCGGAGTCGGTGATTAGTACATTTACCAGAGCCGTTGAAAGCACTCTTCCGCCTGCAACCTCGGTGAACATGTCACCGAATAGCTCATTCTCCATGAGGTCCATCGGAACGTCAGTTGGAAGGGCAGCCAGGTGAACAACGCTTAGCCAGTCTGAACCGAGAATTTCTGGTTGGTTCATTTCCGGGTAGTCGCTAGCATCCTTGTCGCTTGCTTCGTAGTCGCCCTCGTACTCTCCGAGAAGAGCCTCCAGTTCGCTAGGGTCAAAAGTAGTTACCTCAGTTCCAGCAGGTGGAGTGAAGTCGAATAGCGACTGGTCCACTTCACCGAAGCTAATGGATTCAAAACCTACTGACATTGCAGCTGCTACCTGGTTGGTTGAGAAAACCTCGACCTTTAGCGGCATTCCAGTTTCTGAATCGATGGAAAGCTTTGCCTGGTCAATCAGGGACCCTTCAACGTTTGGGGTGAGGATAAGTTCGTATGCGGTCCTGCCAGCAACGCTGTGGTCAGTTCCAACTGAAAGATCGCTTGAGTCACCAATCATGGAGACCAAGTAGTCGGCAATCGCCTCTGGGGAGTTCAAGTCAAGAGCAATAGAAGCTGCGTAGTCGGTGATCGCCTTCTCAGCCTCTGCCTGCTTCGCTGGATCCGCTTCCATTTCGATGGTGCCATTTACGGCGGTTGCCATCTGGGAGTCGTAGATCCAGAATTCGTCACCGTTGACAATCAAGTCACGCTGGGCCATCGGGTCAAGAATCTGAGCGCGGAGCTTGTCCACACCCGATGTGTAAATCCTGACCTTGTGGGTCCCAGAGATTAGCTCTAGAGCCTGGGTCAGGGTGTTCGACTCAATGACGGCCGGAACGAAGTCTGCAAACTCCTCCGGCATCTTTTCTTCCATTTCAGCAACCATGTCTTCTGAGACCATGGAGCTGAACTCCAAGGCCGGTAGCCCCATGTCGCTAACTTTGACAATGGTTCCTGAGAAAGATCGAACTTCGCCCTGCTGCATCAGCACCATGACTTCATTGGCACTTAGGTCCGGGAGATCAACCGCATTTGCTTGCAATGGCACCGCAACGGCCCCGGCAGCGATGACTGCTGGAACTGCAATTGATGGGATCCACTTCTTTGAAATACGCATTTGCTGATCTCCTGATCTTCTTAGTGCTTATAAATCTAAGACTCTCAACTGATAGCCAGCTGAAAGTGTTCCTTAGATTCTTTTATGAACTACAGTCTAATAAACATTCAATGCTGTCTATTTATTCCAGTTTTCATCGATCACACTTGGGTTTTCAGGATTTCGGTCCTGAGAGCCCCATGGCTGTCCGTATTCAGATGACATTAGGTCCAGGAACAGCTTGGCGTCGAATTCCTCAGGGCCTCTAACACCGGTGTTCGCCCACTGACCACTTGCCAGAAGTTCCAGCGCAACCACTGGAACTAGCGCGGTCTGCCAGACAACTGCCTGAGCGTCATAGTTTTTGGCTGTCCAGCTGGTGTCAGCAACATGGTAGAGGTAAGTTGCCCTTGGCTTGCCATCGAGGTCCTTACCGGTAACAAGGGTTCCCGCGCAGGTCTGGCCGGTCATCGAATCGACCAGAGATGCTGGGTCTGGCAGCACTGCTGCAACCAGGTCTCTAGGTGCAATTTTTGCTGACCCGTTGGCGGAGCGGACAGAAACGGGCTCAATCTTGTCTAGTCCGAGTGCGTGGAGTGTCTGTAGGACGCCGATGAATTCAGTCCCTAGGCCGTACTTGAAAGCGACCTTATTAGCCTTTATGGTGCGAGGGAGCATGTTTACTTCTTCGTGCTCCACGTTTACGCATTCAATCGGCCCTATTCCACCTGGGAATTCAAAGATTGCCGGTTCGCTAAATGGTTCTGTTGTGAACCAACCTCGATCTTTTTCCCACATCAACGGTGGATTCAGGCATTCCTCAATTACTGTCCAGATGGAAAACGAAGGAGCGAAGATCTCTTCGCCTTCGTCGTTTACAACCACTAGGTTGCCACCATCCAGCACTGTGATCTCATCGACCTCGCTGAATAGGTGATCAGCCGCATAGCGGGCGAAGATGTTCGAAATCCCAGGTTCAGCACCGGTGCCAATCAGTGCAAGCAGGCCAGCCTTTTCAAACTCAGCGTGCTTGTCATACTGCCAGTCACCTAGTTTTTCAGCGGGGGTGTTAAACGGGTCGGTTTTGTGGACATGGCTCAAGCTCATTGCCATGTCCAGGTAGTTGACGCCTGCCTTTAGGGCTCCGTCAAAAATGCTCTGAACAAACTTCGGTTCAACAGCGTTCATGATATGGGTGGCCTGAACCTTGGTTGCAAGGGTTGCAACGACGCCTGAATCACTGGCGTCTACCTGAGCTGCCTCAAACTTTGCAGCAGCCGCTGGGTGATGTTTTTTCACCCACTCGATGGACTTCTCTGCACGAGCCAAGTCGTAGTCAGAGACGATGATTTTTTCGAAGAAATTACGATTTGCGGCAATTTTGACGATTGCATCGCCAACACCACCTGCTCCAATTAGCAAGATGCGCATTTGTTTTTCACAACCAGACGTGACCGATTCAAAAGTATTGGGCCCAGTCCTTGCCCTCATTCACTGGTAGGCGCAAGCCTCTGTGGCGTCACTGCTAGTAACTGCGCCTTCACCTAAGTGAATTACATTACCTATTATGGTCCGCTGCAGATAGAAACGCCATTAGCCAAGCTGGCGAATGGGGACAACAAGTGGGGTCTTTCCAACCGGGTCTTCGATGACCCTGGCAAGAATGTTAAACGCATCAGCCAAATTGTTTGGCGTGATCACCTCGGAAGGCACACCTCTGGCAACAATCGAACCGTCTTTCAGGACAACTATTTGATCCGCGAATCTGGCAGCAAGGTTTAGGTCGTGAATTACGGCGACGATTGTCATGCCGCGCTCGCGCTTCAGAGAGGAAAGCAGGTTCATAACCTGAAGCTGGTGGGAATAGTCCAACGAGCTGGTCGGCTCGTCAAGAAGCAGCACCGCAGGGTTTTTCACAAGCGCCGCTGCAATCACTGCACATTGCCGATAACCAGAGGAAAGTTCGCCAACTTTCTTGTCCTTTAGTGCGGTCAATGAGGTGCGCTCGAGTAGCAGGTCGATTTCCTCCCTGAGCTTGGGCGAGACCCTGGAGATCTGGTGCGCGGCCATTGCCGACCTTGCGACAAGGTCAAAGACAGTTTCGAGGTTCTTGGCAGTAGGAATGGCACCGAGAAATCCGATGCTCTTATTCATTTCCGTTTTGGTGAGGCTTGTGATTGAAACACCGTCCAATAGAACAGCTCCGCTGGCAGCGGGTATTTTTCTCGCGAGCGCTTTTAGCAATGACGTCTTACCGGCGCCATTGGCACCGATTATTGCCGTAACCGAACCCTTGGCAATTTCAAGGTCTAAGTTTTCAATGACCTTGTCAGCGGCATAGCCAGCGCTCAGCGCTTGCGCTGCGAGCTTAGATTCCGGCTGATACATGCAATTAGCTTAGTTTTTATGGAACCATTCGGTCGCACCTAGAGCCTTGAGCCATGTCATGTAGCTGGCCTTTCGATCCTGACTTGGAGCGAAACTCGCTTCGGTTGGATTCAGCTCTGTGAGCTGTTCAATGCTGCTCCAGATTCCAGCTCCTAAACCAGCCAGCAACGCAGCCCCTAGACCAGTGGACTCCAGGTTGGTTGCTCGAAGCACATCTTTGCCAATCAGGTCAGCTTGAATCTGCAATAGCAGGTCGTTGGCAGCAGCTCCGCCGTCAACGTTTAGTGCTGGAATAGCCGTGCCCATGTCAAGCTCCATGGCATCAAGCACTGCCTTCACTTGAAAGGCAATCGCCTCTAGCGTCGCATAGGCAATGTTTGCATCCGAGGTCCCTCTGGTAACGCCAAACAGTGAGCCTCGAATATCGGGCTGCCAAAACGGCGCCCCAAGACCGGTTAGTGCAGGCATAAAGACCACTCCGTCGGACCCCGAAACCCTTTTAGCTAGTCCCTCCACGTCGGAAGACTTTTCAATGATTCCAAGGCCATCACGCAACCACTGCACGGCTGCACCCGCCACGAAAACTGAACCTTCAAGCGCATAGGTTGTTTGGCCGGTTGGTGCTTGCCAGGCAACAGTGGTTAGTAGTCCGTGGGTGCTCTCAACGATTGTCTCGGCAGTGTTGGCCAGGATAAAGGCTCCGGTTCCGTAGGTTGCTTTGGATTCACCCTTTTGAAATGCAAGCTGGCCAAAGAGTGCGGCTTGCTGGTCACCGGCATTGCCAGTGATGGGAACATCTAGCCCAAGAAAATGCTCCGGGCTGGTCGTTGCGATTTCTCCCCAGCTCGGGGTAATTTCTGGAAGAGCTTTCTTTGGTATTCCAAAAACCTGCAATAGATCTTCATCCCACTGACAGGTTTCAAGGGCCATCAACTGGGTCCTTGAAGCGTTGCTGGCGTCGGTCACATGGGAGGCGCCGCCGCTAAGGCGTGCAATTAGGTAGCTGTCGATTGTGCCAAGCGCATACTTGCCAGCCTCGACTCCGGCCCAAACTTCAGGTAGGTTTCTTTGCCACCACAAAAACTTGCTGGCAGTGAAATAGGGGTCGATGTTGAGCCCGGTTCTCAGCCTGATCCAATCATCGGTATTTTTCTGATCGAGCTCGTCTTTGAAAACCGATGTCCTTCGGTCCTGCCAAACGATTGCTCTGGTGGGAGAGCTTAGGTCTTGTCTGTCCCAGATCACAGCCGTCTCGCGCTGGTTGGTTACGCCGATGCAGCGAACCTTCTCTTTGGTTCCGGCCAGCGCCTCTTGCGTTGCAGCCAGGCAGGCAGCCCAAATCT
>Ga0209138_1003543_pt1 | contig 11106 bp, 14 predicted proteins | sample SaaInl3SG_22_DNA_FD_184645 | JGI IMG/M metagenome (GOLD analysis project Ga0209138, IMG submission 184645) | Marine microbial communities from expanding oxygen minimum zones in the Saanich Inlet - ESP_153SG_22_DNA (SPAdes) (version 2) | ecosystem: Environmental > Aquatic > Marine > Intertidal...
AGTGGCTAAGACTGAACATGCGATGAATCATTTGTCTAGTCAGTTTGCCGAGAAAACATCAGAGCGCGAATACATAGCGATTGTTTGGGGAAATGTAAAAGAAGAGGAAGGCACAATTGAAGGCAATATTGGGCGACATCCAAAAAATAGATTACAAAACACCGTTTTCCAAGGCGACGATGCTTATAAAGGTAAACCAGCAGTAACCCATTATAAGGTTTTGGAACGCTTGGGTTATGTTACTTTGGTCAGTTGTAAGTTAGAAACTGGACGCACACACCAAATCCGTGTGCATATGAAGCACATTGGACATACGCTTTTTAATGATGAGCGCTATGGAGGTAATTTGGTTTTAAAAGGAACAACCTTTACCAAATACAAACAGTTTGTAGATAATGCCTTTAAAGTATTGCCAAGACAGGCATTGCATGCCAAAACTTTAGGTTTTGAACACCCAACAACCGGTGAGTTTATGCGTTTTTCTACAGAAATACCTCAAGACATGCAAGATTGTATCCAAAAATGGAAACATTACGCCAAGCATGCAAAAGATTAAGTCTTCAATAGATATGGTTTATAGGTCTATCAAAAATTAGTGTTGTAAAGCTTTTAAGTTAATACGATTAGATTGTAATTTTGAAATAGAAAAATTAATACTATGAAACTCGTATTATCACCAGCTAAATCTTTAGATTTTGAAAGTAAATTACCAACGCCTAAAACAACAGAGAGTTGTTTTTTAGCAGAGGCAGAACGCATCAATAAATTACTAAAAAAGAAATCACCAAAAGCCTTATCGGAGCTGATGCATATTTCAGATAATTTAGGGCAACTCAACTACGAACGTAATCAGGATTGGGCTTTACCATTTACTTCAGAAAATGCGAGACCAGCCATGTATGCTTTTAATGGAGATGTGTATCGTGGATTAGATGCATATTCAATAGACCCTAAAAACCTAAATAAGGTTGAAGACACGGTGCGAATCATTTCTGGTTTATATGGTATTTTAAAACCATTGGATTTAATACAACCTTACCGTTTAGAAATGGGCACAAAATTCCCAGTAGGTAAAAACAAGAATCTTTATGATTTCTGGAGAAGAAAGGTGACACAATCTTTAAATGACGAGTTAGAAGATGACGAGTTATTCTTAAACTTAGCAAGTAATGAGTATTTTAAAGCTATAGATGCAAAAGCTTTAAAAGTGCCTGTAACTCATGTTAACTTCAAAGAATTTAAAGGCGATAAATATAAGACTATTGCCATTTTTGCAAAGCTAGCACGTGGATTAATGGCACGTTACATTATAGATACAGACGCTAAAACTATAGATGATATCAAAGCCTTTAATATAGACAACTACGGTTTTAGCGAAGAATTATCTTCTGATAATGAGTTGGTTTTTGTGAGATAATGTTTCTACACAAGCATCCCTACAAGCCATTTATTCCCAAAGTAGCTACAAAACTTATTGTTGGCACATTACCGCCGCCGAGATTTTCAAAAGGAGATTTACACGAAAACGATGTTGATTTCTGTTATGGTAGTTATCATAATTCACTTTGGAAAAAGATAGATGTTATTCACAATTTAGGATTACGTTATGATAACTCTCAAGAAGCTATAGATGAGCGCAAAGCGTATTTGGTAAAACACAAGATTGGTGTTTGTGATATTGTAGAAAGTGCACATCGCGAAAAAATTGATGCCTCTGATTTGGGTATGCAAAACATTAAACTAAGAGACCTTATCGGTTACCTTAAACGCTATCCAAAAATTGATACGCTTTTATTTACTGGTGGAAAAAGTAAAAACGGACCCGAATACTTCTTTAGAAAACACATTAAAGACTACAACCTTAAACTAGAATTGGTTTCTAACGAAGTGCCAAGAATACATCAGTTTCAATTAGATAATCGTATTATTAAAACCTTATCATTAACCTCAGGTTCAGGTGCGGCAAATATCTCTATTAGTAGAATGCCATTGTACAAACAGTTAAAAGCAAGCAACCCAAACTTTAATACGTTTGATTTTAGAGTATTGCAGTATCGGGAGTTTTTTTGAGTAATCCTTTAACGGTTAGATATAGTTTGTTAAAATGAAATATATCGTTTGTTAAAGGAAAGTTAGAAGAAATTAGTTATAAAGTCAAACAATTACAAGGTAAAGCAAAAATTAGCCCTAACTTCGCCAAAAATAGAGGAGTGACCTAAATACATAGAGTTTGCTTCATAAACTTTATATATGTCATTTAAATCTTTAGGCCTATCTGCGCCTTTACTCAAGGCTGTTGCCAAAAAAGGATACGAAACACCTTCACCCATACAAGCCAAAGCTATTCCGCCAGTTTTAGAAGGCAAAGATGTGTTAGCATCTGCACAAACAGGCACAGGAAAAACAGCAGGTTTTACATTACCTTTATTACATAATCTAACCCAACAACCATCACAAAGGCACAGACCTATACGCGCATTGATATTAACACCAACACGAGAGTTGGCAGCTCAAGTCTATGCCAACGTTAAAGAATATTCGGAGTTTCTAGATATACGCAGTGCTGTGATTTTTGGTGGTGTTAACCAGAAACCACAGGTAGCTACTATAAAACATGGCATAGATGTATTGGTAGCAACACCAGGTCGTTTAATAGATTTAGAAAACCAAGGCTTATTATCTTTAAACCGTGTACAGATTTTTGTTCTGGACGAAGCAGACCGTATGTTAGATATGGGTTTTTTACGCGATATAGAACGTGTGATGAAGCTTATTCCGTCAAAAAGGCAAAACCTTATGTTCTCTGCGACGTTTTCTAAGGATATAAAAAAATTAGCCTATTCTATTTTAAGTAGCCCTGTACAGGTTGAAGCCACACCAGAAAATACAGCTGTTGAGGTCATTGAGCAGAAAGTTTATCGTGTTGCTAAAACTAAAAAAACAGGTTTAATTATTAAGCTTATTTCTGAAGGCGATTGGCAACAGGTGTTAGTGTTTACAAGAACAAAGCACGGCGCAAATCGTTTGACAAAAAAAATGGTCAGCTCTGGAATTACAGCTGCAGCCATTCATGGTAATAAAAGCCAAGGGGCGAGAACAAAAGCATTAGCAGGATTTAAAAGTGGAAAGATTAGGGTTTTGGTAGCGACGGATATCGCCGCTCGTGGCTTGGATATTCCATTGTTACCTCATGTTATAAATTTTGAATTACCAAATATTTCTGAAGATTATGTGCATCGTATTGGACGAACAGGTAGAGCAGGAGCTAGTGGTGAGGCATTGTCTTTAGTAAGCGCCGATGAAACATCGTATTTAAAAAGTATTGAAAAATTGATTGCTCAAAAAATTCCAGTTGACATTATTGAAGGTTTTGAGCCAGATCCAAATGCATCAACTGAGCCTATAAAACAAGGTCAGAATAGACAGCGTAATCCACGACGAAATAATAAGCCTAAAAGCGAAAGTGGTGGTTCTAATTCAAGAAACTCTAATAGAAATCGTAGCCGAAATAGAGGACGTAGTAACGATAGTAGAAGCTAACAATGACTCCAGCTTTTAAAAATAAAATCATTGAAGTTGGTGATAAGAAAATTGCTGCTAAACGGACTAATGTTACTGTTTCGTTCTATGCGTTTTTTAAAAATAAAAATGATAATCCAAATTTATGAATGGAAGTTGCAACATCGTGGATAAAAACCCACCAACTAGACCATTTTGAAAAGGCAGTTAAAATTAAGGAAATGGTAACAAAAGTTTGATGTATACAATTTTGAAAAGCTTTTGTCACACTGAGCTTGTCGAAGTGTATGTTAACTATTAATGTCGCCTTCGACAAGCTCAGACTGACAATCTACTATAATTTGTACTTTTAATCCTATGGAAAATCAACCCAATAACCCACTTCACGGTATAAAACTTCAGCAAATTGTTGAAGATTTAGTAGCACATTATGGTTGGGAATATATGGGACATCAAATAAATATTCGCTGTTTTACACACGACCCATCTATAAAAAGTAGTTTAAAGTTTTTGAGACGCACACCTTGGGCTAGAACTAAAGTAGAGACCATGTACTTAAACATGTTAGGGAAACGGCGTTAGCCTTTAGTTAGGACTTTGCTTTTCTTTTTATCTAAGTAATGCCTTAGCACACCACCTTTTACGGTATTAACATCAAATTCTACAATAAACGCATCATCGTCAATTTTATCAATGACGCGATGCATTCGTTTTATATCTATACGGTTAATGATAGTATGGATAATGTCAAAATCAACTTGTTTCCCTGAATTTCCCATACCTTGAGTGCCTTTATATAGAGTCATCCCGACGCCAAGTTCTTTCATTATGGCCTCTTCAATGAGTTCGTATTTTTTGGAAACAATTGTGACTCCAATAAAATCTTCAAAACCTTCAATAATAAGGTCAGTGACTTTTGCTGTAACGATATATGTTAATATCGAGTACAAGGCAACTTCGACAGAAATTAAGTAGGCGGTAATACTAAATAATATAATGTTGAACAGTAAAATGACCTGTCCGATACTAAAACCAAACTTATCGTTGAGATAGACACCTAATATCTCTGAGCCATCTAAAACTGAACCATTTCGAATAGAGATGCCAATACCAGCTCCTAAAAATAAACCACCAAAAATAGAGATAAGGAGTTTGTCTTCCGTAATGGTTCCAAAATTTTCGAAGTGAATGAATAATGCCAAACCAATGATACTAATTATAGATTTGATTACAATTCGTTTAGAAACGGTATAATAACCCAATATTAAAAAAGGAACGCTAAATAAAACGAGGAGGTAGGAAATATTAATATCCACAAATGTTTTTACCAGAAGCGCAATACCAGTAACGCCGCCATCTAAAAATCCATTTGGCAATAAAAAAGCTTTTAAACCAATACTCGCTAATACAATACCTAAGGCAATTTGTCCGTACTCTGAAATTAGTTTGTAACTTTTAGGTTGTTTCACTTTTTTCTTTCTTTAAAATTACAAAACCTAAGGTTTAGAAGCTTGTATATATTGATAATATTTGTGTTATAAATTAAGTTGTCGCAATCCTTCATAGGTAATAATACTAACGGCATTAGCTAGGTTAAGGCTTCTAAGATGTTTGCTAAACATTGGTATTTTAAAAAGCTGGTCTTCATACTTTTCTGTAATTTCTTTTGACAGCCCAACAGATTCCTTACCAAACACCAAATATAGGTCATCTTCAAACTCAATATCCCAATGCGAATTGGTACCATGACTACTGAGAAAAACCATGTTTTTATTTTCATTTATTCTGAAGAATTCATCTACACTTTCATAGTAAATAACATCGAGATGTTGCCAATAATCAAGTCCCGCGCGTTTTAGACGCTTATCATCGATTTCGAAACCAAAGGGTTTTACCAAATGCAAACGCGAACCAGTTGCTAAAGCTAAACGACCAATGTTACCAGTATTGTTTGGGATTTCGGGTTCTATGAGGACAATATTAAGCGCCATTGGTCTTAGTGATTTTAATAATTAGCAATCGTAATAATAGAATAAATGGAAATCCGTGAAGCAGAACATCAAAATAATCCATAATAGTCATACCATTACCACCGCTATTCAGCCATCTTAGTTTTCCAACTATATGTGGTTCAGGTAAAAATGGTGCTAAACCTAAGGTTAAGCAAAGGAGAATAATAACACGCCAATTGTTGAGTAGTTTCATGAAAAATAGTAAAATAAAAAAGCCTATTCAAATGTAAAAATAGGCTTTTCGTTTTTATGTGAATTAGCAGATTATTTTTTTACCTGCTGTTTTTTTATCGTGCCTTTGTCAATATCAAAATCGTTGGTATCTTGATTAATATTCGCCGTTGGATTGGTCGGATTTGTTTGCCTTTTAGTTGTTTTAAATTTCTTTCTGTCTATTATCATTCCCATAGTTTAATTGTTTTTTTGTTCAAAATTAATATAAGAATAATAAGCTATTTTCTCTGCCAAGGTTCTCTTAAAACTAATACAACAACTGTTAAAATCTATCTATTTTCCTAGTAGTGGCGAAGTAAAATGCTCTAAATTTTCAATACCGTGCGCCGTCACGTATTTGATAAATGCACTACCTATAATCGCGCCCTTGGCGTGTTTTGTAGCTTGCGTAAAAGTGTCGTTATTTGAAATACCAAAACCTACGATTTGAGGATTTTTTAAATTCATGTTAGAAATTCGAGTAAAGTAATCTTCTTGCGCATCGCCAAAGCCAGATTTGGCGCCTGTTGTACTTGCAGAACTCACCATGTAAATAAATCCGTTAGAAACGGAGTCGATGTACCTAATGCGCTCGTCTGATGTCTGAGGTGTTATTAAGAAGACATTGATAAGTCCATATTTATCAAATGTAGATTTATAGTCTTCGTGATAGACATCAACTGGTAAATCAGGGATAATTAATCCATCGATGCCAATCTCCTGACATTTTTTGCAGAACACCTCTACACCATATTGAAGCATAGGATTAAAATAGCCCATGATAATTAGAGGAATAGATACTGTTTTGCGTATATCTTTTAATTGTTGGAATAACAGTTCACTAGTCATACCGTTTTTTAGTGCTTGTGTCGAACTGTCTTGAATGGTTGGGCCATCCGCCAATGGGTCACTAAATGGTAATCCTATCTCTATCATATCCACACCGCTTTTTTCCAAATTTTGAATAATGGTCACCGTATCGTTTATATTTGGATAGCCAGCTGTAAAATATATAGAAAGCAACTTTTTGTCTTCTTGTAATTTATGGTTTATTCTATTCATTGTTAAATTCTTCTTTCAATTTTATAAACACTTCTTTTTGAGATTTGGATAAATTATCTGCTGTGAAAATAGAAAAGCCTTTTGCACCTTTATTTTTTACAAGCCTAATAGCTTTTTCTAGATTAATGGGATCTTGTAATGCCGGACTATATAAGCCTGCATAAATAGGAAAGTCTACATCGTTTACACCTTGTTCTGTGGCAAAACCAATCCAATTAATATTTTCTTGATAAAAATTGTTGTAAATCATAGGAAAGGCAGCGTCCAAATTCCAATCATTCCACGCTTGTCGAACCATTTGTCTAGACATTTCAGGGAATGGAAATACTGCAGCGGTCATTTTTTGGTTCTTTGAGTGTGCGATATCTACTAGTTCATTAACAAGAGATGTTATGGCATTGAGTCTATATTGACGCCATTCGGTGCTTAATTCAGGATGGTCAAAATCTAATGGGTCTTTGTCAAAAATAGCTTTAAAACCTTCACGAGCTATAGGGTGATAACCATAATCATATTCTGGCATCTCTGTAGTTTGTACAAGATTGTATTTTGGTTGTAAATCTTTACCTAAAATTACATCAACATATCTGACATAATCTAGATGTATAGATGCCAAGCCTTGGACCGCTATCAGCTCTCTTACATTGTTTTTTATATGATTTCTGGCTTCTGGATGAAATGGACTTAGCCACTGATAATAATTTACATAAGCACGGTATTCTAAAGAGTTTTTACCTGCTCTATTGACTGCATACCATTCTGGGTATTTTTGTGCTATGGTATCTCCTGGTCTGTTAAGCGTCCACATCCAGGCGTGTACTTTTATATTTTTTTTAGCAGCAATCGGAATTATTTTTTTAAGAAGCTTCGCATTAGCACCGACTAGTATTTCAGAAATACCTAAAGAATCATAATAACTAAGTCTTTGTTCCCATGTTGTTTTATCAAATTCTCCACCTGCATTTGCCCAAGTAGCAAACGTAAATTTTTCAGTTACGTTTGTCTTTCCAAATGTGTCTTCTTTTTTCTTGCCGCATGCGACGATTACTGCGAGCAATAGTATGCATAATTTTCTCATAATTGCTTTAAAATACCTTGTTCGTTAATGAGATAAATAAAATCTGTATAAGGGCTTTTTATTTTGTACTCAAATCCAAAATTAGTTTTGTAAAATTGACCTTTTAAACTGTCGTTTTTTGAAAATTTCACATTAAATTCTTTAGTTATATTTGGTTTCAATTCTAAAAGACTCTTAAGGTCTTGATATCTTGTTTTTCTAAAAAGCGCATAGGCAGTTTGTTTCACTAAGATGTCCTTGTCTTTTATATATTGTACATTGGTTGTTTTTTCTTTCTCAGAAAATTGTACAATACCCCATTTTTCTGGTTCATGCATATTTATTACTTTTTGGTTACTCCAAACCCAGTTGTACTCTTTTTGTAATTTATCACCTATTTTTTTACGTTGATATTTGCCATCGATTATGTCGAAATCCCATTGTACTCTCGAAAAATTAACATGCCACTGTTCTCCGTCTTTTGGAAGCGTTTTTGGTCTGTTTTTTAGATTAATTAATGGTCTTAACGGTATAGCAATTTCTACAGACCAATTTTTATCTGTATCATTAGGATTGTTTAATGTACCATCAATAAATACTGCTGATTTTAATTCGTTTAAATTCCAATGAAAGTTTGCTTTACCTCCAACTCTGTAAGGTTTGTCTAAAAATAAATCCCATACTGTATTTAAGGCATTTATTTCTATTTCCCCATAACCATAACCTGTTTTAGATGGGTCTAAAAAAATTTCAAAATCATTATTTAGGTATATAATAGCATCTCTTTCAGTTATATTTCCCCAAATATGAGGTTCTTCCATTTTAGCAAAGACATATAAAAAATCATTATCCCATAACATTTTTGTTTGAGTTAAATACTTTGGTGTTTTAATACCTTCAATATCGATAAAAGGTGATGTGAATACTGCACGCTGCCAACTTATTTCATCTGCTTTACCATCAATAGATATAATTTCGCTCGTTTTACTTATAACATAATGTTTAGGGATAACTATATCTTCCGAAATATCTAAAGAAGTTAAAGTAATATTTCTTTTGTCTTTTTTACAAGACAAAAAGCTAATACCTAATATTAATAGAATGACAAGTCTCATTAGAGTTTAAAATAATCAATATAATTCTGTAAATCTTTATCACCACGCCCAGATAAATTAAGTACTATTATATCATTTGATTTAAAGGTTTTGTGCTCAAAAACAGCTAGTGCATGAGATGTTTCTATAGCAGGAATGATACCTTCTAATTGCGATAATTCTAAACCTGCAGTCATCGCCTCATCATCGGTAATGGAAATGAATTCTGCACGACCAGTTTTATACAAGTTAGCGTGCATTGGCCCAACGCCGGGATAATCTAGTCCTGCTGAAATGGAATATGGCTCTGTAATTTGTCCGTCGCCCGTCTGCATCAACAACGTTTTACTACCGTGAATAATACCTTCCTTTCCTAAAACAGAAGTTGCTGCACTTTCACCTGTGTCTATACCTTTTCCTGCGGCTTCAACGGCAATAATTTTTACATCAGTATTATCTAAATAATGGTAATAAGTTCCAGCAGCATTACTGCCACCACCAACGCAAGCAATCAAATAATCTGGATTTTCGGTCCCTTCTTTTTCTAACAATTGTTTTTTTATTTCTTCAGAAACTACGGCCTGAAAACGTGCTACCATATCTGGATACGGATGCGGTCCTACAACACTACCTACAATGTAATGCGTATTAACTGGATTATTAATCCAATCACGCATGGCTTCATTTGTAGCATCTTTTAGAGTTCGACTACCCGATAGTGCAGGGACAACTTTTGCACCGAGCATTTTCATACGAGCGACATTAGGGGCTTGTCTCGCAATATCAACTTCGCCCATGTAAACCACACATTCAATACCCATTAAAGCACAAACTGTTGCTGTGGCCACACCGTGCTGTCCAGCTCCTGTTTCTGCTATAATTCTGGTTTTACCTAAACGTTGTGCCAGAAGTATTTGACCAATGGTATTATTGACTTTGTGGGCTCCTGTATGATTTAAATCTTCACGTTTTAAATAAATCTTGGTATTGTATTTTTCAGATAATCGTTTTGCAAAGTACAAAGGTGAAGGCCTACCAACATAATCTTTTAATAACTGATGAAATTCTTCCTGAAAAGAAGGTTCGGCTGTAATTTTTAAATAATTTTGACGCAGTTCTTGAATGTTTGGATACAGCATTTCAGGAATGTATGCGCCTCCAAATTCCCCATAATAGCCTTTGTTGTTAATGTTGTAACTCATGCTTAAATTTTTCTAATTCATTAATGTTTTTCAATCCAGGCTCAATTTCAAATTTACTATTTACATCAATGGCGTAACAGTATTTTGAGGCTGGACTTTTTTTAAATGCTTTAATATTTTCGACTTCATTTATTCCAATACCGCCGCTTAAAAAGTATGGTGTAGTTGAAGGGTAAGCTTTTAAGACATCCCAATTGAAAGTGTACCCATTTCCACCTGGCAGTTTTCCTTTGGTATCAAATAAAAAGTAATCGACAATGCCTTCGTAAGGTGTTAAAGCATCGAAATTAAAAGTGTCTTTTATACTAAAGACTTTGATGATTTTAACATTAGATTCTCTAAGAATTTTGCAGTATTCAGGAGATTCACTCCCATGTAACTGAACAGCTTTTAAAGAATGTCTTTTTGTAAGATGGTTAACTGTTTCTATTTTTTCTTTTACAAAAACACCTGTCTTTTTAATTGAATTCGGTAGTTCTGGAATTTCACTTTCAAAAAATCGTGAAGATTTATCGTAAAATATAAAGCCTAAGTAGTTTGGTTGCAATGCTGCAACGGATGCTATATTTTTTTTATACTTCATTCCGCAGACTTTCAGTTTCATGATTTCAATTTTTGAATGAATTCTGTTGCACTTGCTCCAGGGTTATCTGTTTTCATAAAATTCTCACCAATTAAAAAGCCCTCATATCCATAAGGCTGTAATTCTTTTATGGATTTAATAGAACTAATACCACTTTCGGAAACTTTTACAAAATCATCAGGGATGAGTCGGCTTAGTTTTTTTGACGTTTCCAAACTAACATCAAATGTTTTTAGGTTTCTATTATTTACGCCCAACATATCCAATGATGGCATAATTGATTTATGTAATTCAACTTCGTTATGTACTTCAAGTAAAACTTCTAAATTCAATCGTTTTGCAAACTGTGAAAATTGCTTTATTT
>Ga0209138_1003546_pt1 | contig 11101 bp, 14 predicted proteins | sample SaaInl3SG_22_DNA_FD_184645 | JGI IMG/M metagenome (GOLD analysis project Ga0209138, IMG submission 184645) | Marine microbial communities from expanding oxygen minimum zones in the Saanich Inlet - ESP_153SG_22_DNA (SPAdes) (version 2) | ecosystem: Environmental > Aquatic > Marine > Intertidal...
TGATTAAAGGCTTGTGCCTTACTGCGCCATCAACTGCGTGGCTTGACCAATCCAGTCGTCACGCTTGATGCGTCCTGCAAACTTGATCACGTTTGTTTCCAACTCGGTGATTTCTGCATCAGTTAACGCTGCGATTTGAGCATAAGACACGATGCCTGCATCTTGCAGCTTTTTCTCCAAGCCTGGGCCGACACCCGAAATCATTTTCAGATCGTCCTGACGAACCGGCGCCTGTGCAATCGCTTTGGCTTGCGGTGCACGCTGCGGCTTCGCTGATTTTTTTTTCGCGCCACTGGCTGTGGCGGACGGAAACAAGGTAGCGAGCGTGTCGGTTGGTGACAGATCGACAAACTCAAGATTCAACATCGCACGATTGAATTCGAGCGAATCGTCAATCATCTTTGCAAACATTGCGTTGGATTGATTTAAGACGGCTTCTGCCTGCTTTAGCGTGTAAACCGCCAAAGATGTGTCAAATTGGTACATAGTTGCCTCCACAATTTGGGTTATTGCACTGCACAATATGGCAAACATACCACGGTTTTTTTGCGATGCAACAAAAATCGGCGTATTGACCTAACACAAAAGTCGGTCACAATGAGAAAGAAGCCAAGGACCAGGGTGGGTTATGGGATCAGAACAGCAATTCAAGCATCTTGAGTCGACGGAATCGGCACGATGTAACCACTGTGCATTACATGCTCTGTGTCTCCCAGGGATCGTTGGATGCTTCAATTCTGCACTCGGACCTGTGGTTGCAGATGATATTAAAGTCAACAAGGGACACTCCTTGTACCGATCTGGTGATCGCGCGGACAACCTCTACGTGGTCAAAAGTGGTGCGTTCAAAATTATGACTCCTCTGTGTGGGCACGATGCGCATGTCTCCGGTTTCCGGATGCCTGGAGATCTTGTCGGCGCATGTGGACTGACCTGTGGGCAGTATGCTTTTACCGCACAAGCACTGGATCGAGCCACTGTATGCCGTCTGCCTCTTGATCGTCTCCGAGAAGCGCAATTGAGGCAGCCGATGTTAACTCAGGGGTTACTACAGGCTCTCTCGAATCAGGCTGCACAGGCACAACGTCAGGTCACAAGGACCAATCTCCCAGCGCTCGCCCGTTTTGCACTATTTATCAAAGACATCAGTTCGCATCACCAAAAACGACATTTATCCGACTCTGAATTTGATTTACCGATGGCGCGAACCGATATCGCTGATTTTCTGGGATTAGCTCCCGAAACCATTAGTCGTCTGATCGCATCATTGGCCAAAAAATCGATTCTCAAGGTCGAGGGGAAAACCGTCTACATTCTTGACAAACCAGCCCTTGAGAACGCCTGTGAGGCGTTGGACTGAAAGCAACGATGCATTTTGCTGGCCTGCTTGCGATCATGATCGCCGGAGCCGCCAATGACAATCTCATCAAAACGGCGTTTGTTGTCGCAATTTCCGCGCTGTCATGGAATCTCTATGGACTTGATACCGTTGTTTTAGCGAATCTTGCAGCCTTATCCTTTATTATTCCGTTCGTTGTCTTAGCCGGATTTGCTGCACATAAAGCCAACCAACAACCTCCGAAACGCTGGCTTCTGATCTTAAAAATCACGGAGCTCGGTCTTGCCCTTTTGGCCTGTTTGGCGATTCTCGAGGAATTGCCTGGACTGCTTCTCCTCTGTGTCGCCGGGTTTGGTGTTCAGTCGGCCCTGATCGGTCCGTTGAAGTATTCGTTGATCCCGCGCTTGGTCGCCTCCAGCCAAATCGTCGAGAAAAATGCTTGGATGGAAACCGGCACATTTGTCGCGATTTTAGTTGGAACACTGCTGGCGGCGGAGTGGATCATCGCTGCACCTGAGCTTCTAATCGCCATGATCATGGTACTCGCGGTGATTGGCTGCCTTTGCATTGTTATGATGCCATCGCTTAGTGGGCGTTCTCAGAGCATTCAGAAGACGCTTCCGGAATTAATCCATCAACAGCGTCAAGACCAGCGTTCGATGGCTGCGATTTGGTGCTTGAGTGGATTTTGGGGCCTTGGATCTGTGTGGTTAACACATCTACCGGTGTTAGCGGTTGACGTTTGGCAGTTATCTCCAAGCTCGGTATCCACCTTGCTGAGTCACTTTGTCCTCGGGATCGCTCTTGGCGCATTTGCTGGAGTTTTGATGAAGCACTTTCCCCTCGTTCATCGGATCCTCATGGGAGCCGTTGCGATGGTGATCGGGGGATTCATGATTCAGGTCAATGACTATCAGATCGCGTCGATCGGACTCATGCTAACCAGTGCAGGAGGCGGTTTTTTGGCGCTCCCCTTGTACACATTGTTGCAAGACGACCTCATGGCCGTTGCCGAGCGAATCGCTGTCAATAATATCGCCAACGCGCTGATGATGATTGCGGCCGCGATGACATCGCTGATTGTCGTGGGTTTGCTCGAATTACCATTACAACTCTGGTTGCTGTTTCTGAGCATCGGCCAATTTTTCCTCTGCTTCTACCATCGCGGCAATTTGTGCCTCAGCTAAGGCCTCAGGTGGTGGTGGCATTTGTAAAAAATAGCCCTGATCCTCAATCGCAGCCAGAACATCCGACGCTGTTACTCGGGCCAATTTCTTATCTTTCGTGAGCAGCAAAACCATCACTGACTCAGTCTGACCAAAGGTTGCCAACAAATCGTCAGGAACCGACTTTAGTCCGTTCTTCTGCTCGACATAAAGATACATCTCTTCTTTTTTGTGGCCCTTAAAAATCTCAATCACTCGCATCAAATACTTCCTCTAATACTGTTCGTCGCCAACCCACAGGCTCCCATTGACGCCCATCCAGTGACGCAACCAATTGCCGCTTCTTCACCAACATCTCAGGCGCAACACCGAGCTCTTTTGCGATTTTCTCGACACGAGCCTGCCGATCCTTCAGCGCATCCTTTAATCGCTTCGACAAGGGTGGTGGAGGCGTATCAATGGGTCCAGCCTCCGAGGCATCCTCAAGGACTGTTGTCAGTTGGCGGCCAAAGCGATCCGCCTGTCTATCGGTTAATCCATGTTGACTCACCAACTGGTGATGACGGCCAACTTGGCCTGCGGCTGCCAGTGAGAACAATGATTGGTCACTCAAGACTTGCTTCCGCGGCTTGTCCACGCGTCGGGCCGTATCCTCTCGCCACTGAACCAGATGCACGAGTCGCGACATCCCTTCGGGACTGAGACGCCAGGCATTACCAAACCGGTGCACTTGTGTTTCAACATCGCCATCCATCAAGACCAACGCGTTACGCTCTTGAATGGACGCCATTTCTTCTTGCATCCACGGAAGACGATCGGAGCGTTCCAATGCCTCGGCGAGGATTTCATACAATGGTTGCAACACCAAGACATCCTCCTTCGCGTAATGGCATTGCGCTTCAGAAAGCGGGCGTTTGGTCCAGTCTGAACGGGTTTGCTCTTTGGACAATTCCTTTCCTAACAATTCCAACACCAAGGCCGACAGACTCATCGAAATCTTGTCGTGCAATAAGGCATAAGCGATTTGTGTATCAAAAACCGGGGTTGGCACACACCCGGTTAATCGGAACAAGACTTCATAATCCTCCTGTGCTGCATGCAACACAGAGGTCACACCGCCTTTGAGCGTCAAGCCCAGGGGTTTGAGATCAATCTCAGCGAGCGGATCAATCAAATAGGCTTGATCCTGCAATGCGATCTGGATCAGCCCTGGTTTCGGATGAAAGGTCGACACTCTCACAAACTCAGTGTCTAACCCGATCGCGTCCGCATCAGCCACCTGCTCAACTAACGCATCAAGTTCTGCTTGATGATCGATCCACCCGACAACTCTCAAAACTGGATCTCAGTTCGTGATGCTAACGCCTGTGACAGCGTCGAAATATCCAGATGATCTAACTCTCCACCAACAGGCACTCCTTGGGCGAGTCGCGTGATTCGAGTGATCGATCGCAATTGACTGACGATTTGGTGAGTGGTCGCCTCGCCTTCCACCGTCGAAGCCAATGCCACGAGGCACTCAGTCGGCTGCTCACGTTCAACCCGCGTCACGAGATCCGATAACCCGATTTCATTGGGTCCCAGACCATCAAGAGGGCTCAAGAGCCCTGACAAACAGTGATATCGGCCCTGAAACAAGCCTGACTGTTCGATCGCTAAAATATCGCTTGGCGAGGAGACGACACAGAGCAATTGCTGATCTCGGGTATCGTCTTGACAGATCCGACAGGGCTGAATCTCGGTAAGATTCTGACACTTCTCACAATGCTCAATCTGCTCCAGCGCCTGGATTAAGGTGGCTGCTAAGTGCAAACCACGCTCTCGATCTCTCTCCAACAAATGCAAAGCCATGCGGGAGGATGACCGTGGGCCGACGCCTGGGAGACACCGAAGCGCTTTTTCCAGACTGACCAAGAGTGGAGAAATACTCATGAGAATGGAAACTTAAATCCGGGTGGTAAGTTCAAGCCTTGCGTTAATGAGCCCATGCTGTCTTGCTTGAGCGCCTCCAGCTTCTGATTCGCATCATTGATCGCCGACGCAACCAATTCGCCAACGATGGCAGCCTCATCGGCCAACACATTGGGATTAATGAAGACATTGGTGCAATCACCTCGCCCATTTAAAGTCACAGTCACAAGACCTGCACCTGACTCACCCGTCACTTCTTGATCCGAGAGCTTCGCTTGTGCCTCTTTCATTTGCTCAGCGACTTTTTGTGCCTGCTTCATCATTTCTTGTAAAGGGCCATCAAACATGGTGATCTCCATTGCGTGGTTGAATCGTATCAATGCGAACAGAGGCATCAAATCGCTCAGTTAGCGCTGTAATAAATGGATCGTCTTGGAATTGCGATTGCGCCAAATGAAGACGCTCTTCCTTCATACGGAGACGATAAGCTTCCGGCGTCTCGCCCAACTGATCGCGCACTTCAATCACGAGGTCAGGGGACCCGCCCAATTGTGTCGCGAACGCATCTGATACTCGCCGGCGATGCATCTCGTTGAGTAGACTATCGGTATGCGCGTTGGTGGCAAGGTGCACCGTCTCGGGAGAGGCTGACACCAAGACTGTTTGTGCCAACAGCGATGCCGTCATTCCTGTGACGGGAAGCAACCGGCACTCAAACACCCATGCCTCAGGACTCAGCGCAAGCGTTGGTTGCGACACCGTTTCCACCTGTGGGTCATCATCTGACTCGTCATCATGCTCCTCAGTGATCGGACTTTCAGAGAGTGACGTCGATAATAACTGCGACGCGAAATTCGATGGCGCGGACTCATTGGATTGAACATTCGCGGTTTCCGATGATGTCCTTTGATCGACGGTTTCAGAATTTCCGCTCTCGGCAAGCATTTGAGACTCCTCCACCGTCCTGACAGCACGTGGCTCTGGCTCTGGCTCTGGCTCTGGCTCTGGCTCTGGCTCTGGCTCTGGCTCTGGCTCTGGCTCTGGCAAATGATTTTCGATCGACTCGATGGGAGTGGTCGAACTCGTCGATGGGAGTGGTCGAACTCGTCGGTTGGTCAGGCTCAGGCTCAATGATCGGCTCAGCGTCTGGGGTCGGTTGTGCTGCGGATGATCCACTGATCACCTCTCCTGCCCTTGCTGGACGAAATGCAATCATGCGTAGCACAAGCATTTCAAAAGCGGATCTCGCATCCGAAGCCATGGGTAAATCACGATAGCCGGTCAGTGCAAATTGATAGGCCAATTGTAAAAATTCAGGCGACATCACTGCCGCCAACTCTCTTACGGCTTTTTGCTCACCGGGTGAGAGATGATTGATCCCTTGGTCCGTGACTTGTGCAATGGCCACGTGATGCAACAGCGATTGCATTCCACTGATCAAGGCCATCCAATCCGGTGTCTCGCGCGCCAAGTCACTGATTCTTGATAATGCGTCGGTGGCCTGACCTGCTGCAATATCAGATAACAATTGCGGTATTTCAGAAACACCTTGAGTCCCCAGCATTTCAATCACGTTATCTGCTGAGACCGTGCCCTCACCATGCGCGATTGCCTGATCGAGTAACGTCATTGCGTCCCGGACAGACCCACGACCGGCTTTCGCTAGGTGCCACAGGGCATCTTTCTCGAAGGTTACCTGTTCTTCGGAAAGCACATGCTCGAGATGAGATTCAATTAAATCAGGACCCAAATCCCGTAAATGGAACTGCAAGCATCGCGACAACACAGTTGGCAACAGCTTTTGCGGGTCCGTGGTGGCCAGTAAGAAAACCACATGCTCGGGAGGTTCTTCCAGAGTTTTCAATAACGCATTAAACGAATGCGTCGTGAGCATGTGCACTTCATCGATCAAATAGACTTTGTATCGCCCTTGGCTGGGTGCGTAACTGACGTTCTCGAGCAGTTCACGGGTGTCATCAACCTTCGTTCGGCTAGCAGCATCCACTTCAAGAAGATCAACAAAACGATTATCCGAAATGGCTTGGCAATTCCGGCATTCGCCACAGGGTGTTGCAGAGACACCGGTTTCGCAATTCAGACACCGCGCCAGAATTCGAGCAATGGTGGTCTTTCCGACGCCACGGGTCCCGGTAAACAAATACGCATGATGCAACCGACCGGTGTTCAATGCGTGCGTCAGCGCCTTGCGGACGTGCTCTTGACCGATTAATTGATCAAAGGTGGTCGGCCGCCATTTTCTGGCTAAGACCTGCTGATTCATGCATGCCTCTTTAAATTGGAAGCGACTCCTGCCAGCCACACCCCGGCACACCAAATATCCGCTGCCGCTGCTCCCTTCCGGGCCTGACGGGGTTCACAAATATCCAATTGCGAGGGGACCGACAAGAGTCACCATTGATACCCGGTTATCCGGGAGCCCTCTATTGTCAGGGCAACCATGCCTCGGATGCAAGTTTGATCGCCATGAGAGTGCACATGAGTACCACCAATGGGCGAATCAACACGATACCGCGACCAAGCATCGCTCGCGTGCCAACAAGTGCGCCCAGGATTTGGGCCGGGATCATCACGGCGACCGCACTCCAATTCACCAAATCACTCGTCACGAACAATAGAAAAGCGGCGAAATTCGTCATCGCGTTGAATAACTTGGCATGAATGGTGGCATCACGGAGCGACAGCCCCAACCCGGAAATCATTAACAGCGCAAACAACGAGCCGGTTCCGGGTCCAAAAAACCCATCGTAAAAACCGATGGTCGCGATCCCAGCAACCGCAAGGATTCCGAACACTGGAATTGCCTTTAAGGAGGCCTGAGGGAGGCGAACAAAGCCAAAATATCCAGCTGCAAGCAGCAACAGCAACGGGACCGCACGTTCTAACCAATCCGCTTCGGAGACTTCCCGTAGCGTCCAAGCACCCAGCAACGCCATTCCAAACGCCAAAGTCGCATAGGGCCAAAGACTTCGCACTTTTAAGTGCCCCGATGCCATTAATTTTAAAGACGCCGTGAGAGTTCCGGCGAAAGCTTGGCATTTATTGGTCGCGAGTGCTTGTCCTGGAGATAACCCTGCGAACAGAAATGCCGGAATAGTGATCAAGCCACCACCACCGGCCAAGGTGTCGACAAATCCAGCAATAAAACCGACGGTGGCCAATAACATCAGCCACTCGGGGTCAAGAATCAAACACGATGCCCAGTCGCTCAGCAACCTCACGATAGGCGTCTAGAACTCCGCCCAATTTCTGCCGAAAACGATCTTTATCCTTTTTTTCGCCGGTGACCTTGTCCCACAATCGACAACCGTCCGGACTGAATTCATCACCAAGAACAATCTCGCCATTCGAGCGCCCGAATTCCAATTTGAAATCCACGAGTTGAAGCCCGGCATCATCGAATAATTGCTTCAATACGCGATTTGTCTCGAGGGTTAATTGATGCATCCGGGCCATCTCATCACGACTGGCCCACGCAAAGGCTTCGACGTGATGCTCAGTAATCATGGGATCGTGCAGCGCATCGTTTTTGAGGAAAAGCTCAAACAAGGGGGGATCAAACGCGAGGCCCTCTTCAACACCCAACCGTCGTACTAAAGATCCTGCGGCTCGATTCCGAACCACACACTCAACAGGAATCATGTCCAATCGCTTGACCAAAGAATCGGTCGCATTCAATCGCTCGACGAAATGCGTCGGGATACCAGCATCGGCCAATTTCTGCATGATGAACGCGTTGAATTGATTGTTAATCGCACCCTTCTCACTCAGTTGCTCAATGATCTCTCCATCAAAGGCTGATGTGTCATCACGAAATTTCAAGATCAATAATTCAGGGTCTTCGGTGATATAAGCCGATTTGGCTTTTCCCTGATACAACAATTCCAATGCGTCCATCATATCCCCACGCTTATCCAGTTAAATCCATCCGACTGCGATGCAACCAATCGGTCAATGTTACGCCCTTCAAGAGCCCTTTCGAGCGCTTGTTCGACCCGAGCAACCTCATTATTTGTTTCACTGATATGACAGGCGACCACAGTCTTCAATCGATCAGTGACAATTTCCGCCACTAACGAGGCGGCCTGATCATTGTTTAAATGCCCGAAGTCACCGCCCACACGAGATTTCAAAAAGCCAGGATACGGCCCACTCTGCAGAAGCTCTCGATCATGATTAAATTCTACAGACAGCGCGTCTAACTCTTGAAACCCTTGCAGGACCCGTCCTGAGATACTGCCTAAGTCGCTTAAAATTCCGAGGCGTCGCCCTTTGTATGTAAAGACAAACTGCAGTGGTTCTCGGGCGTCGTGAGGAACCGGCACGGGTCGTACTTCAATATCACCAATTGAAAATAACCCATTGATCACATGCGAGTGTTTGCAGAGATCGTGACCAATCTCAATCCAGGTCCCACGCGATGCATACACGGGAATATTGTGCCGATTCGCCAAGCCTTCGATTCCACTGGCGTGATCACTGTGCTCGTGGGTCACTAAAATTCCAGACAGCGAGTCAGGATCAACTTTCAGGCGTTTCAAGCGGGCAATCGCTTCTTTATAGCTAAAACCGCAATCCACCAATACCGTGGTTGAATCCGAGGCCACCACAGAACCATTGCCTCGACTTCCACTGCCGAGTGACGCAAATCGCACTAGTACAAACGCTCTCTGAATTCGCGGATCAACTCGTTGGCACCACCAATCGATGCCGCGGCTCCGGTGGGAACCACTTTCACCACCAGCCCCTCGTCTGAGCGCTGCATTTGAACTTGATAGGATCCGACTGGATCTTCGATGGTTGTCGCAATCGCACGATTGAGAGCACTCATGGTGGCTAATCGCCGTTCTGTCGCCTTACGAACATAACGGATATTCAAGAGGCCTTTCTCCAGATCACCTCCATCGATTGCCGCACCTAAATCGCGAACAGCATCGACCGTCACGCCAAATACGCGAGGAATTTCAGCGGCGATGATCAGTTCATCCATCCCGTCGACGCGACGCGATGTCATTCGATTGCCAACTTCCAATAGTGACAACGCGCGTGATACTGCCTTTCCCTCATCCTCTCTGCGCTCAAGATGATATTTGAACTCATCCAAAATACGGCCAGCTAACACCTCATCAAAGCGCCCAGTGGCTGCCTCAAGACGCACTTCACTCGTACCGACACGTAGGCCAGGCTCAAGCGAAAATTTTAACGATACAGGCCCAACTTCAGGAGCGAAGTGGCGAATAATCCGGCTCCCAGAATGGGTATTGACACCCTGAAACACACTTGACTCAACACTCTGGATGCCAGCACTTTGTGATGCCTTTACCACGAGAAGCTTATTGTCGGCGACAAATCGTTCAAGTTCAGGCCAGACAGCGGACGGTGCTTCCGGAATGGATAACCAATGGAAGTCACCCAGTTGATAGCGTCTGATGGTTGGCAGCGTCAGTGTCCGAAGTGCTGCCTCTGCCCTTGGCGCTTCAAACGATCCTCCATACAAGCCAGCAGTTGGTTCGTCCACGCCAGGGATTCGCAATGACTCGTTGACACGATCATCTGATAATCCCTCAGGAACTTTGAGTTTGGGTTCGACATAGGCGGCTTGGTAATCCAGTTGACGATCACGAATCGCAGCCTGCTGGTTCGATCCCGAACAACCGACCAAAGTGAGTAAGGACGCAAGGATGATGATTCGCTTCACAGGCTGATTCCTGCTTGTTCACAGGCTTGGCGAACAGCATGTTGTCCTTCATCGGTCAGAGGCACGAGCGGCAAGCGGCAGTCTGCTCGCATTAGTCCCATTTCAGACAGGGCCCACTTGCTCGGGATCGGGTTTGGCTCCATAAATAATGTCGAATGAAGACCAAGTAATTTCTCGTTCAGAGCCTGAGCCTCAGCTCGTTTGCCGGCCATGGCGTACTCGATCATTTGCGCCATCAATTGCGGAGCGACATTCGCGGTGACAGAAATATCACCATCACCCCCTAACAGACACAATTCCATCGCGGTCGGATCATCACCTGAGTAGACCGCGAACCCCTTTGGCCTCTGCTTTAACAGGTATTGTGCGCGCTCCAAATTCCCCGTCGCATCTTTAATTCCAACGATGTTGGATACCTCAGCGAGTTCAAGCGTGGTGTCATCGGCGATGTCGGTCACGGTCCGCCCAGGAACGTTATACAAAATCACTGGTAAATCCGTACTCTCAGCGACCGCACGGAAATGCGCAAGCAGGCCAGTCTGGGGAGGTTTGTTGTAATAAGGTGCAACCGACAGAATCGCATCTGCTCCAGCCTGAGTCGCCGCTTCCGTTAACTGACAGGCTTCTGCTGTCGAGTTCGATCCAGCTCCTGCAATCACAGGAATACGGCCAGCGCTATAGTCCACTGTCGCTCGGATGACTTCATGATCTTCAGTATGGGTTAAGGTCGCTGATTCACCCGTCGTGCCAACGGCGACGATCCCATGAGTCCCTGCTGACACATGAAATTCAACCAATCGTTTTAGCGCGTCGTAGTCTACCGCTCCAGATGCATTGAATGGGGTCACTAGCGCAACGATGCTGCCTCGGATCATGTCAGTTTAGCCTTCACTGTAAATAAGCCCTCTATGGTACAGACCCACGGATTCTTCCGGCAAGGTTGCAAACCAGAAAAAAATCGCCACTCAA
>Ga0209138_1003547_pt1 | contig 11099 bp, 26 predicted proteins | sample SaaInl3SG_22_DNA_FD_184645 | JGI IMG/M metagenome (GOLD analysis project Ga0209138, IMG submission 184645) | Marine microbial communities from expanding oxygen minimum zones in the Saanich Inlet - ESP_153SG_22_DNA (SPAdes) (version 2) | ecosystem: Environmental > Aquatic > Marine > Intertidal...
ATTTATCTAAGAAAATAGCATCGGACACTTCGTATAGTGCCTCTTGTACATACTCGTTGTCACTCAACGAATTAATCAATTCATTTAATTTCATTGCACTCTCCTTTAATACCAGCCCATTGCACGGCCAAAGCCGAACACGTTAATGCACACGAAGTACGATGTCAATAACAAGACCCATGCCGCACCTCTACGGTAGCTAGCATACACCTGTGCAGTCACACCAACAAGCGACACTGGGTACACTACTGTCATATCTGGCGCACTCGCATTGATTGCTAGGTACATGCTTGCCGCTACTGTGAACACGAATCCTATCAATTCAAGCCAGAAGGCTTTGCGATCACTCCTGTAGCTGTTCACCCAGAACTCAGCAATCTTATTCACTATGTACTCCTTCCCCGTTTGTCCTGTTGGTTTACTGTTCGCTTATCTTGCATAGTATTCCTATGCATATACTCACATTTTTATGCGCATAATAGTGTTACATTTCGCATTTTTCTGCGGATAGGTCTACACTAATGATGCATATTTACATCATTCCTGTGGATCAATGATGCATATTTACATCATTCCTGTGGATCACTGCCGGGATACACATACTCTTGGGCGGTGTACTTAGCAATCTCTTCTTCCAAAGCAGCGTAATGCACAACGGCTGGTGTTGGCTTGCCTTCCTTTGGTTGCAGTGTTTCTGCACAAGCCTTCCACTTGTCATACGCAAAGGGGTCATCGTCCATCTCGTGCTCTCGCATGAGAAACAATGCCCACAAGAATGCACACTCTCCGGTTAACCCATACTCATCGTAACCACGTTCTATGTAAGGTACTTTACTCATTTCTGTTTCTCCTTCTTGGGTGCATTACGCTTAACCCAGCATTCCGCACATGAATAGAAAACATCCTGTTCTTTCACTACAGCCTTCTTACCGCAGGTATGGCAGGTGTAATCAATCATACTCTTCCCCAAGGTTTCGTAATTGTCCAGTGACCCCGAGGTACAACACCATGCCACTGCTTGTTAAAGGAATCTCTAGGCTCGTGCCTACCGCCTTCCTTTTTCTCAAGGTTGTACTTTTTTCTGTTGCGATGAATGAACTGGCGAACAGACGACATAGTCTTACCCAACCTATCACCTATCTCCGTAGCTGTATATCCATCACTCCACATCTCAATTAAGATCTTGATGTCTTTCTCTTCGTACTGCTTTCTCCAAGCCATGTTTATCTCCTATGTTGGTTAGTCTACGCATTGTGAAGTATGCGGTTATCTTTTGTCAACCATAAAAAAGCCCCTCCGAAGAGGGGCAAACATAGGGAGTATTCAAAGTAACAAGAAGCGTTACTTGGTAAGCAATGACCTAACGCATTCGGGAGTAAAATACTTCAGGTCATCTGTTAAGAATAGTAGCTCAGATGTTACATGTGGCGCAAGCATTTTCTGCATTTTAATTGCTTTGTCTGATGCATCTGCATCTAAAGCCACAATGACTTTATCAAAGACACGCAGTTGATGTATATGATGATCGTTGAGTGATGTACCCAATAAGGCTACCCCTGTATACCCAGAGGCAAATACCGTACAGGCACTGGCACAATCTTCAACCAGAACGGCTGTTCCTTTCTTTTGTCCGCAGAAGAACATGAGGTCTTTCCTTTTGTCGTATCGTTTCCACTTAGGCAAGACACCCTTACGCAATGCTCTACCCACAGCCCCGATCATATTCTTGTTATCGTCATAGATCAAGAAGACACAACGATCTTGAGCAAAGTCGTACATGATATTTGTATACCCCGCATCGACTGATGGCTGGATGTTCATATCGTCCATGTATTCAAGACACGCATCCCTTTCTAAATTCACTGTCATATTGGGGGGTAAGGTGAACTCAGGTAGGTATGTATTACCTGTGTCCGAAACATCGCATATACCCCTGTTTAAGAGCCTCTCAACGTCATCTAGAGACCTTCTTCTCGACATGCTACCTTTCGTACGGCATGATGCCTTGTAGCAGTTGTATAAGACACGCCCGTCTACACGAGACACGGTGAATGTATTACGCCCACCACACTCAGGACAAGAGACACGCTTGGTTTCTCCATCACGTATATCTAGGCTGCCAATAAATTCTTTTGCGTTCACTGTTGACATCTCCCTGTAAACTGATCTAGTCTCAGTACACTACCTGCTGTTAAGCAATCCGTCAAATAAAAATCTTGTACACCTATAATAAATAAGCTATAAAAAATCTTGTACACCTATAATTATAATAACTTTTAGTTATATAAAAATCTTGTACATCTTGTATTATATAGCTTTTATGTAAATTACATATAACTAAAAGTTATATAACTACTGTAAATATATACAGTAATGGCATCCTGGACTAAAGTCTAATAGACTAAAGTCGTACGACTAATGTCTAACTTCAAATCTGTACGCAACATCTGTAGTGTCCGCATTGTTGATCAATCACATAGGGAGGAATCAACATGAATGAACAGAAGTGGATAGAAGCAATACGCAAGTCACTTGTAGGTAAGAAGGTCACAGGCATTACGTATATGACTGAGGATCAGTGTGAAGAGAATCTCTGGTACAACAGACCAGTGGTTATTATCTTTGACGATGGTTCGTACATCATTCCATTGAGTGATGATGAAGGTAATAATGCGGGTGCATTGGCAACCAGTGATGATGAACTGCCAATCATTCCGGTGATGTAGATGTCATTCGTAGTTATATTAATTGTAGTTATTATTCTTAAAGTGTTGATTACTAAAGGAAACTAATTATGAAATATGTATTTAAAGAAATCCCCAATAACGCTGAAGGTAAACTCTTGGTTGAACTGATGCGTAAATACTTGAATCGTGATACCTATGGTATGCGTGTTCGTGGTCAGTACATGAACGATGAAGCTAGAAAGAACTGGCGTAAATATGAGATGGGGCAACCCATCAATATGTCTACCCATTTACGTGTGTATGTGGAGGAGAAGTAATATGACCAAGTACAGCAACTTGTACGATATTGCGTTTGAAGTAATATCGGATACTGATGATGGATCGGATATCACTGGCGGTCAGGTACGCATGGCTATCCTGAAAAAGTTAGCTAGATTATCTGATGATGAGATCATGGAGCATATTGGATTCTGTGATTGTTACGAAATGGGAGAGAACTAAAATGCAAGCAATTCTAATTGATCCGTTCAAAGAAGATATTACTGAAATGGATTGGGATGGTGATGCGTTGTCTATCGCCAAGATATTAGGGTGCAAATGGATTACTGGTGCGTATCCACCTGACATGGATCATGATGTGATTTATGTGGACGATGAAGGTCTGTACGTTGAGGATCAACGATACTTTTTCATTGAGGGGTATCCGCACCCATTAGCAGGATATGGATTGATCCTTGGAACGGATGAGGTGGGGGATGCTATACCACCAAAGTCTAATATAAATGATATCGCTAAACGCCTAAGCTTTATCTGACGTTATCTAAAGGGAGAAACGAAATGCAAATGTATAAAGTATTTGAATCTGCGAATGTCACATTCGTGTATGAGTTTGAAGCTAAGTCAAAAGACGATGCTATTGATATGGTGGAATCAGGTATGGTTAATCCAAAAGAAACTGACTTCTTTGAGTATGAAGTAATGGATGTAGTGGAGTTACAAGATGCCAAATAATACAGATGTTCGTGTGTACATTGATCACACAAGTAAGAAGCGCATTGACGATATGGAAAATATCTTCAGTAATGATTATCCATTCAACATGATCATACCAATTCCTGATCATATCTTTCGTGGCAACTTAGGCCAAGATGAACGGGAGAAGTATGGTAAGGATAACTGGTACGATTGGTGTAATGCGAATTGGAACACTAAGTGGGATGCGTACAATGTTAGGGTACAGCGTTTGTCCGATACATCTCTGTACGTGATGATGGAGACCGCATGGTCACCACCAATCCCAATCTTCAAGAAACTGATAGAACTAGGCTTTGAAGTATCTGCCTATTACTTGGATGAAGGATGGAATTACATCGGACAGTTTGAGTGTGGTGAGGATTTTTACTTTGACGTAAATCGTGATGCACCATACAATCTGATTGATGAATTCAATTTAGAAACTGATCTTGCGGAGGTGGAGTAATGATGCGTAAATCTTTAAACGTTTGTTCACTGTTTGACGGTAAGTCGTGTGGGCAAATTGCATTGGAACGTGCAGGTATCCCAGTTAATGCGTATTACGCATCCGAAGTGGATAAGTATGCGATTGAGATCGCCAAGAAAAACTATCCCGATACGATCCATATTGGTGACGTACGTGATGTGAAGGGTGATGACCTTGCCGACATTGATCTGCTGATTGGTGGATCACCATGTCAAGGTTTTAGTTTTGCGGGACAGCAACTGAACTTTGATGACCCTAGATCAAAACTGTTCTTTGAGTTCGTACGTATTAAGAATGAGACGCAACCAAAATACTTTCTTTTGGAGAATGTCAAAATGCGTAAGGAGTCTGAGCAAGTGATCACAGATATACTTGGAGTTGAACCGATTGAGATCAATTCCAATCTGGTATCGGCACAGAATCGTAAGCGTTTGTATTGGACAAATATTCCGTTTGATACAGCGATCACAGACAAGAACATTAAACTGAAGGATATCATTGAGCATGGCATTGTGGATCGTGACAAGTCCCACTGTTTGGACGCTAATTATTGGAAGGGTGGAAACCTTACTTCATACTTTGAAAAGAGTCGTAGGCAACTGGTGTTTAGTGAGGATGGATTATGCCATGTCGGTCTGGCTGATGTGAATGGGTATGACCTGATGAAACGGGTGTATCACATTGAAGGTAAGTCACCCACACTGAATGCTTGTACTGGGGGTAATCGTGAACCCAAGATCGCTGTAGGCGAGACACTTTGGCGTAAGCTTACACCACTAGAATGCGAGCGTTTGCAGACAGTGCCTGAAGGATACACTGAGGGTGTCAGCAATACTCAGCGGTACAAGATGCTAGGCAATGGTTGGACAGTAGATGTGGTTGCACACATCTTCAAAGGATTATGTGAAGCGGAGAAAGAATTATGTGTGGCATAACTGAAATGGCAGAGAACCTACGGGAAGCGACAGCGATGTTGAGTCGTAATGCGATGGATATGTCGCCCCATGATTTGCGTACGTCTCTGAAGCTTGTGGAAGCTCTGGCGAGCGTTTTGAAGGAGGATGTGGATGATATGCACCACATCAATGGATTGCATGAATTCTACCTCGCAAGATCAGAACATCTTGAGGGGTTGAACATAGAAGTGGAATAGCGTTATACTCTGTCCACAACATAATCAATGGGAGTTGAAATTATGAATCTACGTAAGCGCAATGCGATTGTTAAGGCTCTGACCACAGCAGGTTGGGGCGATGTGATCATGACCGATTGGGAACGTGATGGTGATCTTGCTATCACCTGTGAAGAGTGGGTAGAGGGTAAAGGTATGGCGGGTGACTACTACGCCTTTGATACCCCCGATACTGTTCTTTACGATGAGTTCGGTACAAATCTTGAGATTGCCAAAATCTTGAACAAGCATGACTGTTACGCCGAATGGTATAACGGTGCTGTTATTACGGTTTCTGAGTAAGGGAGGATAACTAATGAGCATTTATAAAACATACTGGTTTCAGTACATCAATAACCATGAGCATGATGCGGGTTTTGAACTGGAGCATGGCGAAATGGTATCCATACGTGCGATCAATGAACCAAGAGCATGGGATGAATTTGAAGAGTGGGCGAGGCTCAAAGAGGAGCGTGTTGAACTGGTTGAGATTGTGGAGGTAGATCACGATGAATGAGATATCAACTGTCATGCTAGTGCGTGAATTAGATAAGCGTCTGTCGGATTGGGTACGTGATCCTGAACCACAATATGATGCATTCTTAAATGATCTGAATTCTATTCACGCTGAAGCATTGGAGAGAGCATTGCATTGTGCGTTGGGTATTCACGCTAAGAAATCAGTACAGCGTGTGGTTGATGCGATGGAGGATGAAGCATGAGTCGTAGTGAGACACTGTTAGAATATTGTACGTCTCATCATCACCCTAATGATCCTGACGTAAGCACTCAGGTTGTAACATCCGATCTGCTAGAAGAGGCGGTGGGATATTACGTTGAGTGTATGACTGAAGAGGAGCGATCTGTCATGCTATCAGACTTTCTTTATGAACAAATGTACCATGAAGCTCAACACAATGATGAGATGGGTTTGGTTCAAGACATAGTGAAAGATTACATAAAAGACCATGAATAATCTTGTACATCAAAACAAAGCTATTTTGAAAAATCTTGTACATATAGCTTAAAGCTTTTTTACTCCCTCATTATCCCGCCAAGTGCGGGATTTTTTTTGCCCCGAATAAATACCTCCCGATAGCCCTGGACTATCGTGGCCGGATTTCTGATAGGTTTTGACTATGGCACTCCCTAGGTTGACAGTCTGGCCGGAAACCCTTAACCTATGGGCATCGTTAATTAAAACGATATTTAAATATTTAAATGTTTATGGGAGTAAACGAAATGCAATTAACTACATTCAAAGAATTACAAAAAATCGCATCTTTAATTTGCGAGGTTCGCTGTTTAACTGATGAATTATTATCTGATGTTCGGGAAAATGATCCAGACGTAAATGATGATCAGTTACAATATGAAATTCTCTTTGCATTAGAAAATGCAGAATGTGAAATTGACCATATGATTGAATCCGCTCAAGAGAATTTAAAAACCGAATTCGCTAAATTAGTTTGCGACAATTTAAATAATGGGAGTTTCTAAAATGCTAGTTTTACATTATCCATCAAAGAAAGTATTAAAAGAGAATATAGGCAATCGGTTAAACTATACCGAAACTTCTTTATTCGGTGCGGAGTATATTTCGACTGGTAAAATAGTCGGGTGCAATCGTCCGCATTTAACAGGATTCAAAAGAGAATTCTTCGCTGAAGTAACATTAAAAGATAATATTATTACGGGAGTTAAATAATTATGAATATTGTTAAAGTATCTAAAATGTCCGGTAAGCTTTCAGGCATTCCGGCAATTAATACGAATACAGTTACTAATGAGTTCTGTATCAAGATGAAAGATACAGACTCAATCTGTGGTTCCTGCTATTCGCATCGTATGCTCAATACCTACCGGAAAAATTGCCAACCGGCATTTCAACACAATTCTGATTTGTTAAGTAAATCTATTTTGATTGAGGATTTTTTGCCGGTTATTAATTCCGCATTCTTTCGGTTTAATGGTCACGGCGAATTAATCAATATGGCTCACTTAATTAATATCGTGAATATCTGTATTAAAAACCCGCATACAAGTTTCGCATTATGGACAAAACGAAAAAGCCTAATTAATAACCTGTTTCGGTTTGGGCATCGTTTTAGTAATGGCTCGGATAAACTACCCGACAATCTAATTCTGATTTATTCCAACCCGAAAGTAGATTGCGTACAAATTGAACCACCGGTTCACTTTCACAAGGTATTCAATAACGTCTCGCATGGTGGTTATAAGAATGAGAATTGCACCGGTCAAAAATGCATTGAATGTTTGGCCTGTTATAAAAAGGATTCAGGCATTGATTCAATTATTGAGAGGGTAAAGTAAATATGTTCAAAATACTTTTGCCGATTGTGTCGGGAGTATTACAAGTAATTCTAGTTTGGCTTGTGATTCTTTCTTAATATTTAAATAACCATTTATTATTTATAACCCGTCTTTATGGCGGGTTTTTTTATGCCTGAAATAAATTAAAAACATGATCTGAAAATAACCCGATAACGTGAACATAATTAACACCACACCACCACCATTTAAAATAATTTTCCAAAAGAACTAAAAGTTATAAGCATATAACAAAATTGCATAAGCCGGGTATACCCTATTGCTAACCAAGGCGGTAGGGTAGGATGGTTCAGGTACAGAAAATCGTATAGGTGGCCTTATATGAAGCCTGAGAGGGTATTTTGCAGGGGGTTCTAAAGCTTAGACTTTGAACAGTGTAAGCAGGTAAACTACTGTAAATTCATACAGTTTTTTTAAAAAACGCCCTAAATAGCCGAGCGTAAGCGAGGGCATTAACCCGTAGGGTATGTGACAGGTGGGGGTATAGGGATAGGGTATACAACATATACAACGGAAGGGAATTTTAGGGTAGTCAGATTTTAGACAGGTTTTGCGTACAAGGTATAGGGTAGTTTTGTGACTGTTTGTTTAAGATTAGTCATTGCGTACAGGGTTGCAATAGATATTGCGTACAAGACTATAAAGGACTATCCGCAATTAGCATTGCGTACTACTTATGAGGGGATATTGCGTACTAGTTTATAGTAAGTATATATGTAAAGCCTGGAGTAGATTTACGTCACCGGTTACGGTAAACCTAGTTATACCAACTTTTTCAGATCTGTCAATAGATACGATCACTTGACGTATAGATTTTTTTGTTATAAGCTTATAACTGTACGGAATAAACATAGAGAGGTAACTAATGAACTACAGGAAACATATTAATGACTATCACAAACGATTCGTACAAAGACTACAGAGAGACTGAGAGTGAACGTAAGTTAAGAGAGTACTCAACACTACCAGATCCAACCAGACCGAAGTCAGAGCACTTTATAGAGTACTTCTACGAGTACACCTATACCGGTAAGACTCCTGACATGAATATGCTACCGCACAGTGATCTGTTCTACATTCGTGCAGCCTTAGAGGATAAGTTCCCCGATAGGAAGTTCACGATGGAAGAGATACGTACCCTAGTGGACCAAGAATTCGGAATCAAATATCCGAAGCCCACCCAAATAATTTTATGAGGCTAGGGGGTTGACAGATTATTGTTATTGCGTACACCACCGCAATACGAGTACCACTAAAGGTTTACACTCTCAGTTTACATAAAAAGAGCTTTACAGTGGTTACCGATTAAACAGGCGGTGCGTAATTCCTCCATCAAACAGAGGTTGTGCTCTACGCAGTCTACGCAATGTAGGCCACCGCCTAATTTTATTCTATCTGTAGGAGATACATCCATGAAGACTTGTGCATCATGTCCGGCCCCAGCGAAGTGTAAAGCAGCTGGTAAGTGTTTAAAAGCATCACCTGTCAAGAAGGCGTACGGTGGTATGGCGAAGAAGAAGCCAGCAGTTAAGAAAGCCTACGGTGGCATGGCTAAAAAGAAGAAGTAAGATGGATAAAGCAAATTGCGGTGCTTCTATGAAGCCACAACAGAAGTCTACTCCTAAAATGGCAATGGGCGGAATGCTGGGTGGTGCAAACCAAAAGCAATCAAATCCACGTGCAGGTGGAATGCCACAACGTAAGGCTCCACAGTCTGTACAGGCAATGACTGCAGTTGCTCAACAGCGGAACAAGCGTAAGTAACAATGGCACTAAACGTCACCCGCCCTAGTCGCTTCAAAAGCTACGGCAAACACGCCGAAGTTGATGATCAACGAGAAACAATCTATACCTGTCCTAATAACAGTGTTTCGTACATGTCGCTTGTCTTCGTGTCTAACGGTACACCAAACGCAAGCGATGTTTTGATTGAGTGGTACGACGCATCTGAAACTTCACGGATTACTATTGTAGGTTCAAAGAATTTATCTGGTGGTGACTTCTTACAATTGAGCAGTGCGTTTCTTGTACTAGAGCCGGGAGATCGTTTGGAAATAACTCCTAGTAACACATCGGGTGGTAACAATCCAGACATTGGTGTGATTACGACAGTAGAAGAAGTCTTCTTGCCGACACAGGGATAACCGATGAAAAAAAGTCATCCAATGAACGCAGTCAACATGGCAAAGGGAGGCACTAGCCGTGTTAATGAATCCGGTAACTACACCCAACCAGGAATGCGTAAAAACCTATTCAACCAGATCAAGGCCGGTGGAAAAGGTGGAAAGCCCGGACAATGGTCCGCTAGAAAGGCTCAAATGCTCGCAAAGAAATACAAGGCAAAGGGTGGAGGCTACAAGTCGTAATGAAGAAGCCTCAGCAGTCCTTGAAAAACTGGACCAAACAGAAGTGGCGTACCAAAAGTGGCAAGCCATCTACACAAGGACCGAAAGCTACAGGGGAGCGTTACCTACCGGCCAATGCTATCAAGGCTCTTTCGGCCAGCGAGTATGCCGCTACTACCAAAGCCAAGCGGAAAGCGACTAAGGCTGGTAAGCAGGTAGCCAAGCAACCCAAGAAGATTGCAAAGAAAACTGCGAGATATAGATAATGGCAACGACGAAAGATGTTGAACGTTTACCTTCTGGACGTATCAAGTACCGTGGGGAAACATTTGCTGGATACAATAAGCCGAAGAGAACATCTGGCGGACCTAAAAAGTTTGCTGTTCTTGCAAAGAAGGATGACCAGATCAAGCTCGTCAGGTTTGGTGATCCCAATATGGAAATCAAAAAGGATAACCCCGCACGTCGTAAGAGCTTTCGTGCGAGGCATAATTGCGATACGGCAACAGATAAGTTTTCTGCACGTTATTGGTCATGCAAGAAGTGGTAACAATGGATACAGTAAAATATTTAAACCCAGAGCGTAAGTACACTGAGAAGCAGTTAGCTTTCTTGGATGCAATGGCTGGGGAAGCAAAGGGTAACATCAACCAAGCAATCAAGCTGGCGGGTTACGGTAACGTATCACATCGTGATGTTGTGCCGTACCTGCAGGAGGAGTTGATTGCGATTGCTGAGTACATCTTAGCGTACAACGGTGCTAAGGCTGCTTTTGGTATGGTTGGTGTGCTGGATGATCCAACTGCACTAGGTGCAAAGAACTCTGTAGCGGCGGCTAAAGAAGTTCTAGACCGTATCGGTATCGTCAAGAAAGAGAAGTTAGAAGTTTCTACTGATGAAGGCAACGGTATTTTTATCTTACCAGCCAAACGTCAAGAAGAAACTGACAACGAGGACTGATGAGTCTGTACGACTACATAGAAGATGAAGATTTACGGGGTATTGCTGAAGAGTTGTACCCCGAAGTCGTTGTAAGGAGTCCT
>Ga0209138_1003550_pt1 | contig 11096 bp, 9 predicted proteins | sample SaaInl3SG_22_DNA_FD_184645 | JGI IMG/M metagenome (GOLD analysis project Ga0209138, IMG submission 184645) | Marine microbial communities from expanding oxygen minimum zones in the Saanich Inlet - ESP_153SG_22_DNA (SPAdes) (version 2) | ecosystem: Environmental > Aquatic > Marine > Intertidal...
CACCGCAACCGTGGAGTACCGCGTGCTGGCCAAAGGGGGCGAATTCCAAACCGCCACCTCCAACCTTGTCGAGGTGTCGTTCGTCTATCCCGACGCGCCCGAGCCGCCCACCCTCGACAGGGTGTCCGTGCTGGACCGGTCGCGCGTGGAATTGGTGCTGTCCACCGACCCGTTGGCCCAGGAGGTGAGCCTGTATGAGTTCCAGCGCTGGGACGAGACGGACAGTTCTTGGATCCCGTTGGTGCCGAAGCAACCCGCCAACCTTGGTTTCCCCGTCATCCACGTGGATGCGGAGCGCAACACCAACGAATACGCGTACCGCTACCGTGCTGTGGCGTACAACGGGTGCGACGCGGTGGTGGCCGAATCCCAAGAGGCCGAGACCATTCTCCTGCGCGGCTTCCGAAGCACGACACCCGGCTTGTACGAGAACAGCTTGATTTGGACTCCATACGACGGGTTTGCCAACGGCCTGGACCGCTACGAGGTGATTCGGAAAACGTCGAACGACCCAAATGTGGTGGGCCAACCCCTGGCCACGGTCAGCGCGGTGAGTGAGAACCACGAAGACGAAGTCGGCGAGGAGTTCGATTCGCCCGGCATCTTCTGTTACCGCGTGCTTGCGCTCGAAGTGCCGGACAGCAACGAGGTCCTGCAAGGGGCTGCCTCGAATTGGGTGTGTTTGACGGAAGACCCCATTGTTTGGATTCCGACGGCATTCACGCCCAACGACGACGACTTGAACGACTGGTTTCCTTGGGCACCCGGTGAAGCGAACGTGGGGTTCCTCGGCGAACCGCAAGGCACCAACCCCAACTTCAGGTTGACTGTCGTGTCTCGCTGGGGGACCAAAATCTTTCAAACGGAATCCATCGACGAACCGTGGGACGGCCGAGTCGACGGCCAACTGGTGGCAACGGGCGTCTACGTCGTCCACGTCGAATACCTCGACGGCGCCGGATCGTGGAGAACCCAGAGCGTGCACTTGACGGTCCTGCCCGGCCAGTAAGCCACCCTGCCATGCTACAGCTTGCGAGAATCTGTCCCATCCGCGTGGGTTGGGTGTTCCTTCTGCACTAAATTTGCGCGAATCGCGGACTGAACCTTCGGCATCCCTCCTCGCTCTCTGGAGCGACGGCGATTCCCTCGTGAGGCCTGCGAGAACACGCGATTCAACTCAAGCTCATGGCCTCCACTGACAGCAAATTTCTCGGCGAAGGATTGACGTACGATGACGTCCTGCTCGTTCCCAACTATTCGGAAGTGCTTCCCCGCGACGTTCAGCTTCACGCTCCGTTTTCCCGCAACATCCAACTCAAAACCCCCATCGTCAGTGCGGCGATGGACACGGTGACTGAAAGCAAGATGGCCATCGCCATGGCCCAGGCTGGCGGCATTGGAGTGGTGCACAAAAACATGAGCATCGCCGCCCAAGCCAACGAGGTCCGCAAGGTCAAGCGCTCCGAGAGCGGCATGATCCAGGACCCCATCACCTTGAGCAAGGACGCCACCGCCGGCGACGCGTTGGGCATCATGCGTGAGCACAAAATCGGAGGCATTCCCGTCACCGACGACGCGGGCAGGCTCGTGGGCATCGTCACGAACCGCGACCTGCGCTTCGAAAAACAGGGCTCCCGGCCCATCGCCGAGCTCATGACAAGCGACAACCTCATCGTCACCGAAGACGGTAGCGACTTGTCGAAGGCCGAGCAAATCCTGCGCGAACACCGCATTGAAAAGCTCCCCGTTGTGGACGGTTCTGGCAAACTCGTCGGCCTCATCACCTACCGCGACATCATCAAGCTGAGCGAATTCCCCAACTCCTGCAAAGACCAGTACGGCCGCCTCCGCGTAGCGGCGGCCGTGGGCGTCACCGCCGACACGCACGAACGCGTTGCGGCCCTGGTCGACGCCGGAGTCGATGCCGTGATTGTCGACACCGCCCACGGCCACAGCCGTGGCGTCATCGACACCGTTCGCGACGTCAAGAAGGCCTTTGGCAGCATCGACATCGTGGCCGGAAACGTCGCCACGGCTGAGGCGGCCCTGGCCCTGGTCGAGGCCGGCGCGGACGCCGTCAAGGTCGGCATCGGACCGGGCTCGATTTGCACGACGCGTGTGATTGCCGGCGTGGGCGTTCCGCAATTGCGGGCCGTCATGGAGGTCAGTGCCGCGTTGGAAGGCACGGGCGTCCCCGTCATCGCCGACGGCGGAATTCGATACACGGGCGACATCGTCAAGGCCTTGGCCGGAGGAGGACACACCGTGATGATTGGTTCGATGCTGGCTGGGACGGAGGAAAGCCCCGGAGAAACCATCATTTACGAGGGACGTCGTTTCAAAGCTTACCGCGGCATGGGCTCGGTTGAGGCGATGCAGAAGGGATCGAAGGACCGCTATTTCCAAGATGCCGAAGACGACCTGAAGAAATTGGTGCCTGAGGGCATCAGTGGCCGCGTGCCGTTCAAGGGAAGCGTGCAGGAAGTGATGCACCAAGTCATGGGCGGTTTGCGCGCAGGCATGGGGTATTGCGGATCTGCGGATTTGGGCCAATTGAGAGAGAAAGGGCGTTTCGTGCGCATCACTTCTGCGGGGGTCAAAGAGAGCCACCCACACGACGTCATGATCACGCGGGAAGCCCCCAACTACAGCATTCGCTAACACGACTTGCCTCGTTAAGGCAATTTGACGGAACTTTCGGTGCGTTTGAGCGGCAAACTTGCCGCCGCGCCCCAACGAATCACCACGACTCCTACCCCATGAAGCCATTTGCATGGATCGCCGCTGCCGCGGCCCTGGCCTTCGGAACGGCCGCCCCCACCTTTGCCCAACGCCAAAGCGCCGCAGGTGCGGACGGCAACCCCAACGAACGCCACGTGCTCGAAGTGGGAGGCGAACTTGTGACGTTGTCTGATTTTCAGCACGTCTACGGCAAAAACAACCGCGACAGCGTGTACACCGTCGAAGCCCTTGACGAGTACATGGAATTGTTCGTGAATTTTAAACTCAAGGTGCTCGAGGCGGAAGCGCTGGGCATGGATACCGTCACCGCGTTCCAAAACGAACTCGCGGGATACCGCAGCCAACTCGCTCGCCCCTACCTCGTGGACGGCGCGCTGCTCGATGCGCTGGTGGAAGAAGCGTTTGAACGAAAAGGCATGGAGGTCCGCGCAAGCCACATCTTGGTGAGCGTGGAGGAAAACGCCTCGCCCGCCGACACGCTTCGCGCGTGGAACCGCATCCAAGGCCTCCGCACGCGGGTGGAGAACGGCGAGGACTTTGAAACGGTGGCCCGCAGCAAAAGCGGCAGCGACGACCCCTCTGTGACAAGCAACGGAGGCGACCTCGGGTGGTTCACAGCCTTCCAAATGGTGTACCCGTTCGAGTGCGCCGCGTTCAACACCCCCGAGGGCGAGTTGAGCGAGGTGGTTCGCACGCGGTTTGGGTACCACATTCTGCAAGTGTCGGGCAAGCGCAAGGCGCGCGGCGAAGTGCAGGTGGCTCACATCATGGTTCGCATGCCCAAGGAAGCGCCGCAGGATCAAGTCGCAAATGCGGAAGGCCGAATCCAAGAGGTCAAGCGTTTGCTGCTCAGCGGGGAATCGTTCGAGTCCCTGGCCATGAAGTACAGCGAAGACCCTTCCACCGCCAACAAGGGTGGCATTTTGCCGTGGTTTGGCACCGGCAAGATGGTGGAGGAGTTTGAAAACGCGGCATTCGAATTGAACGAAGCGGGAGAACTGGCGGGCCCCGTGCGCACCGACTACGGCTTCCACCTGATCAAGCTGGTCGACAAGAAGACCTTGCCGACGTTGGCCGAGAGCCGACGCGAACTGTCCAAGAAAGTTCGCCGGGACAGCCGCGCAGAAATCACCAAGACGTCTTTCGTCAACAAACTGAAGAAAGAGTATGGCGCCGAGGTCAGCACGCGACGTTTGGATGCGTTGACATTGGCCGCCGCGAAAGTGGACAGCCTGTTCTACAAAGGCCATCCCCTGGAGGGGGTGCGCAAGAGCGAGCTCGGCCGCACCTTGTTCAGCGTGGCGGGCGTGCCTCGCACCGTGGAAGACTTCGTCACGTGGGCCAACGCCGGCAAAATCCGAGACTTGAATCGCCCTGCGGATGTGATGGTGGTGCAGGAAGTCGATCGCTACCTCGAGGAGGAGCTTTTGGCCTACGAAGACACGCAGCTCGAGGGCAAGCACAACGACTTCCGCCTGCTCATGGAAGAGTACCACGACGGGATTTTGCTCTTCGAATTGACCGACCAAAAGGTCTGGAGCCGCGCCGTCTCCGATTCTGCGGGACTGGCCGACTTCCACAGCCGCAACCGCGAACGTTTCATGTGGCCAGAGCGCCTCGATGCCGGGATCCACACATGCGAGGACGTCAAAATCGCCAAGAAGGTGCGCAAGGAACTTCGCAAGACGGGCGACGTGGAAGGGTTGCGACGCGAGTTGATTGCCGAGCGTCCGTTGGCGCTCCGCAACGAGTTTGGGAAGTTCGAAGACGGTGAAAATGCGTGGGCGGACCGCGCATTCGAAGCCCTTCGGAACGGGGAACTTGTGCCGGACAAGAACGGCTTGCTGATTTTGGAAACCACCGAAGGTGGCGACCAAGTCATCCTGGTCCACGTCAAAGAACACATGCAGCCGACGCCCAAGACGCTCGAAGAGTGCCGAGGCGCGGCCATTGCCGCCTACCAAGACCATCTCGAAAAGGAGTGGATCATGGAACTGCAACGCAAGTACCCGCACAAGATCAACCGCGAGGCGCTGTACAGCTTGGTGCGCTGATGAACCGGCGTTGGACGGCGACGCTTGCGGGAAGCGCGTTGGCGGGCGTCCTCGTTGTGGCGGGATGTGTCGAAGGTGGGGTTTCCAATCGCGATGATTTTGGGACGGACGTGGCCGCGGAAGCGTACGGCGAAGTGCTGACGTGGGACAGCCTCGCGACGTGGGTGCCGGACGACTTGAGCCTGGAGGACAGCGCGGCGTTTGCCGAACGCGTCATTGATCGGTGGATGCGGGAGCAGGTGATGCTGGCGCAGGCGAGAACGCATCTTCAGAGAGAGCGTTCGAGCCTCGAAAAAGCCCTCGAAGCGTACCGGCGAAGCTTGCTCATCAACACGTACGAAACGCGGTACGTCGACAGCCGATTGGACACCGAGGTTTCCGAACAGGATGTGGCGGCGTACTACGAGGCGCACCCCGAGCTGTTCACCCTGCACGACCACGCCGTCCAGGTGCTCTACTTGCACCTGCCCGACCCCAAGGTGGCTGCAGAGGCACGAGGCGCCAATTGGTCCAAGAAGGACGAGCGGGATTGGGAGAAGCAAGTTCGCGCGGTCGAAGCTTGGCTTGAACGCGCCGACTCGACGAGCATCCCGGAATTGGAACGCTGGTGCATCGAACGCGGCGCCGTGCATCACGTGGACCACGAGGACTGGTGGACCGTCAGCGAACTGCTCGACGAAGTGCCGCTTTCGCTGTACCGCGTGGAAGACCAAATCCAACGCACCTCCCCCCTTTCCTTCGCCGCCCAAGACCGCCTCTACTTCGTGCGCTTCCTCGACCACGGGCTGAAAGGCAAGACCGCGCCCCTCGACGTCGCCCGCGACCAAATCACCGAGCTCCTCCTCCAAGGACGCCGCCAACAGCTGCTCGATGCCCTGCGCGACACCCTGCTCCAACAAGCCTGGGCCAACGGCGATTTGCGTCGGGAAAATTTGTGAGTTCTTCCCCGTGCCCGGCCTTCCACCTTTGGGTCCCTGCCCGTACCTTCGACGCATGATTCGCTCACGATTTGTCCTGGCGACGAGCCTGCTTGTTCTCGCGCTCTGCGGGGCATCCACCGCCGCCTTGGCCCAACCGGGCGTCACCGAATCGTACCAACGCCTCGACGGCATCATTGCCGTGGTTGGGGACGAAATCGTGTTGGACAGTGACATTCGTGAACGGGTGCTCCAGGCCAAGCTCGAGGGACGGACCGTCACTGAGGATCAAGAGTGCAGCCTCCTGGAGTCCATCCTCTTCGAAAAGCTCCTGCTTCACCATGCGCGATTGGACAGCCTTGAGGTCACCGACGCCGAAGTGATGAGCGAAATCGACCGCCGTCTCGCGTACTACTTGCAGATGTTTGGGACGATTGAGGCGTTCGAGGCGGAGTACGGCAAGTCCGTAGCGGAGTGGAAGGCCGAGTTCAACGATCCGGTGCGGGAGCAGATTTTGGCCCAAAAAATGCAAGGCGAAATCGACCAATCCGTGCGCTCCACCCCCGCTCAAGTGCAGGATTACTTTGCAGCCATTCCGGTCGACAGCCTGCCGCTCATCCCGGAAGAGCTCAGCTACAGCGAGCTCGTGATGCAGCCTGAGGTCGGCGAGGCCCAAAAAATGCGCACCCGCAGCACCCTCGACTCCATCCGCTACCTCGTCGAGACAGGCAAGATGAGCATGACCCTGGCCGCGACGCGGTACAGCGAGGATCCTGGCTCGAAATACAAGGGCGGCTGCTACAAGAACATCGGACGCGGACAGTTCGTCCCTGAATTTGAAGGCGCCGTCTACGAAACGGAAGTCGGCGGCTATTCGCCGGTGTTCGAGTCGGACTTTGGATTCCATTTCCTTCGGGTCACCGACCGCCGAGGCGAGCAATACAGCGCCTGCCACGTCCTGATGAAGCCCACCTTCGACCCCAAGGCGCTCGACCGGATGCAGTCCCAAATCGACTCCGTTTCCGTGAAGCTCGCGCTCGGCGACCTGCCCTTCGAAACGGCGGTGCTGAAGTACAGCACGCGGGACGAGACCCGGAACCAAAAAGGCCAGGTCGTCAACATGAGGGACGGCGGGACGCGGTTTGGGGTGGACGAACTCGACCCCAACGTCTTTTTCCTCCTGCAGGACCTCGGCGAAGGTGAAGTGTCGGCGCCCGTCCAACTCCTGGACGAAGACAACCAAGCGTACTGGGCGATGATCCGCCTGGACGAACGCTTCCCTGCTCACCGAGCCAACCCGCAAGACGACTACGCCCTCTTCCAACAGCAGGTCGAAGCCGAACTCCGCGAGGACGCCCTCTCCACGTGGATCGACAAGCGCATCGGCGAATCCTTCATTCGCGTCGACTCGCCCTACAGGGAATGCGCCATGGACATGCCTTGGCTTACGGAAAGCATCAACGCCTCAGGCGCCTTGGGCTCCAACCCCGGCAATTGACGGCAACCCATGCGCATTTCGGTCGTCACGGTTTGCTACAACGCCGCCGCCACGGTGGCGGATGCGGCCCAATCCGTGCTCGGACAAGTTCCTGAATCTGACGCCCCCTTCGACCTGGAATACATCGTCGTGGACGGCGGGTCCACGGACGGCACCCTCGACGCCCTCGCCCCGTTCCGAGACCGCATCGCCACGCTCATCTCCGAGCCCGACCACGGCCTGTACGACGCCATGAACAAGGGCATCAAGGCCGCCACCGGCGACGTCGTGGCCATCCTCAACGCCGACGACGTGTACGCGTCGAACGACGTCTTCGCCCGCGTCGCGGCCACGCTCCACGAAACCGGCGCCGAGGCGGTCTACGGCGACCTCCACTACGTCGACGCCGACGACCTCACCCAGGTGCTGCGCCGCTGGCGCTCCGGCGCATTCCGCCCCGGCGCGTTTCGCCGAGGTTGGATGCCTCCGCACCCTGCGTTGTTTGTGAAGCGAGGGTGCTACACCCGCTGGGGGTTGTTCACCCTCTCCCTCCGCTCGGCCGCCGACTACGAGCTCATGCTTCGCTTCATCCACCGGCACGGCATGACGCTTGCCTACCTTCCCGAGACCCTCGTCTTGATGCGTGCGGGGGGTGTGAGCAACGCGTCTCTCATCCACCGCATCCGCGCCCACCGCGAGGATTGGAAGGCGTGGCGCATGAACGGCTACCCCCCGTCTCCCCTGACCCTGCTCGCCAAGCCCTTGCGCAAGCTCCCCCAATTCCTGTCTCGCGGGTAGGGCCCATCAATGGGGCGCCCGGTTCGGCCAAAGCCGCGCCTCCAAGGCCGTCCATTGCGGGTTCGCTTCGTAGGCCTCAGGCCGCAGTGTCATCGGCTCCGTGACTCCGAGTTCGTTCAAATGAGGCATGGCGATGTGAGGCAGCGACGGGTCGACTTGTTGCAACAGTGCATTCAAGTCCGACTCCAGCCGGTCCATGCGGATCCAATCCGTCACGCGATCGACCTCAAAGTACTCCAACCACCAATCGGCGGGGCACCACCGTCCAGTTCGCATCGAAAAGAACTCGCCTTCCAAGTATCGCTCCTTGGGGACGTGCAACCCGTGCTTTGTGGCCCATTTCCAGTTGCTGAGCAACCACCCTTCCAACGGCCTGAATGTCATGGCCACACGAGCGGGCCAACGGGCAGAGTCCGTTCGGATCTCGCGGGAAGCGAGGTTGTCGTGTTTGTCGCGAAGCCGGTCGTCGTCCACCACCCAATCGACGCGACGCGAGCGCGGAAGCGACCGCTGTGCCTTGCGCATCAACTCCGTGGTGGAGGTGCCTGCCGTTCGCGGAAGGTGCAACCAAACGAATTCTGGGGTAACGACCATTTGCCTGCAATTTCGGAAATTGTCGGCATGACTCTGCCTCAAATCACTCCCCTCGGGGTTTTGATGACCGTCCTTCCCAAGTTCTCCTACCTCTGGTTGGCTTGGGCGGATCGCTGGCCGTGGATGGATGCGCGGGGAGAAGCAGAAAGGCTCCATCAATTCGAGCGCGCCAAGCGCTACGGCAACCGTGCAGCCAAAAAACACCGCAATCAAGCAAGCGCCCGGGACGAGACGCTGGACGTGGAGGTGCTCATCACCCTGTTTCGCTACAAGGATTACGTGGCCCAGGCCATCGGCTCCGCCGAACTCGCCATCGAGGGACTCAAAGCGCGCGGATTGAAAGGAGGAATTGTGGTGGTCGAAGACTGCGGCGGCGACGGATCTTGGGAGCTTTGCCTCGAACTGGCCGACGAGTCAAGTGTCCCGATTCGGATGCTTCAGCCGGCAAAAAACATTGGCTTGACAGGCGCTCGAAACTTGGGTTTGACGTCGAGCAAGTCCCACACGCTGTTTGTCCTCGACGCGGACAACCGCGTTCATCCCACCGCCCTTGCGGCTCTTTACGATTTGCTGCGTGGCAACGAGGCCGTCGCGGCTTACGGCCCGTTGGACGTGGTGACTTTGAGCGGGGAACACATGGGGCAGATTTCCGACAGCCCCCCCGATCGCAAGCGCATGATGACCCAAGGGAACTACATTGACGCCATGGCGCTCTTCGACACTGAACACCTCAAAGCCACCTCTGGATGGGACTCGGAACTGCTCAGGCATTGCTGGGGTTTGGAGGATTACGAGCTTTGGGTGCGCTTGATGCGATCCAACCGGCCCATTGCCTTTCTGCAAGAAACCGTGGGCGAATACCTGCTCAAGGAAAACTCCATGGCCCGCCACCTCAATCCACGCACGTGGAGCCGCTTTTGCGCCTACATGCGCAAAAAACACGGGCCCGAGTTTCAAGTCACCTGAGGCGTTGCAACGGAAGGCCTCCCCTTTGCAGGCCTCCCTCAGCGGTCAAAAGCAAACCCAAACCGCTGAATGTCCCTTGCATACCCGGCAGCCACCAACTCCACGTCCTCTTCGCGCTGGTAGACCTCGCGCCAGTTCAATTGGGCGCGACCTGGATCGCGGTTTGCCTTCGGCAAGACATGCGACCACCCTTCCCCAGGCTTGATCTGGCCCCCTAGGTCGTGCCATTGAGCTTCAAGATGCTCAAATCGGAGCACCTCGTCGGCGAGGTAGGCGCCGTCCACCGTCAGGTAATCTTCTTGGTTCCACCCGAGCGACTTGAGGTACGGGCTGAACAGCTTGGGGCGAACCGCGTGGAGGTACGACGCCAGCGGCCGACGAAGCTCTGGCTCAGCCGTTTCTCGAATCGCCGCTGTCCTGCGAACAAACGTCGAAAACGTGACCTCCTCTCCCGACGGTTCAGGTTGGAGCAGGTAGGCTGAGAAGGCGTTGTGCACCCCTTTCCTCACCATCATCCGGTACCACGACACGTGGCGTTCCCACGGATTGCGCACCACCGCCACGACCCGTGGCTTCGTTCGTGGCAAACGCACGTCGCACAACCGCAGGTGATGAGGACGGATGTCGAGCGACCCCTCTTCGTGCAACAAGGCTTGGTGGATGCTGGTGCCCGCCGTTTTTTGAATGTGGACAAACAGCAGGTTCAGGCTCTCGTTGTAGATCATCGCTGCGGCAATCCAGGTCCGTCTGGAAAGAGGGACTCAAACCAATTCAGGTCGTCCTTGACGCGGTCGCGAATCTCCCACAATTCAAGCGGCTCAAACTGCTCACTTTTGGGCGACACGTTTTTGCGCTCCTTGGCGGCGACAGGCGGCAACCCCAACGACTTGAGCAAGGCGTCCATTTGGCCCAAATGCCACACTTCGATGCTCGGGTCCACCTTGCCGTTCGCGTCGGTCACGAAGTCCCTCATCGCCACGTTGTGCTGGTCAAACTGCCGAAACACGTCGTGATCGCTCGAGTAGAAGTGCTCCAAGAACTCGCCCGGGGTGCGGGTGTAGGGACCGAGCTCGCTTCGGAAATGCTTGGCGTAGCGGTAAGCCGAAACAACTCGGTCGACCGGATGGCGCACCAAGGTGACCACGCGAAACCCGGGCGGTGTCGTCCACCCCATCTGCTGCAACTCCCGCCACGTGACGTGCTGTGGCGTGTGTCCGTTCACCGTCACCGAGCCGTCCGGAACGTGCAGAAACGGCGGATCTCCAGCTGCCTCCAAGCGGCTGGAAAAGGTGTCGCCCCCGCACTTGGGGATGTGGATGAAAAGAACCTGATGTCGGAAAAACAGTGGCATGCCCGGGGATGAAGTCCGAATTTAAGAAACCGCGACGAAGGAAGCCCCAATTCCTGTCTCGCGGGTAGGGTGGTCCGGGCGGGGCGCGCTATCTTCGGGCTTCATCCTTCAAGCAACTTGAATCAAGCATCCTGAACGTGGCGAATTTCTCCGACGACAAATCCGCGCTTGACGCGCTCCGCTCCCAGCACAACGAC
>Ga0209138_1003565_pt1 | contig 11063 bp, 5 predicted proteins | sample SaaInl3SG_22_DNA_FD_184645 | JGI IMG/M metagenome (GOLD analysis project Ga0209138, IMG submission 184645) | Marine microbial communities from expanding oxygen minimum zones in the Saanich Inlet - ESP_153SG_22_DNA (SPAdes) (version 2) | ecosystem: Environmental > Aquatic > Marine > Intertidal...
ATTCGATATTTCGTTCTTTATAAACGGTATCAATAGCAAATAATGCCGCTTTTGCATTTAGGGTATCGGTGATGGTTTCAATCAGCAGTAAATCGGCTCCTCCATCTATTAAACCCTCTGCCTGTTCCTTAAAAGCTACCACTAATTGGTCAAAGGTAATGGCTCTAAAACCAGGATTATTCACATCAGGCGACATAGAGGCCAATTTGGTAGTTGGTCCCATAGAACCTGCTACAAAACGGGGCTTATTTGGCTCTTTTGTAGTAAATTCTGTCGCTACTTCTTTGGCTATTTTTGCCGATTGATAATTAATTTGATAGACATGCGCTGCCATTTCATAATCATCTTGAGCGATGCTGTTACCAGAAAAAGTATTGGTTTCTACAATATCAGCCCCTGATGCGAAATAAGCGGCATGTATTTCTTTAATGATGTCAGGCCTAGTAATGGAGAGTAAATCATTATTACCTCTTAGTGGTTTATGATGGTCGATAAATACATCTCCTCTAAAATCCTCTTCAGTCAATTTATAGCGCTGTATCATCGTGCCCATAGCACCATCTAACACTAGAATGCGTTGCTGGGCCGCCTGTGTAATTTTGTCAACCATAATGCTTGTCTATGCCTTAATTTGTCTGCTGTATCAAAATATTTTGATGGATGCGCATCATACCAAAATAATTTCAAAAAGCGACCCTTTAAAATAAAAGAAGCTTTTACCAAAAACCTCTAATAACGTAAAATAATCCAGTTGCACACTCAAGATTATGGTTCAGGAACCCGCTATGTTAAATGTCACCATTACAGAATCCGCCCAGGGCTATCTAGCCGGCCTGCTGGAAAAACAAAATTGCGAAGGTATAGGCGTGCGCATGTTTGTCAGCGACCCAGGCACACCCAAAGCCGAGACCTGCATAGCCTACAGCCGCCCGGGCGAGCACAACGAAGAAGATATGGTAGTGGAGTACGAAGCCTTTAATGCCTACTTCGAGCAGCGCAGCATTCCATTCCTAGACGAGGCCAAGGTAGATTTTGCCGAAGATAAGTTTGGCGGCCAGCTAACCATACGCGCCCCCAACTCAAGACTGCCCAATGTAACCGACGACAGCCCCATGGAAGATAAGGTGAACTACCTGCTGTACAACGATATTAACCCAGGTCTAGCCTCCCACGGTGGCGTTGTGTCCCTGTCTGAAATAGTAGAGGGCATTGCAGTGTTGGAGTTTGGCGGTGGCTGTCAGGGTTGCTCAGCGGTGTCGCTAACCCTGAAAGAGGGGGTCGAGAAAACCCTAATGGAAAAGATTCCCGAGCTAAAAGGCGTTCGGGATGTGACGGATCATACGGATACCTCTAACGCCTATATGTAACAGTTGGCGCGGTGCAGATATCGAGAAGATATTGCGCGGCGCTCAATATAACCTAGTGGGGCTGCAGGGTTAGCCGTTATGCACCCCATTATCGTTAAATAATAATTAAAGCCAATTCTACCCCTAAGAGACTAAAAATATGCCATTTGAAGGCGTTACCCTCCTGTATGTGCGCAGCGCACAGTGGACCAAACATTTTGTCCTTATAGCAATTATTAGCCTGGTCAGTGCCTGTGGCGGCGGCTCCAGCGGGCCAGATACGCCGCAGCAGTCCTTATCAGAGCAGCCCAGCAGTCAGCAGCCAGAGACTGAGACTGAACCAGAGAAAGAGGTAATTACCGTCCCCTATGACAGTGCCAGAGACGGCGATATAGACGGTGTGCATATCTGGCAAATGCCCGATGCCCCAGATGGCTCGCGCCCCGACCAGAGCTGGTTGGCCGTGGGCTCCGATGCCGAAGGTGAGATCTATATCTCCGGCCATGACCACCAGACCAATGCCATGCTCTACCGCATGTACCAGCATGACAATACATTGCGCTGGGTAGGTGATGCCAAATCAGCATCCGAAGCCGCCAATAACTGGCAGACCAACGAGACCGCCGAGAAATTTCACACCAGACCCATCCACCATAATGGCACCGTTTATGTGGCCACGCTCGACACCTCGGATATGAATAATAGCTTTCTAAACACCAGAGGCTTTCACTGGTATGGCTACCAGCCAGCGGACAATAGCTTTACCGACCTCAGTGCCACAGAGCCCAATGGGGTAGGTGCCCAGCAACTGCAGATTGTCACCATTCAAAAAGACCCGGTAAACAACCTGCTCTACGGCATGAGCATCCCAGAAAATAAACTGGTGCGATACGATATAGCCAGCGGCACCACCACAGTGCTCGGCAAACCAGCTGCTTGGACGGGCTACTTTTACAGCAACCGGTTTATGTGGGTAGATTCCCGTGGCCGTGTATATATCACTGGCGGCTCCTCCAGAAACCAGTGGAACCAAGGCGAATCAGCCAGTACCTTTAACCATGTTTGGTACTACGACCCCCAGAGCGGCTTTGGTGAACTGCCAGCCTTTGCACTGCAGGGCCCCAATGCCATGGAAGTGGGTCAGTGGGATCGACGCCGCGAAAACCTCTATGTCAGCGACGACCAGGGGCATATCTACCGCTTTAATGATGCTGCCGCCAGCTGGACTTTTCTCGGCAGACCAGCGTTCTCAAGTAGCTTAAAAACCTGGGTCTTTCAACTAAGTGCCGACGAAGAAAAAATCTACATTGGCCTCAGCGATGGCGGCCGCCCCAATGCTATCTATGAATACGATATAGCCACGGGTAACTCCTTCGAACTGCTGCAAATTGGCGACCTAGATGCCACGGTGGCCACCGAGAACTTTATTACCGGCTACGATAGCTGGGACAGCCGTGGCTCGTTCCATATCTCCAACTTCAGCATGTACGACGGTGACAATGCCTACATGTTGGGCATTAACCCTGTGCGTATAAAAGTAGAAAACGGCCTATTACCAGAGCTTGTGGAACTAAGCGCAGAATGGCAGGGCACCAGTATCGAGCTGACCCGCACAGGCCTAAGCTCCAACGCTCTGGAGGTACTGTATCAGGTGCGAGGCTACAACAGCGCCGGCGACTGGATCACCACCACCCATGGCGAACTGACCATGGCTTCCAATGCGACCGTTACCAGCATTGACCCCAGTAGCCTTAACGCAGCAGCAGGTAGTGCTGTGGTAAGCAGTAAGTTTGTGCTGGTGCCTGACGGCAATGACTATGTGGTTGATGATACCGGCCTAGAGGGGTTGGATCTCTAATTCATCAACTGATTAGTCCTGAAGGAGATGAGGGGTTTAAGTAGTGATCTTGGCGACAATAATCGTCTAAGTGATATTTCGCTACGCTTCATCTAAGTGAAATTGGCATTGATCGCTTATTTCTCATCCTGAATAAATGTACCCATATAAAAAGGTGCAGCAATGCCGGTTTAGTTGCCCTCAATAATCACAGAGGGCAGAGCCCATATAAAAAACCCCGCTCTCGCGGGGTTTTTTATATTGTAGACATTGTGACAGTTTACTGTGCCTCTAAATAAAATCCTCGGGCGCTCTGCACCTCAGGATGACAACTCTATTGAGCTATCACCTCCACAATCTGCTGCGCGGCAATCAACTTGCCTTGCTCAGCTGACTTCTGGAATGACTCAATCTGATCAAAATTCATATAGCGATAAATCTCATCAGACATGGAGTCAATCTTGCTGGCGTATTCCATATACTCGGCAGGTGTTGGCAGTCTACCCAAAATACCACCCACAGAGGCAAGCTCTGCACTGGTGAGGTAGACATTGGCGCCATCACCCAGACGGTTAGGGAAGTTGCGAGTAGAGGTGGACAATACCGTTGCGCCAGCCAATACGCGCGCCTGGTTGCCCATGCACAGTGAGCAGCCGGGCATTTCGGTGCGTGCACCAACCTTGCCGTAGATATTGTAGTAGCCTTCTTCCATTAGGGTGTGGGCATCCATACGTGTGGGCGGGCAGATCCAGAATCTGGAATCTACAGAGCCTGCTTCGTCAAGGAGTTTACCTGCGGCGCGGAAGTGGCCAATATTGGTCATGCAGGAGCCGATAAAGATTTCGTCGACCTTATCGCCGGCCACCTCTGAAAGCAGCTTGGCATCATCTGGGTCGTTGGGGCAGCAGACGATGGGCTCTTTAATATCTGCCAGATCAATTTCGATAACTGCGGCATATTCTGCGTCGGCATCGGCTGCCATTAGGGTGGGCTCGGCTAGCCATTCTTCCATTTTGCGGACACGGCGCTCTAATGTGCGCACATCGCCATAGCCTTCGGCGATCATCCAGCGCAGCAATGTGATATTGGAGCGCAGGTATTCAGCAACTGAGTCTTCGCTGAGTTTGATGGTGCAGCCGGCGGCTGAACGCTCGGCGGAGGCGTCTGATAATTCAAAGGCCTGCTCTACGGTTAGGCCTTCGATGCCTTCACCTTCGATTTCCAGAATGCGCCCGCTGAAGAAGTTCTTTTTGCCTTTCTTTTCTACAGTCAGCAAGCCTTCTTTTATGCCGTAGTAGGGGATGGCATGTACTAGGTCACGCAGGGTAATACCGGGCTGCATTTTGCCTTTAAAGCGCACCAGTACGGACTCGGGCATATCCAGTGGCATCACGCCGGTTGCGGCTGCGAAAGCCACTAGGCCGGAACCGCCGGGGAATGAAATACCCATGGGGAATCTGGTGTGGGAGTCGCCACCGGTACCTACGGTGTCTGGCAGTAGCATACGGTTGAGCCAGCTGTGAATAATGCCGTCGCCGGGGCGCAGTGAGACACCGCCACGGTTCATAATAAAGTCGGGCAGGCTGTGCTGGGTGCTGATATCAACGGGCTTCGGGTAGGCCGCTGTATGGCAGAATGACTGCATCACCAGATCGGTTGAGAAGCCTAAACAGGCTAGATCTTTTAGCTCATCTCTGGTCATGGGGCCAGTGGTGTCCTGAGAGCCAACGGTGGTCATTTTGGGCTCGCAGTAGGTGCCGGGGCGGATGCCTTCAACGCCACAGGCCTTGCCAACCATTTTCTGGGCTAAGGTGTAACCTGCATCGGATTGGACCGGCGCTGTGGGCTGGCGGAAAACAGTAGAGGGTGCCAGGCCCATATGCTCGCGGGCACGCTGGGTTAGGCCGCGGCCAATAATAAGGTTGATACGGCCATCGGCCTGCACTTCATCGAGAATTACGTCTGATTTGTGCTCGAATTCTGAAACCACTTCGCCGGCTTCGTTAAGAATTTTGCCTTCGTAGGGGTAGATGGTGATTACATCGCCATTGTTAATATTGTCTACTGGGGCTTCAAACACTAGGGCGCCAGCATCTTCCATGGTGTTAAAGAAGATGGGGGCTACTTTGCTACCAAAGCAGATGCCGCCACTGCGCTTGTTGGGTACGCCGGGCATATCTTCGCCGAAGAACCAGAGTACGGAGTTTGTAGCTGACTTACGAGATGAGCCGGTTCCAACCACGTCACCTATAAAGGCTACGGGAAGGCCGCGGGCTTTGAGTTCGTCGATCTGAGTCATGGGGCCAGTGACGCCGTGCTCTTCTGGGTGCAGGCCGTCGCGGGTCATTTTAAACATGGCGCGGGCGTGCAGCGGGATATCTGGGCGCGACCAGGCGTCCTGAGCTGGAGACAGGTCGTCTGTATTGATCTCGCCTGTGGCTTTAAATACAGCTACTTTGATGCTCTCTGGCACTGCGTCATTGCTGGTAAACCACTCGGCATCGGCCCAGCTTTGCATTACCGCTTTTGCGTGCTCGTTGCCGGCGTCTGATTTTTCTGCCACATCGTGGAAGGCATCAAAGACTAGTAAGGTGCTTTTAAGTTCTTCAGCGGCCTGTGCTGCTAGTTCGCTATCGTCCAGCAGGGCGACCAGCGTGGCGACGTTGTAACCGCCGTGCATATTGCCCAATAGGCTAACTGCGGCGCTGCGATCGATTAGGGGAGACGAGGCGTCGCCGCTAACAATGGCGCTGAGGAAACTAGCCTTAACATAGGCGGCTTCATCTACCCCTGGGGGTACGCGGTTGGCAATCAGGTCGAGCAGAAATTCTTCTTCACCAGCCGGTGGGTTTTTAAGTAGCTCGACTAGGCCGGCAGTCCACTCTGGATCCAGCGGCTTAGGGGGAATATTTTGTTGGGCACGTTCTGCAACATGGGCGCGATAGGCTTCTAGCACTGGGTGCTTCTCCTTTAATTTTGGGTAGTATTTACAGCGCAGCTAGGCGCTAAAATTCGGGCGGGATTGTACGCGATTTTGTAATTTAATTACAGAATCTTGTGTGATAGCGGGTATTCATTGGCGGACTAATTGGTCTAGACTAAACATGGCTCACAGCCCTGTAGCTATTTCTCCGCTAAAAGCTATACTGCCCAACCAAAATTGAGTATTACCTTAGGGGCCTCATCGCCAGTGACTTCCATTTCAGCTAAATCTGCCACTGCTGCGCTGCAAGATATTCAGGAGTTTCTGCCCTGTGCTACGCCGGATCTATGGGTGGAGAATGCGCTAGCCAACCAGCCACTGATGCTGATTGACCACGCCAACTGCGAGAAAAAAGCCGCCAGCACGGCCCTGAATCTTATCTATCGTTACACCGAAAACTTTGAACTGCTAAACAAGATGTCAAGGTTGGCCCGTGAAGAGATGCGCCATTTTGAGCAGGTTATTGCCATTATGAAGCGCCGCAAAATCAACTATCAGCATATCTCTGCCTCGCGTTACGCTGCGGGGCTGCGTGAGCTTGCACGGGCCAATGATCCCGGGAAGCTTGCCGATGTATTGGTGATAGGCGCCTTTATTGAAGCGCGCTCCTGTGAGCGCTTTGCGCGTCTGGCTCCCTATCTAGACGACGAACTCGAGCAGTTCTATACCTCTTTGCTCAAGTCAGAGGGACGTCACTACCAAGACTATTTAAACCTAGCCCGCAAGGCTGGTAGTGCTGAGGATGTTGAGGCTCGCATAGCCTTATTTAGGGTGCGTGAGCGAGAGTTAATCGAGACGCCAGACAAGGAGTTTCGCTTTCATTCGGGGCCGGTGGCCAGTAGCTTTTAAGAGCAGGGTAACCGGCCCTAAATGCCTACCCTTTTGAGGGGCTGGTATGGCCTATGTAAGGCTTTAACATGTGTAAATCTGTAATAACGGCAACAGCTAGAAAGCCGTATAACAATAACAAGGCAGGGGTCATATAGCCGAGCTACCTGTGGATTTTACTATGCATACACTGTCTACTCAGATTGCGCGAGCAGCAGCATCTTTACTGTTTGTTTTACTGGCTATTACGGTTTCTGTTCAGAGTTTCGGGAGCACTGATGACTCCACTGCGACAGCAGAGCAGGATTGGGATGTTAGCCAGCCACGGGGCGACCTGATCAAGGTTTCTTTGGATACCCATAAAAGCACCTGGTCCAACCTTAGCCTCAGCCCTGACGGCAAGCAGATTTTATTCGACATGCTGGGTGATATTTATGTGCTGCCTATCGAAGGCGGCCAGGCGCAGCCATTGGTGCAGGGCTTTGATTGGAATATGCAGCCCCAGTACAGTCCAGATGGCAGCAAGATAGCCTTTATTAGTGATCGCGATGGTGCCCGTAATCTATGGGTGATGAACGCCGACGGCTCCGAACCCTATCAGGTTAGCAAAGAAACCACGACCTTTGTGCATACGCCAAGCTGGAGTCCAGATGGTGACTATATCGCTGTAACCAAGGGCTATATGTCGGCGCGCTCAATTCCTGCGGGAGAGATCTGGATCTACCACCGCAGCGGTGGAGACGGGGTTCAGGTTAAGGCGCGCGAGCACGATCGTCACAGTCAGAAGTCCTCTACCGACCCAGTTTTTTCACCAGATGGGCGCTATCTCTACTACAGCAAAGACGTCACTCCGGGGCGAGTCTGGGAGTACGGCAAAAACAGCACCACTGAGCTGTTTAATATTATGCGCCACGATCTTCAGACCGGCGAAGAAGAGCGTTATATCGGCGGCGCCGGTGGTGCAATTGTACCCACGCCATCGCCGGATGGCCGGCATATGGCCTATCTGAAACGAGAAGACACCAAAACCGTTCTCTATCTTAAAGATCTTAAATCTGGCATCGACCGCCGTCTATTTACCGAGATGGAGCGCGATCATCAGGAGACCTTTGGTTCAGAGGGCAACTTTGCCTACTTTGACTGGAGTGCGGATGGCCAAGAAATAGTCTTTTGGACGGCAGGTCAGTTCCACCGTTTGACTGTGGATAGCTTGGACGTCACTACCATCCCCATGCATATCAAAGCTGAAAAACAGGTTCAAAAAGCACCGCGCTTTGCGGTGGATGTGGCACCGGATAGTCTGGATATTAAGATGATTCGCTGGGCCAGCCTCTCGCCGACGGGTGATCGTGCGGTTTATCAGGCGCTGGGCAAGCTGTATATCCGCGATATGCAAAGCGGCCAGGTTAAGCGCCTGACCCGCCAAAATGACCATGACGAGTTCTACCCAAGTTTCTCAAGGGATGGCAAGTCGATTGTCTATACGACTTGGAATGATATGGATCTGGGCGCGGTAAAGGTAGTCAGTGCCGCTGGCGGTAAAGGCAAAACTATTACCACTGAGCCCGGCATCTATATCGAGCCCAGATTTTCGGCTGACAGCAATAGGTTGGTGTTCAGGCGTATTACTGGCGGCTATATTCTTTCGCCAGAATGGTCGATGGAACCTGGTATCTATGTGGCCGATCGCAGTGGCAAGAGTATGGAGAAAGTGGTCGACTATGGCTGGAATGCCCATTTTGCCGATGATAACGAGCGACTTTACTTTACTAGCTATGTGCCGGACAGCATGGGCACAGAGCTTGAGCTGTTGAGTGTCAATCTGCAGGGTAGGGACCAACGCAAGCTACTGAGGGGTACCAATATAACTGAGTACCAGCTGTCGCCTGATGGCAACTGGGTGGCCTATACCCATCAAAACAACGCCTATGTGGCTGCGCTGCGCAGCACCGGCAAGCAGCAACAGCTGGGTACCAGCACAGGTGGCTTGCCAGCTACTAAGCTGTCAGCCCGCGCCGGTGAGTATTTGCACTGGTCTGCTGACAGCAAGCGGCTCAACTGGTCACATGCTGCTAATCTTTATGGTCGCGATCTCAACCAGGCCTTTGCCTTTTTAGAGGGAGCGCCGCAACAGTTGCCAGAGCCAGTCTCTGAGGGCATAGATCTAAGCTTTTCCCTGCAAGCCGATAAGCCTACGTCAGTCATAGCGCTGGTTGGCGGTACATTGGTCACCATGAAAGATGCAGATAATAGCCAGGATATTATCGACAACGGTGTACTGCTGGTGCAGGGCAACCGTATTTTAGCTGTGGGTAAGCAGGGCGAGGTGACAATTCCTGAGGCGGCAGCTGTGGTGGATGTGAGTGGTAAAACTCTGCTGCCCGGGCTTATTGATGCCCATGCTCACGGCCCGCAGGCCAACGAAGAAATTATCCCTCAGCAGAATTGGAAAAGCCTTTCTAGTCTGGCTTTTGGGGTGACTACTATCCACGATCCCTCCAATGACAGTTCGGAGATTTTTGCCGCTTCTGAGATGCAGCGTGCCGGTAAGATTTTGGCGCCGAGAATATTTTCTACTGGCACGATTTTGTACGGTGCTTATTCTCCATCGGTGAATGCCACTATTGATAGCTATGAAGATGCACTGTTTCATCTTCAGCGTATGAAGGATATGGGCGGTATTTCGGTAAAAAGCTACAACCAGCCGCGTCGCGAGCAGCGCCAACAGGTGTTGGCCGCCGCTAAATCTCTGGGCATTATGGTGGTGCCTGAGGGCGGCGGTAAGCTGTATCAGAATATGTCGATGATGGCTGATGGCCATACCACCTTGGAGCACTCGCTAAATATCGCCACCGGCTATGATGATTTAACCCAGTTCTGGAGCCAGACAGATATGGCTTATAACCCAACGCTAGTGGTGGCTTACGGTGGTCTGGAAGGCGAGCGATATTGGTACGACCGCACCAATGTCTGGGAAAACAGCCGCCTAATGCGCTATGTACCACGCTACATTGTTGAGCCGCGCTCAATTCGGCGAGTCAAGGCGCCGGATGATCACTACAACCATATCAAGGTGGCGCAATACGCTAAAACCCTACGCGATGCCGGTGTGCGCGTGTTGATTGGCGCCCATGGTCAGCGTGAGGGGTTAGCGGCGCACTGGGAAATGTGGATGTTAAATCAGGGTGGTTTTAGCCCCTGGGAATCTCTGCGGGCCGCCACCTATGATGGCGCTATTGCCATGGGCATGGATAATGATCTGGGCTCTCTGGAGCCCGGTAAACTGGCAGATATCGTGGTGATGGATGGCGACGTACTGACAGACTTGCGCCGCTCTGAATATATTAGCCACACAATGATCAACGGGCGCCTCTACGATGTCAGTACTATGGCTGAAGTTGCCAGCGGTGACTCTGTGGCCCAGCCGTTATTTTTTGAGCGATTGAATATCAATGCCATGCCTGCGGCTACTGCCGAGGCTTTGGAGCGCAAATCACAGCGCTACCACTGGCAACATTAAACTAAGGGGAAGAGGAAATAACTATGATTAAAAAACCAATAACCTGGCTGCTGGCACCGCTGATGGCTGTCAGCTTGGCCGGTTGCAATAAAGCCCCGGAGGCTGATCAACAGCCAGCGCTAAGCGCCTCTGAACAGGCCAATGCACTCTACGATGAGCTGTTTATGGAGTCGCTGCGCGATAGCCCTGAATATATGACCTATATGGGAATGCGCGAGCGTTATGGTGAGTGGGATGACTACTCTCAGGAAGCTGGGGACGAATCGATTGTTAAAACACAGGCGCAGCTTGCTCGTCTCGAGGCCCTGGATGCCCAGCAGCTGGATAGGGCGACTCAGCTAAGCCTGACGCTTTACAAGCAGAGTATGCAAAATGGCTTGGACGATGTGCAGTGGCGCTATCACAGATACCCGGTTAATCAGATGCGCGGCATGCATGCTGGTATCCCCAGTTTCTTAATCAATCAGCATCTGATTGCTAATCTTGAAGAAGCTGAGGCCTATATCTCGCGGGTTAAAGGCACGGCTCAGTTGTTGGCGGATGTTATTG
>Ga0209138_1003573_pt1 | contig 11053 bp, 10 predicted proteins | sample SaaInl3SG_22_DNA_FD_184645 | JGI IMG/M metagenome (GOLD analysis project Ga0209138, IMG submission 184645) | Marine microbial communities from expanding oxygen minimum zones in the Saanich Inlet - ESP_153SG_22_DNA (SPAdes) (version 2) | ecosystem: Environmental > Aquatic > Marine > Intertidal...
TGCATTAGCAGGGCTCTCTATGGGTGGCATTGTCGCAATGGAGGTCGTTCGCCAAGCGCCAGAAAGGGTTACGCATCTAGCGCTGCTCGATACCAACCCATTTGCAGAGATCGAGAGCGTCAAATTGCGTCGGGCGCCACAAATGCAAAAGGCGCGTGCGGGTCACCTCGAGGCGGTCATGCGAGATGAGATGAAGCCGAATTACCTATACGATGCACCAGAAAAATCTGAGTTGATGGATCTTTGCATGGATATGGCGTTGGCCTTGGGGCCTGACGTCTTTTGCGATCAATCTATCGCATTGCGTGACCGTATCGATCAGTCGCGGACATTAAGTCACTATAAAGGCCGGTCGCTTGTATTGTGCGGTCGACATGATGTGCTTTGTCCCGTGGAACGCCATCAGGCTATGCATGATATGTTGTCAAACAGTACGTTTTCGATAATCGAGCAGGCTGGGCATTTACCAAGTTTAGAGAAACCTGAGGAAACAACAGTCGCTTTGCGACGCTGGTTGGAGGTATAATGGATCAAGATCTTCTTACTCTTTTGCGCTCTGTCGATACCCCAACTGTATGCAACGCGATAGAAGTGGCGCAGGGGAGACGGGGCTTCAACGCATTTACCCGCGGCACAATGAGCGTAAGTGATCCTAATGGCGTAATTGTTGGTTATGCGGTGACCGCTCAGATTGCGGCATTAGAGCCGCCAAAAGAAAGCCCCGAAATTATTCGTGCACGTCGCATGGCCTATTATAAAGCGATGTCAGAAGCCCCAAAGCCATCGATCGCGGTTGTGGAAGATTTAGACTATCCTCAATCGATCGGTGCGTACTGGGGAGAAGTTAACACGACTATTCACAAGGGCTTTGGCATGTCGGGTGCCTTGACGAATGGCGTGATGAGAGACTTGGGCGATTTAGCGCCTGATTTCCCCGTGATAGCGGGTAGCATTGGACCCAGCCATGGTTTCGTCCATGTCCGCAGTGTTAATGCGCCTGTATGCGTAATGGGCTTATCAGTGTCCCCTGGTGATCTGGTGCATGCTGATCGCCACGGTGCAGTGGTTGTTCCAACCGATGTGATTAATTTACTCAACGCGGCCATCAAAAAAATGCAGGAGGCGGAACAATTAATATTAGGCCCAGCACGCGGTGAAAATTTTGACTTTGCTGCTTTTGAAGAAGCATGGGCAGCATTTGAAAAATCGCGCGTTTGAATGCGTCAAAGGTCTCGTGGGTGAATTTGAGTTCGACATAAGCTTAATCCCGCCGCTGCAACCACCTTCTCTGAATGACTCAATTTTTAGGTTTTACTCAAGTCTTCTAGTTTCTACTTTAGACTCTTGTCGCGAATGAGAGAAAATCAGAGGGCAGGTCGGTAGGTCACACCGCATACGACATCTGTCATCTTCGTGTTTTAAACAGAGTATTTCCTTAGGATTTCTGGATCAGGTTCTACACCGATCCCTGGAGCAGTCGGGACAGTTACGTAGCCCTGGTTGTTTTTCACCTGCCCCAAAACGTTGAGCGGTTCCTTCAACAACTCATCACGGAAATGATTGTCTGTTGTGTCTAACTCCAGCATTGGTTCCCATTGGTGCATACCACCTGGCATGACTGGCATAGCTGCAAGAAGCTGTAAGTTTGTTGCTACAGCTATTGCTGATCCCCACACATGATTAATGACGGGGGTGAAATGGGCGTGGCATAGGGCTAGAACGCGTAGATATTCAGAAATACCGCCTAGAGCACAGACTTCAGGTTGGGCAATATCAAGACCACGGTTTTCTAAAATAGTCCGCCAACCCCAGCGGTTAAATTCTGCCTCACCGCCCGATATGTTTACCGAAAGGCCTTGACGTAATTCGCGATAGCCATCCAGGTCCTCAGGAGCGACAGGTTCCTCGAACCAGTATGCACCCATTTCCTCTAGCGCTCTACCTACATAAAACGCATCAGAGGTTGTATAGCAGTGGTTGGCATCAACCATAAACTGGCCTGTTGTACCCACTCCTTCTGCAACGGCGGCGCAAAGCTCTACATCGGCCTTAGCTCCGAGCCCAACTTTCATTTTAGTGGCGTGGAAGCCCATTGAGAGTATACGGGATGCCTCATCCTTAAAGCGCGATTTATGGTCAGCAAAACTTTCTCGTTTTAGCATCATGCCATAACCGTAGGCTTTTATACTACTGCGGTGCGCCCCGCCGATCAGCTTGTGCAAGGGCAATCCAGCAACCTTACCGGCAATGTCCCATAGGGCTATATCTACGCCAGAAAGAGCCTGTAACGGCATGCCCTTTTGACCATGATCTCGCAGTAAATTGTAAACTTTATGCCAAATAACATCGCGATCCAACGGATCCGACCCCAAAATCATTGGTTGGATGACTAATTCAACAATACCTTTATTTGCGACTGCAATGTTTCCAGCGCCAAAGCACTCGCCCCACCCTGTTACACCTTCATCGGTTTGCACCTCAACCAAGTGCGCACTTCGCTTTGAATAGAATTGTTGGGAATATCCAAGGTCTTCTGGCAGTTCATACTGTAGAACATGGCTTTTTACTTTGGTTATTTTCATGATCGCATTCACCGAAAACATATTTACAAATGCACAACAGCAAACCCTTCCTGCGTCAAGTGACATTGCAGAGCTTTGTCAAAAGACCTGGGTACTTAAAAAATTCTTTCAAAATTACGTTTGGAGCGTGAAAAGCAGATCAGCGCCCATACTGCCTTTAGAACATTCCTTTATGTTGAGATTATAGTGGTTCGGCACAGGCTTAATCCCGCCCCCGCAGCCACTTTTTCCGAATGTCTCAATTTACCGCTTCAATCATGTCTTCTGCTCTATATCTTATCCTGTACGTTTAAATGAGGAAAAAACAATCGGCAGATGAGGTTTCTGATGAAATCCTTTGAGCGAAATCTCTTTTCATTGCATGTTGTCGTCCTAAAATCCTCTACGGGTGCTATATAACAGGGAGAACAAAATGCAACTTACCCACTCTAAGAAAACGTTGCGAACTATGCTTCTTACTGCTGCAGTGTCAGCAGTAGCCATTTCGTCAGTCAGCGCGGAAACATTGCGTTGGGCACGGGCAGGGGATTCATTGACGTTGGATCCGCATGCACAAAACGAGGGCCCGACTCATACTCTCGCCCATCAAATTTACGAACCACTTATAATACGCGATATGTCGGGGCAGTTTCAGGCTGCATTGGCCACTGACTGGGCGCCGTCACCCGATGATCCAAATGTCTGGGTGTTCAATTTGCGTGAGGGTGTAACTTATCACGATGGCGCTGCATTTACCGCTGAAGATGTTGTGTTCTCAATTGGACGAGCGCAGTCAGAAAATTCCAATATGAAGGAACTGTTGAACTCAATCGTTGAAGTTCGTGCGGTTGACGACTTAACTGTTGAGATGGTTACGGATGGTCCAAATCCAATCTTACCATCGAATCTTACAAATCTTTTTATGATGGATAGTGGTTGGGCTGAAGCAAATGGCGTTGTAGAAGTGCAGGACGTCGAAGGTGGAGAAACGACTTTTGCGGCTACGAACGCAAATGGCACAGGGGCGTACAAGCTTGTTAGCCGTGAACCCGATGTACGGACAGTTCTAACCCAAAACGAAAACTATTGGGGTATTGGGCAGTTTCCACTTGAAGTTACGGAAATCATTTACACACCTATTCAGAATGCTGCGACACGAGTAGCAGCGCTGTTGTCTGGGGAAGTCGATTTCATCCAAGATGTTCCCGTGCAAGACTTGGACCGTGTTGCGAACACGGATGGTCTCATCGTTAAGACAGCTCCACAAAACCGCGTAATTTTCTTCGGAATGAATATGGGGGCGGCGGACATTGCAAATGACAATGTTGATGGTGCTAACCCGCTTGCCGATGTCCGCGTTAGACGCGCAATGAATATGGCTATTAATCGTGAAGCTATTCAGCAAGTAGTTATGCGGGGTCAGTCGCAACCCGCTGGTATGATTGCTCCGCCATTTGTAAACGGCTGGACAGCAGAGATGGACGGTTCTGTTGCAACTGATATTGATGCTGCACGCGCTTTGATGGCCGAAGCGGGTTATGGCGACGGGTTTTCCATCCAGTTGGACTGCCCAAATGATCGCTACATCAATGATGAAGCGATTTGCCAAGCAGCCGTCGGCATGATGGCACAAATTGGCATCACCGTTAACTTGGACGCTAAGCCAAAGGCACAACACTTCCCACTCATTACAAATGGTGAAACCGATTTCTACATGTTGGGTTGGGGCGTTCCTACATATGACTCCGAGTATATCTTTAACTTCTTGACGCACACTCGTGGAGAAGACCGAGGCAGCTGGAACGGGACTGGCTATTCAAATCCTGAGATGGATGCCATGATCCAGAGCTTAGCGTCTGAAACTGACCTAAGCGCCCGAAATGCTACGATCCAAGCGATTTGGGACGATGTTCAAGAACAGCAGTTGTACCTACCAATACATCACCAGGTTCTTAACTGGGGTATGAGTGATGCAGTTGGTATTGACGTTAGCCCTGAAGATGATCCGAAGTTCAAATTCTTCACGATGAACTGACTGTGAATTACTGCCCCTCAATTAGAGGGGCAGTAACCCTTTTATCAATTTGTTCCATTGGGAAATTTTTTCATGCTGGCATACATCCTACGCCGGATATTTCAGTCTTTGATAGTGTTACTCGCTGTTGGCTTTGTTGCTTTTGCGATGTTCAGTTTCGTGGGAGACCCCGTGGATAACATGTTGGGTCAAGAACGCACGCAGGCCGATATTGAGCGCTTGCGCGAACAGCTTGGGCTAGATCAGCCATTTATAGTGCAATATTGGCGCTTTTTGGAGCAAGCTGCTCAAGGAAATTTTGGCTTAAGTTATCGCCAAGGGCGGCCTGTTTCAGAAATTATCGCTGAAAGATTGCCTGCTACAGTGGAATTGGCGCTCGTGTCAGGGTTCTTAGCCTTTATTGGTGGTGTTGGATTGGGAGTGTTCACCGCAATACGGAGACACGGTGTACTGCCGAGTTTTATAATGACAGCGTCGCTTGTCGGAGTGTCACTACCAACGTTCCTGATTGGAATTTTATTGATTTATATATTTTCTGTTGAGCTTGGTTGGCTTCCAAGTTTTGGCCGTGGTGAGATCGTTGACCTCGGGGGATGGACCACAGGTTTCCTAACAGCCAGTGGTTTAAAAGCATTAATTCTTCCCGCCATTACGCTTGGTCTCTATCAAATGACATTAATCATGCGTCTAGTTCGCACTGAGATGTTAGAAGTATTGCGCATGGACTATATACGCTTTGCACGAGCGCGTGGGTTGACCGAAAAAACAATTAATTTTCGGCACGCTCTGAAAAATACACTTGTGCCAGTCATCACAATAACTGGTCTCCAGCTAGGTAGTATCATCGCTTTTGCGATCATCACGGAAACTGTTTTTCAATGGCCGGGCGTGGGGCTGCTGTTCATCAACGCTGTTCAGTTTGTCGATATACCTGTCATGGCTGCTTATTTGATGATGATTTCCGTAATGTTTGTGGGAATTAATCTGATAGTCGATGTCCTTTATTTCGCCATTGATCCTCGTTTGCGGATTGAACGAAGCGTAGGGGGGCATTGAGTTGAGGCGCACTAGGATTTTTGTAAAATTTTCTCAGGCTTTAAACAGTGATTTAGGCTGGTCATTCAGAAAAAATCCGGTGGCCATCATGTCATTTTTTGTGGTTGTGTCTTTAATAATGGGAGCGATATTTGCCCCATTATTAGCTCCTTATGATCCTTTTGACCCAGCCACCCTCAACCTGATGAATGGATTTACAGGACCACTGACCCCTAACCAATTCACACAAGATGTTTTTGTTTTGGGGACTGATGATCAGGGGCGGGATGTCTTGTCCACCATTCTCTTTGGGATGCGAATATCTCTGTTTGTTGGGTTCTCAGCTGTTTTTCTGGCGATGATTTTGGGTGTAATTCTCGGTCTTTTAGCGGGTTATATCGGCGGATGGCTGGATGCTACTATTATGCGGGTTGCTGACGTACAGCTGACGTTTCCGTCTATTTTAGTTGCGATGTTGATTTTTGGTATTGCGAAAGGCGTCACGCCGGCGGAATTCCGTGATCAGGTAGCTATTTGGGTTCTTATTCTTGCCATTGGTCTGAGCGACTGGGTTCAATTTGCACGCGTGGTCCGCGGCGCTACTTTGGTTGAACGGCAGAAGGAGTATGTTCAAGCGGCACAGCTCATCGGGCGAGCTAACTTAGCAGTGATGCTCAAACACATCCTACCTAATGTTCTCAATCCCGTTTTGGTAATTGCCACAATTAGTTTGGCTTTGGCTATCATTGCCGAAGCTACTTTGAGTTTTTTGGGTGTGGGTGCTCCGCCCACTAAGCCGAGTTTGGGAACACTAATTCGTATCGGACAAGAATATATGTTCTCTGGAGAATGGTGGATCTTGTTTTTTCCTGCGATCACTCTTTTGGCTCTCGCGCTATCGATAAATCTACTCGGTGATTGGTTGCGTGACGCTTTGAATCCGAGGCTACGCTGATGGTGCAACCTGTCCTCTCAATAAAGAGCCTGGTTGTGGAAATTCCCACTCGGAAAGGTGTCCTCAGGCCAGTAGATCAGGTGAGTTATGACATTTTCCCAGGTGAAATTCTCGGTATCGTTGGCGAGTCCGGTGCAGGAAAGTCAATGACAGGGAACGCTGTAATTGGGCTGTTAGAGCGGCCGGCGCGAATTGTGTCAGGTGATGTGCTATTATCAGGGAACCCGATCCACAACTTATCAGCCTCTGAATTCCGTAAAATCAGGGGTAAAAAAATTGGTATGATCTTTCAGGATCCTTTGACTTCGTTAAACCCACTTTTAACTGTCGGAGAGCAACTGGTCGAAACCATCATTGAACATCTTGCGGTTTCGAAGAAAGAAGCGCAGGAGCGCGCCATCGCAGCCCTGGAAGAAGTCGGTATCCCTGCAGCGCGAGAGCGGATAGGTAGCTATCCCCACGAGTTCTCCGGCGGTATGAGGCAACGAGTGGTGATAGCTTTAGCATTATGCGCTGAGCCTGACTTAGTAATCGCAGATGAGCCGACTACGGCACTTGACGTGTCAGTTCAGGCTCAGATCATTGCACTTTTAAAGCGCTTGTGCCGAGAGCGTGGCGTCGGGGTTATGTTGGTTACGCATGACATGGGCGTAATTGCTGAGGCGGCAGATCGTGTAGCTGTCATGTATGCTGGAAGGTTGGCCGAGCTTGGCGCGGTGCGAGATGTGCTCACTGCCCCAAAGCATCCTTATACCTATGGGCTTATGGGCTCTACTCCGTTGGCAAGTAGGGGATTGGAACGGTTGAAGCAGATCCCTGGTTCAATGCCGCGGTTAGGAGCTTTACCAGAAGGCTGTGCCTTTTCACCAAGATGCGATTTTGCTCAGGAAGTTTGTAAAACCGGATCTTCTCCATTTATCGCAGACGAGGATGCTCAAGCCGCATGTTGGTTCCCATTGCAGCACACTAAATTACGGTCGTCAAAATGAGTGTGATTGTCCGAGCAAAAGCGTTAAGACGCCTCTTTGATGTCTCCAAGCCCTGGTTGAACCGTGTTGTCGAAAGGGAGCCAAAGGCTTTTTTAACGGCTGTTGTAGATGTAGATTTTGAAATTGAGGAAGGCTCAGTTTACGCGTTAGTTGGTGAGAGTGGTTCTGGGAAATCAACTATCGGCAAAATGGTTGTAGGGTTAACTAGTGCAACTGATGGGACCATTGAAATTGATGGCATCGCGATAACTGGCAATGATCAGAAAGCAAAAATTTCTGAGGCTCGACAAAAACTGCAGATGATTTTTCAAGATCCATACGCATCCTTGAACCCGCGGTGGAAAGTACGTGACATTATAGCAGAGCCTGCAAAATTGAGAGGCCTTGAGATCAAAGGTTTGCCCGAAAGGTTGCTGCAACAAGTTGGTTTATCACCAGAGGACGCAGATAAGTATCCACATGAGTTTTCGGGTGGACAGCGGCAACGCATTTGCATCGCACGTGCTCTTTCGTCTGAGCCTAAGGTGATCGTGTGTGATGAGCCTACTTCTGCGCTGGATGTGTCAGTGCAAAGCCAAGTTTTGAACTTGATGTCAGATTTACAAGAGCAACTGGGTCTTACGTATTTATTTATTAGCCATGATCTTACTGTTGTGGAGCACATGGCGGATAAGATTGGTGTGTTATATTTGGGAGCTTTGGTTGAAGAGGCCCCAAAGAAAACTCTGTTCGCTTCACCTTTGCATCCTTATACGCGTATGCTGTTTGATGCTGCGCCAAGATTGGATGGGTTTGGGCGAGAAATTGATGTGCCCAAAGGCGAAATACCTGACCCGATTAATCCTCCGCCTGGCTGCGCCTTTCATCCACGGTGTCCACTTGCTACAAGCTTGTGTAAAACAGTTCGCCCTCAGATGCGTTTGATTGGAGATACGCGCGTCTCTTGCCATCATGTTTAGACTATGCTTACACCCACTTCATTCCAGGCGTTTGGTGCTTAACTGTGGTTCGACATAGGCTTAATCCCGCCCCCGCAACCAATCTAAATCAAACAAATACAAATACTTAAGAAGGTAACGGCTTAACGTCTGACCAAGCGCCCCGGAAATATTGCCGCGTTCGTTGCTACGTTAGAACCATGTAAACCGTCCCCTTGGTTCGAATCCTCTTTACTCCTTTTCGCGAGCTACCGCAAAGGTAGCTTTGTCGAGCCATTCCGCAAAAGCGATAGCCAGCTTAGCTCAGCATCAGAAAGGCGTTGTAAAAAACCCCTGACACGATTGCTCCACTTATCCCAAGGCCAATGTAGGCTGCAAAAACGGGTTTTCTGACTAGTGCAAAGACGGCCGTCATCGCAGGGATGGAGGTCACGCCCCCGGCGATCATGAAAGCCAATGCGGCCCCTCCGACCATACCCTGCTCCATCAAACCCGACACGATTGCTGGTGCTGCATATCCGTTCAGGTAGGCCGGTGCCCCTACAAAGGCACTGATAACAATAGGCTGAATGCCAGTGCCGCCTACAAAGCTCGCAATGGTTTCCGCAGAAATATAGCGGATCATTAGGCTTTCAAAAAGGTAAGCCAGCGCCAGCCACTTCAGGAGGAACAAACCGTTCAATTTCACTTCGGACCAGAAGGTCTGGACACGTGCGCCTTCGCTCCAGAATTTCCAAACGGGTTTGCCTTCATACGGACCACTCGTTGCGCATCCACAGCAGGATTTTGCGGGCTGGTTCAGCAGTACGTCCGAAAAGTAGCCAGCCTTGGTGGCCCAATGGATGGTCAATCCCCCCGAAACGCCAAGGCCAACCGCGGCTACCGTTTTTGCCATTGCGAAAGACCAGCCAAGCTCTCCGGACGTGATAATAAAAATCGCGGGATCCATGATCGGGGACGCCAGCCACAGCGCCATCACCGCCGACAGCGGCGTTCCGACGGCCAGCAAGGCCGCAATAAACGGAATGATTTCGCATGAACAGAACGGCGACAGGCCGCCCACAAGGGATGCCACAACAATCATACGGACTTCGTTGCCTTGAAATGCCGTTGCGACAAGGGTTTCGGCACCCGTCGCCTTCAGAAAGCCAATCGCGAAAATCGCAAGTAGCATGTAGGGCGCGGTGCTCAAAACGGCGTTGAGCGCGAATTGCACACTTGGAGCCAGCTGTGTGGCATCGAGCACAGCCACAGCGGCCAGAACCACGCCAATAAAGCCCCAGACCCGGTCGGCGCTTTTGGCCAAGGACCATCCGCGTTCACTGATATCCATCATCGACATGTGCAGTCTCCCATTCAGCTTTCTGCGCAGCATTCTTCGGTCAGATAGGCCACTAACCCATCCATGTTGCCGTAGTTCGCAAAACTAAAGATCGTGCGACCATTTCGACGCTGTTGCACCAATTCAGCCTGTCTAAGAGCGGCGATATGATGCGTTAACGTGGACGCGGGAATATCGAGCTGGTGCTGGATCTCGCCGACTGGTAGCCCAGCTGGCCCCGCACGCACTAAAAGACGGTAGATCCGCAGGCGGCTTCCATTACCAAGTGCTGCAAGCATCCGAGCCACGCGGTCTTCTTCCAAGGTCGATTGTTCGATCAGCACCATCATAACTATATTTCTAGAATTATCGAATTATTAGGTCAAGCTAGAAAATTTTGCAAAGCTGACCTTAGTAGACTACGCAGGGGCACTGTCAGACAAAATGAACTTGAGCCGTGCAGTACGACTTCCCATCCCTTAGAGGTGTGGCGCAGATCAACTTGGCTATCTCAAAACGCTGTCGCCAGTTGGTGACTTGCGGTTTTAATAAAATCTAATGGCAGAGCCTTTTTGCGGTCAACGGTTAAAACTTTGATCGCTATCTTCAGCTGAAGGTTAATGCGACGGTGTTAACGCATTCTGCTTCCTCATCTTTGGATAACCGGTGTAATCTCGAAATGGCCCATCTCAAGAATTGGATCAAATGCCGCATCAAGCTGTTCGAAAGTCTCGGCCTCAAGGATCATGTAGTTGGTATGTTCCAGACGATTTGAATAGTGGCCATGGACTTTGATCCCATGATCTTTCACGTTTGCTAGCGTATCTCGAAACAGTGGAAATTTTTCGGGGTGATGGGCCTGACACGTGGAGTAGTCGTGCGTCAGTTTTACAACAAATAGCATTGCGCGCTCCTTTATGCGTTGATTTTGATAGGAGAAATGTGTTCAAGGCAGCATTTTTCCATTGCTTCCTCGCCACCCGTTACTGGTCTGTCTGATCGGCGCCTAAAGGATGCCAGCTATTTTCGTGATTGAACGCATGTCAACTTCGACGCCGCTGATTAACTGCGCATAATCCGTGTTGCCCGCTAGCGCATCATAGGTTCGCTCAATGGCAGACATGTCAGGATATGTTACGCCAAGCATATAAGTCCCGAGATCAGATCCAGTGAGGACTTGGCCCATGCGCATAGTTTGAGCCCCTGATGCTTTGAAAAC
>Ga0209138_1003584_pt1 | contig 11028 bp, 9 predicted proteins | sample SaaInl3SG_22_DNA_FD_184645 | JGI IMG/M metagenome (GOLD analysis project Ga0209138, IMG submission 184645) | Marine microbial communities from expanding oxygen minimum zones in the Saanich Inlet - ESP_153SG_22_DNA (SPAdes) (version 2) | ecosystem: Environmental > Aquatic > Marine > Intertidal...
TGATCGCTGATGAGCATAATGTCTCCGATCTCGAAATCCGGATTTACTCCGCCTGAAGCATTGGATAAAATCAATAATTCAATACCAATCAGGCTCAATACCCTTACCGGAAAGGTTACTTCCTTCATGTCGTATCCTTCGTAGTAGTGGATACGTCCTTGCATAGCCAGAACTTTCTTTCCTCCCAGGTCTCCGTAAATCATTCGTCCAGGGTGTCCTTGAACAGTGGATTTAGGGAAATAGGGAATTTCCGAATAGGGGATGTATTGAGGGTTTTGGATTTTTTCTGCCAATCCGGCCAATCCGGTGCCTAAAATAATTCCGCATTCCGGTGTTCCGGGCAGTTGTTCTTTTAAAAAGGATACAGCCTTATTTACTTTTTCTAACATAGTCGAGTATCATTGAATCAAATCGCTCGTGAGCGCTTATCACAGGCTTGATAGGCCAAGTGTAAATGGGTAAATCGCGCCATAAATCTTTTAGGGGAAGTAGGCGCACGAAATCTTTTTCAGTCGTTAAAATTATGGTTTCTCCGTTTAGGAAAGGGGTTGCATCGCGCCGAAGGCGCTGAATGTCTTTTTTCGTAAACCGATGGTGATCGCGATGTATTTGTAATCCTTTTAACTCGTAGCGCTTCTTTATCTGTTTCAGGAATGGATCCGGCTTCGCAATTCCGCAGAGGGCATAGGCGCGTTTTGGAGATTCGATTATTACTTCGCCCTCCGGGCGGATGGCGCCGTATTCAAAAGAACTGAAGAATAATTGTTGATGATCTTTTATCTGTAACTCCGCTCCAAGCTTCATTTGTTCTTCATCTGTTGATTCCGTCGGGCATTTGGTTACCATTACCACATCGGCCCGGTCTGCTCCTTCGATTGGCTCTCGCAGGCGACCAGCAGGAATCAAGGAGTCGCGCGTATAGGGCTCTTGAAAGGTGGTCAGTACTATTTGGAAGCCCGGTTTTATTTGCCGGTGTTGAAAAGCATCGTCTAGTAAAATGACTTCCGGATTACAACGAGCAATTAATTCAGAAACCCCGATTACCCGACTTTCGGAAACAGCAACAGAAACAAGCTTTCCAGTAGTCTCCTGTTCGGTTGAACTTGAACCGTATTTTCGTAGGTACTGGAAGGGTTCGTCACCTAATGAATCTGCAGAATCGACGTCACTTCCCAGTCGAAAACCTTTTGTTTTTCGCCCGTATCCTCTGCTTAAAATGGCTACAGAAAAATGAGGTTTCAAAAGCTCAACGAGGTATTCTACATGCGGTGTTTTACCCGTTCCGCCCGTATTCAAATTACCAACCGAGATAATGGGTAATTCAAAAGCAACACTAGGTCGCTTTCCCGAATCAAATTCGCGATTCCGTTTACGAACGAAAAAACCATAAATCTTTGAAAGACTTTTAAGCATGGATACAAACGTAAGATTTATACTTTAGAGGCAAATTGAAAGTAATGCGAATAGGTGAAATAACATCTTATTTAGAGTCGATAGCGCCACTCGAGTATCAAGAGGGTTACGATAACAGTGGGCTTATTGTGGGCCGAAAAGACGATGAGGTAAGTAAAGTTTTGGTTTCATTGGACTGCACAGAAGAAGTGGTTCAAGAGGCCATTAACAAGAAATGCGAGCTCATTATTGCTCATCACCCCATTGTGTTTGGTGGACTCAAAAAGTTTAACGGTACCGACTATGTTCAAAGAACGGTGATGTTGGCAATTAAAAACGATATCGGGATTTACGCAATTCACACCAACTTGGACAATGTGTTGCCAGGAGTGAATGCGGAAATTGCTCGTCGATTAGGATTGCAAAATGTAGAAATACTTGCTCCGAAGAAAGAGTTGCTCAGTAAACTGGTGACTTTTGTGCCGAACGCCCATCTCGAAGAAGTACGCTCTTCTTTATTTGAAGCGGGGGCTGGTTCAATAGGCGGCTATTCAGATTGCAGCTTCATTACAGATGGGGAAGGAACCTTTAAAGCGGGAGAAGATGCCCAGCCATTTGTAGGCGAAAAAGGGAAGCTCCATAGAGAAAAGGAATCGCGACTAGAGTTAGTCGTGCCGAGAAGGCACGAAGGAAAGATAGTACAGGCTTTGTTGCTTAGCCATCCGTATGAAGAAGTGGCTTATGACCTTTATCCATTGAGGAACGCCAACAAGGAAGTGGGAGCGGGCATGGTCGGCGATTTGGAAAACCCGACAGATGCAATGACGTTTTTACGTGATGTAAAAGACAAAATGAAAACGCCTTTGATTCGTCACACACGTCCGACGAAAGAAAAAGTGCAGCGCATTGCCATTTGCGGGGGAGCGGGGAGCTTTCTTTTACCGGCGGCAAAAGGCGCTAAGGCAGATGTTTTCATAACTGGGGATTATAAATACCATCAATTCTTTGATGCAGAAGACGATCTAATGATTGCCGACATAGGTCATTACGAATGCGAGCAGTTTACTAAAGTGCTTATAAAAGAGTTGCTTATGCAAAATTTTGCTAAATTTGCAGTCCTTTTGTCGGAAGTGAATACAAATCCCATCAACTATTTATAGACTTATGGCGAAGTCAACAAAGAAAGAAATTTCAGTGGAGGAGAAGCTCCGCGCGTTATTTGACCTTCAATTAGTGCATTCAAGAATCGATAAGATTCGCTCTGTGCGCGGTGAATTACCTCTAGAGGTTGAAGATCTTGAAGATGAAATTTCTGGATTAACGAAGAGAATTGAGAAGTTCGAAGGAGAAATTGGCGAACTCGATGCTGAAATTACAGCAAAGAAAAACCTGATTGCCGATGCTCAAGAGCTAATCAAAAAATACGAAGGACAGCAAATGAAGGTTCGTAATAACCGTGAATTTGATGCCCTGACTAAAGAAATTGAATTTCAAACGCTTGAGATCGAGCTAGCTGAAAAGCGAATCAAAGAATTCAAGGCGAAGATTGAAGCGAAAAACGAAGTGTTGGATGTTTCAAAATCAAAACTCGAAGAACGCAGCAAGCACCTTGAGCACAAGAAAGCTGAGTTGGATACGATTTTGAAAGAAACGGAAAAAGAAGAAAAGGCATTGCTTAAGAAAGCGACAGAATTCGAAAAGCAAATCGAAGAACGTTTGTTAAGTGCCTATTCAAGAATTCGTGGAAATTCGAAGAACGGTTTGGCTGTTGTTACCGTCGAGCGCGGCGCTACAGGAGGTTCTTTCTTTACTATTCCGCCGCAACAGCAAATGGAAATCGCACAGCGCAAAAAAATTATGACGAGTGAGCATTGTGGACGCATCTTAGTGGATCCCGAGCTTGCTGGAGAAGAAGAGGAAAAAATGGCGAAGCTTTTTGCAGGGTCGAGTTTCTAATTCACACGAAATAGTATTTAAAAAAGGGTTTCTTTTTGTAAGAAACCCTTTTTTTGTGGCATGAAATTATCGATTCGGAAGTTTGTGCTAATCGGTTGTTTGCTTATCGCCAATTTAAGTATGGTATACGGCAAAGCACATTTTACCTGGTCAGCGGAGTTTGATCGTGCTTATGAATTGGTCTTCAGATTTGAATTCGAAAGCGCAAAAACAATACTAGAAAGCGCGAGCTTGGAAGATCCGGATAATTTGGTACCTGCGTACATACAATCCGATATTGATCTGATTCAATTCATGAATACGGAGCAGAAAGGAGATAAGGCTCAATTGTTCAATCATTACGATGTCTTGTTGAAAAGGGTCTCTAGCCTCCCTAAAAGTCATCCTAGACGCGCGTCAATTCTGGGCGAGCTCTATTTAAAAAGGGGCTTCGTTCATTTGAGTTCTGAAAGTAATTTAAGCGCCGCAATGGACGTTTACCGGAGTTATAATCTTTCCGAGACTGCCTATCGGCAAGATTCACTATTGTCGCCCAATATGCTCGGGTGGGGCATTATGCAGCTCGTTATGGGAGCAATACCGGAAAACTACCAATGGTACGCGTCCGTGGTTGGACTTAATGGCGATGTCGCCGAGGGAGAGCGAATAATGAGTCGTTTGCTGCGAAGTGCCCAAGGAAATTCAATGGATTTGCTACACGCACGTTTTACAAAAGCCTATGTTACACTCAATGTTGATTTTGAACAAGAGATGTCTTTTTCTGATAGCGAGACACTCAAATATCCGCTCTTTTTGTTTCTTAAATCTGAGGATTTAGCGCGGTCCGGCAAGGGTCAATTAGCCGCTGACTTGGTCGCTCGTGCTAAAGAAGAAAGAGGGTTCCTGGGTTTGTGGTATCTAGAATATTCTTTTGGGAAAACCCTCGTTCGAAACCTACGCGAAGGAGCCGAAAGTCAATTGTTGTTTTTTATAAATCAATATCCCGGTGAGAACTACCTGAAATCTGCTTGTTTATATTTAAGCTGGCACTTTATGTTGCAGGGCGATGAAGAGGCCTATTCACTATATACCGCTGAGGTAAAAACGAAAGGCAAGGCTTTTGTTGGGGCTGATAAGCAAGCGGTTTATGAATCAGAAGTGCGTCCGCATCCGCAGCTGTTAAGAGCGCGATTAGCTTTTGATCGTGGAGATGATGAATCCGTTGAAATCATACTCGAAAACATGAACCCCTTGCTTTTTTCTAGTACACTTAACAATCAACTTTGGCATTACTATCGCGCGCGAATTTTTGAGCGAAAAGGAAATGATGAACAAGCAATTAGCGAGTATGGCAATGTCATAAAAACACCTTTCGATGCGCGAACCTACCTACTTCCTGCTAGTCATATAAGAATGGCTGAGCTATTTTTAAGTCAAGGTGAAACAGGTAAAGCAGAAGTTCACTTCAAAGAATCGTTGAAATACAACGACTACCCCTACGCTGCGAGCTATCAGCGACCAGCCAAAAGCGCGCTAAAAACATTGAAATAACTATCGAATCGGGAAAGCTGCCGTCATTACAAAACGCTGTTCGAGATTGGTAATGGATACCGGGTCGGTTTCTTGTCCGTCCACAGTGGCGTACAAAGAGCGTGTGGAATTGACTTCCGTAGCCATATAGGTAAGGTCGAGTTGGAAACGATGGCTCCTAAAACCAATACCACCGGAAATGGAGGTCCTGTCGTAACTAAAAGGAGATGCGTTGTTGAGTGGGCTTCCCCATACTTGATATCCTCCCCGAAAATACAAGTTCTTCACACGCCACTCTGTACCTATTCTCAGCACGTTACTATTCGAATAGCTATTCGCGATTTGCGAATTTGTAGGACCGTAATCAAACCCGTCTACAGAGCCAAATTCGGCGTTGCTGTAGTCGACGATTTCATAATCGACGGATACAACACCTGCGGGAGCAATCACTACGGCTGCTCCTAGATGCCATCGGCCAGGCGTTCGCAAATCATAAGTGTAATTCCCCTCTGGAGAATCGCGTGTAATGGTACCGCCATCCGAAAAATTCGTTCTCATAGAGCTGCTATAGAATTCCTCCATCGTATACCAACTGGGGCTATGGTATGCAGCAGCTAAACGCAACCAGTTCGCGGGACGGTAGATGATTCCTAATTTTACATTGAAGCCACCGCCAGAGGTTTCTAAGAATTGATTGTACGACCAGCCGTTAACTGTGTTGCTGGCTGAATCTAAGCCTGTTTCGCCATAATAGCGTTCTTCGGAGTAGTTGATGATCGGTATTCCGATCGAGGCTCCAAAGTGGAGGCTGTTGGCGTAACAAGTACTCAACCCGAGGTTGATTTCATTTTGAGAGCCCGATGAGTTAATGCGTTCTTGTTGCAGGCCTCCAGGGTTTTGAACGAGTGAAACGTAATTGTCAGGCGTGCCGAGTGTGTCAATAAGGAACGTATACCAGGCCAATTCGGCATCAAAGGGATACTCAAACCCAAGATTCTCGTAGGGCGTTCCTTGAGCTAAATCCGCAAAATAATCCGCCCTTGAGATATCCGCTTCACCTTGAATTTGCTGGTTGCGGTTGAAGTCGTTGAGTCGAGCAAAACCAACGGTAAATGTCAAATCTGACCAATTGGGCGAGCGCAGAGCGTCTTCATATCGCTTAATGAACCCGACGGTTCCGACATAAATATTGGAGTTTACATCTTGAGCGTTACTACCGTTGTACATGGCGCCATTTTCGTCACTGCTAACGCCCAGAGTAAATTCTGCACCCGTCGTTTTGTAAATGCTGCCTCCGGCAGGATTTATAAGCACGGACGAGTAGTCACCACCCAGCGCATTAAATGCTCCTCCCATTGCGTCGAATCGAGCACTACCGTAGTAGTTGATCAAAGAATACTGAAGTGCGTCTTGAGCTGTTTGAGCGGACGCCAAAAGGGTGGTCAAAGTCAATATGAGTAGGAGCGTTTTTTTCATCTGCTTATCGTCTTCCTCCTCCTCTTGATCCGCCACCTGATGACCCGCCGCGCGAACCACCACCTGATGAGCCACCACGCGAGTTAGACCCACCACTTCTGAAAGTGGGGCTTGATCCTCCGCTACCATTATTTCCTCGGAACGCAGGAGACTGACCGCCTTGATTCCGATTCAAACTTGGTGATTGCCATCCGCGACTGTTGCTCGGCATTGACTCTACATTCCATTGGCGCGTCGCTTGTTCAAGGCGCTCGAGGAAATTATTGCTTTGAGCACGGTTTTGGGTATTGGACTGTTCGAATTGATTCAGAAACCCATTTTGACCGCGCGTAAATCGCTCCATCTGCCGGTAGTAAGTATTGGCGCGCGTTTGAATATCTCGCGACTCAATTCTATCTGGCGCGTTTTTACGAACGCTCGTTGTGCGGCCGTCAATACTGGTCAGAGCCGTTGAATTCTTTACAGATCGAGTAGAATGCACTATTGCAGGCGATTCATTCTTAACCGTTCGAGACGCCCGGGTTGCCGGCTCTGTTGAAGCAACGAGCTCATCATAAGCGGGTGGAGTTATAGTGCCTGATTTAATCGCACCCTGGTAGGCGTTTTGAACATACCCAGCCTGATTCGGTTGACTTTGCCCCCGAGGCGCATATACAAATGAATTCACGTCTAATGAGTTGTAATAATTCGGGCAATAAGGGTTGCCATACCCTCCGTACGGATTCCACGGGTTAAAGTTGTTCCAAGGGTTATATGGATTGTATCCAAAACCAGCCATCGGGCCGTAAGGCCCATAAGGGTTCCCCCAACTGTAACCTAAAGAGAAACTCCATCCACTCCAAGAATTCCACCCCATTCCTGTATTCCAACCACTGCCAACGCCGTTACCGTATGGCGAACCCCCAAAACCATAGGCATCTGAATAAATACTGGTCCCAAAGTTCCCAGGATTCGGGTTGTAATAACCCATGTTTGTATAGTAAGGATCGTAGTATCCGAAATCGGTATCTGAATGGAAGCGTCTGATTCGAGAAGAGTACTCATATTCGCTCATGTTGTTCGGATCAAACTCCGGATCAACATAATCGTAATCGGCCATTGGGGCATCTTGTTCCTGTTCGGTTTCCGATGCGTAATAAACAACTGCGTCACCACCCGGATCGTAAACTCCGTCGAACTCGCCATTTTGGGCTAAATAACTAGAAGAACAGCTCGATAGTATCGAAGCGCAGAGAACAATAAGGGGAAGTGTCTTTTTCATAAGCTGATTTTAGCGGGTAGTTTTAATACCTTTGGTGGCTAAATTGTTTATCCAAGAAGGTACAAATTTTATACCAAAAATTCTGATGGCCCAAAAGTTAACGAAGAGATCTGAAGATTATAGTAAGTGGTACAACGAGTTAGTCAACATGGCGGATCTCGCTGAGAACTCGGGTGTGCGCGGATCCATGGTGATTAAACCTTATGGATATGCGATATGGGAACGCATGCAGGCTGAACTCGACCGCATGTTCAAAGAAACAGGTCATGTCAACGCCTACTTTCCGCTTTTTATACCGAAATCGTATTTCAGTAAAGAGGCGAGTCATGTAGAGGGATTCGCGAAAGAATGCGCTGTGGTTACCCATTACAGATTGAAAAATGCCGAAGATGGAAGCGGAGTTGTTGTCGATGAAACGGCAAAACTAGAAGAAGAGTTAATTGTTCGGCCTACTTCGGAAACTATTATTTGGGAAACTTATCGCAAATGGATACAGAGTTATCGGGACTTGCCGCTATTGATTAACCAATGGGCCAATGTGGTTCGTTGGGAAATGAGAACGCGTTTGTTTTTGAGAACTGCTGAATTTTTGTGGCAAGAAGGTCATACGGCACACGCAACAAAAACAGAGGCCATTGCCGAAGCAGAGCAAATGCTAGGTGTTTATGCGACTTTCGCGGAAGAGTTTATGGGTATTCCCGTATTACAAGGGGTCAAGAGCCCGAACGAGCGTTTTGCAGGAGCATTGGAGACCTACTGTATAGAGGCTTTGATGCAAGACGGGAAAGCACTTCAGGCTGGTACTTCTCATTTTTTAGGTCAAAATTTCGCCAAGGCATTTGACGTGAAGTTTCAGAGTAAGGAGGGGAAATTGGAACATGTATGGGCTACCTCATGGGGTGTAAGTACACGCTTAATGGGGGCTTTAATAATGACTCATAGTGATGACAACGGATTGGTATTACCTCCAAACTTAGCGCCCCACCAGGTGGTGATGGTTCCTATATACCGCAGTGATGAACAACGTGAGGCTGTCGTCGAGAAATTAAAAGAAATTCAAGCCAGTTTAAGGAAAGTGGGAGTGCGTGTGCATTTGGATAATAGAGATACGCACAAGCCCGGCTGGAAATTCAATGAATATGAACTAAAAGGCGTACCCCTCCGAATCGCAATGGGACCGAGAGACTTGGAGAATGGCACGGTTGAATTGGCTCGTCGCGACACCTTGGAGAAAGAGTTTTTGCAACAGTCTGACTTAGAGTCAAAAGTGGTTCATCTTTTGGAACAAATTCAAATGAACTTGTACAACAAGGCATTGGATTATAGAGAGGAAAACACCCATAGGGCAGACACGTGGGAAGAGTTTGAATCAGTCATTAAAGAGAAAGGCGGATTTGTTTATGCCCATTGGGACGGAACTCCTGAAACGGAAGAGCGGATTAAAGAATTGACCAAAGCGACAATTCGCTGTATTCCAATTGATAATGAAGAGGAAAAAGGAAGCTGTATTTTAACGGGAGCTCCTTCAAATAAAAGGGTGGTTTTTGCACGAGCCTATTAATTTAAGCCCATCGAAAAGGAAGGTGTAATTTTTTCGCTCATTTCTTTGTGAGAAGAAAAATCTGCGTTACATTTGCACTCCCTAAAATAATAGAGGCAACGCGGCCCGTTCGTCTAGGGGTTAGGACGCCAGGTTTTCATCCTGGTAGCAGGGGTTCGAATCCCCTACGGGCTACAAAGAATAAGAAGAAGTACTATGGCTAATCATAAGTCAGCATTAAAGAGAATCCGCAGCACCGAAGTTCGTCGCTTGCGCAACCGTTATTATCACAAAACAATGCGTAATGCATTGCGTGAATTCCGTGGCATGACGGATAAAAAACAAATGGAAGAGCGTTACCCGCAAGTGGCGAGTATGATCGACCGTTTGGCGAAAACGAACGTGATTCACAAGAAGAAAGCTGCAAACCTTAAAAGTGGTATGATGAATCAAATCGCCAATGCCTAATCGCAATTAGGATTTAGAAAAAATTAAAGGCCGCTGAACAAGCGGCCTTTTTTATTTTAAATAGGCAGCGTTCAATCTGCTTTTATTTCGCTTTCCAATAGGAGTTCACGAAATAGTGTTTACAATCAAGCGAATTAGAAATGAACTCGAAGCCGTTGTTATTCGCAAGCGCAGGCATTTGATTGAGCCTGAATTTCCTGCTTATTTCTGTGTGTATCATTTCCCACTGTTTGAACTCGGCCTCAAAATCTAAAGAATCGATACGCACTTTTTGATCTGTTTTACTCACGATATAGGATCGAACTTCACCTGTCTCGGGAGAATATGAGCAGTAAAAGTCAAATTTCATTGGATCAAAATGTCCTCCCAGCTCCTGATTGATTCGATTCAGTAAATTTAGATTGAACGATTTGGTAATGCCTTCGGGGTCGTCATAAGCACGAACGATAACGTGCGGGTTTTTCTGCAAGTCGAGCCCAATAAATAAACCGTCTTGAGGCTTTAAGTGTGCACGAATTTCAGATAAAAAGAGGTTAGCGCCTGTTGGGTCGAAATTACCCAAATTGGAACCGAGAAACAGAACGATATTTCGGCGCTCTTCTCTTTGAAGAACATCCAAGCCGTTAAAGTAATCGGTGTGTAGTGGATTGATTTTTAATTCGGGCCACCTCTGGCCTAAATCGTTTGTGAGATTATCAAGTGCATCTTGCGATATGTCAATAGGAGCGTAGGTAAAATCAACATTTTGTTTTAAGAAGAACTCGATCAGTATTTTCGTTTTTAGACCATCTCCGGCTCCGAATTCTACTAAATTGAATGGTCCTTCATCCGCTGTGAAGAGTTTAAGGATTTCGGCTTTATTGGTTTCTAAAATCTCAAACTCCGAATCAGTTAGGTAATAACTCGGCATGCGCATGATCGCCTGAAAAATAGCGCTGCCTTTGGCGTCATAAAAGTATTTTGAACTGATCGATTTATTTTCCTTGCTTAGTCCCGTTCGGACATCCTCGCCAAAAGTGGGCATGTCAATGTATTTTATCGTAATCGTGCAACTCCAGGCTACTACCTGTGTGTGATTTATTCTCTAATATTTCGAAAACGTTGTTCTTAATCGTGTGGGCGATCGTTCCAGTAGGAAGGTCGTTACAATCTAGCCCGAAAGGATCTTCAATTTCTTCGGCCATCATTTGAACACCCATAAAGGCATAAAATATAAACATGACTAAAGGCACCGTCCAGTATTCAAAGGTCGCAACTAAGGCAAAAGGAAGTAGAAAGGTGTAAGCCATAATGAAAAGTCGGATATGAACCGCGTAACTAAATGGAATCGGAGTCTTTTTAATACGCTTGCAAGCACCTAAAATATCGAGTAACGATTGCCATTGCTCCTTCATGTTTCTTTGGTCCTCCGGCCCAATGGCCCCGG
>Ga0209138_1003591_pt1 | contig 10996 bp, 8 predicted proteins | sample SaaInl3SG_22_DNA_FD_184645 | JGI IMG/M metagenome (GOLD analysis project Ga0209138, IMG submission 184645) | Marine microbial communities from expanding oxygen minimum zones in the Saanich Inlet - ESP_153SG_22_DNA (SPAdes) (version 2) | ecosystem: Environmental > Aquatic > Marine > Intertidal...
TTTTTCAAATTACAGGGGCTGCAGGCCGCTACCACATTATCCCAGCGCGAACGCCCGCCTTTTGAGCGCGGCACAACATGATCAAAGGTCAAATCGCTGGCAGGCAATCTGGTATCACAATACTGACAGGTAAATTTATCGCGCAAAAACACATTAAAACGGGTAAAGGCCGGATGCCGGCTTTGCGGTATATATTCCTTTAGCGCAATCACCGATGGCAGTTTCATCTGCATCGAAGGCGAGGATACCTGTTCTTCATATTCAGAAATAATGGTTACCCGCTCCAGAAACACAGCCTTAACACTATCCTGCCAGGACCATAGCGAAAGCGGAAAATAACTTAATGGACGAAAATCTGCATTGAGTACCAATGCCGGGGGATGCATACCCGCATTCATCGCTTTTTTCTCCCCCCCCTATTTTTTTAATTTCCAGTTATTGCCTTGCTGTTTATCCAAACATGAAGATGAACGGCTGGCAAGAGCAGATAGTCAAATTTAGACTATATATTGTGATAGTTCCAGAACAGAGCCTACTAAATCTTGCTTCTGCTGGATGGGGGGCCTTGTGGTATCCGACCCTCTCGACCCTCTCGAGCCTAGCCATTTTTGGCGATAAATCCGGCCAAAGCCTCTATCACCGCTTCATCGATACTATGGGGCATGGCCGGGCGCACCAGGCTTTGCGCCGCAAGGCCAGCGGACAAAAGCGCGGCTCGGCTGGCCTCCATCATCGCCAATGGGACAACCGGGTCTATCGCCCCATGGGCAAGAAAAATCGGCAGGCTATTTTCCTGTGCGATGGATTGATGGGGGGTCAGCCAGCCACCGGACAGGCAATAAATACCGCCCAGAGGCCGGGAATAGTCCAGCCCGGCACTAAGGGCTATCATCCCGCCTTGCGAAAATCCGCCCAAAAAAATGTTTTCCGAAGCGACGCCAAAATCAGCCGACAGGCTGTCCAGCATCTGATGAATAATTGGCACGCCATCACGGCAAGCCCGGGCAATAATATCCGAAGCCAAATCCGGGCTGGCCAGCTCAAACCATTGCTGACCAAAAGGATTGGCCGAACAGATATCCGGCGCATCTGGCACAATCACCGCCATTTTAGTATCTGCGGCGGCCAGCATCGGGGCAAGCGGGACAAGATCCTGGCTATCCGCGCCCCAGCCATGCATCAACACCACCATTTTTTGCGGGGCGGTATCTGTTGCGGCATCGCTCTGAAAGGCGGTGGCCGCCAATGCCCGGCCGCCTTCCAGCGAAATGGATAGGGTCTGATAGCCCATCTATGCTGTCTCCTTTTATATTAAAGAGTATTTATAATTTTTCCGGTCTTAATTTTGCTGGTCTTAATTTTATACGGTCTTAATTTTATATGGTCTTAATTTTATATGGCTGGCCAGCCGATGCAAGATGATTAGAACTTAACAATTAGAACTTAACGATTGGAGATTAACATTAGACTGGGCAGCAATCTTTTATGCTTGCATAATAAAAGCCACAAAAAAGAACATATTTTTAATACAAGGAAATAATCTTGCGGTGACAGGGCAGACAGATAAAATAGAGGCTTTGCAACGTCTATGTGGCGGCATCTTGCGCACCCGTTTTGCGCCCAGCCCGACCGGCTATCTGCATCTGGGTCATGCCTATTCGGCGCTTTGTGCCTGGCACGCGGTTGGCGAGCGAGCAGAATATTTTCATCTGCGCATAGATGATCTGGATGAGACCAGATGCAAGGACAGCTTCACACAGCAGATTTTTTCCGATTTGCGCTGGCTGGGCATCACCTGGCAAGACCCGGTTCTTTATCAGTCAAGGCGCCATGCCCTTTATGCCAAAAAGCTGGCGATACTGGAAAAACAGGGGCTGGTCTATCCCTGTTATCTCAGCCGCAAGGAAGCCGGCAGCCTGCTCTCTGCCCCGCATTTATCGGCAGACGGGCTTGCCCCTGCCCCATCGACGCGCCATCTGCTGGATAGTGATGAAAGCCGGCAAAGGGCGGCCAGCGGTATGCCCCCTGTCTGGCGTCTGGATAGCCAGCGTGCCCTCGCCAGCCTGGGCGGCTCCCCCCTTTACTGGCGCGATCACGACGGCACAAAACACAGCGTAAATCCGGCCGAATTTGGCGATGTGGTTCTGGGGCGGCGGGACAGCCCGGCCTCCTATCACCTCAGCACGGTGATAGATGATGGCGATAGCGCTATCACGCTGGTGGTGCGCGGGGCGGATCTGGCACCGGTGACACAAATCCACCGCTTGCTGCAAGCGGTACTGGGCTTGCCCTCGCCTATTTACTGGCATCACCCGCTGATTACAGATGAGGCTGGCCAGAGGCTGGCAAAACGCCATGATGCGCTGGCCCTTAAAACCCTGCGCGAGACGCAAAAACAACCCGCCGATATTCTGAAATCACTACCTGAAATAGAAGATTATCGCCTGAATGGATAAAAATTCTCAAAAAAATGAAAAAAAGACCAAAAAAATAGGTAATAAATGTTGACATTGTTTGAGGGAGGGCGCATATATTGCAGCGCACAACAGTTATTGTGCATTTCCTCCCTAAACTTGGTCGTGAGCTATCTCACGACCTTTTTTTTGTCTTTTTTCTGTAATATTTCCTGAAATGAAAGCGATTGTTTCTGATTTGGAAAGAGTGGGGTGCTTTCATTTATTGTGCATTGCACCATTTTCACAGGCTGACGCGGTTAGTCCAGATCCTTTTCTGCCTCCAGCCGGGATTGCGGCGTGGCCAGCCATATCAGCAAAATCAGCCCCATCGGCAGCAGACAGGACAGCACCAGCCCATCCCAGCCTATGACCGAATGCAACACCCCTGCGCTGAGCGAGGCGATGGCCACGCAAGAGAATATCACCAGATCAGACACCCCTTGCACCCGGCCACGTTCAGCTGGCCGGGCGACACGCGCAATAAGGGTTGTTCCTGTAACAAACAGAAAATTCCATCCCAGCCCCAACAGGAACAGCGCGGCAAAATAATGCCAAAAGCTGGTTCCGGCCAGCGCAAATACCACCACCAGCCCATAGAGCAAGCTGCCATATAAAATCATCTGTCGCACCCCAAAGCGCGAGACCAGCGCCCCGGTAAAAAAGGACGGGGCAAACATGGCGATCACATGCCATTGAATAACGCGCGCATTTTCTTCCGTCCCGAGCAGGCTGACATTGACAATTTGCAAGGGGGTAGCGGTCATCAAAAAGGACATGCAGGCATAGCCAAGGGCGGCCACCACCAGGCCGAGGCGAAAGCTGGCCGTGCTGAAAAAAGCGGATAGCGGACGACCTGCGGGAGCTTTTCGGTCTGGCGGGGCGATATTCAATCCGGCCAGTGCCAGAAAGGCAAATATTTGCACCCCCGCTGCCCCGAAAAAAGCCCCGGCATAGGGCGCATCGGCCACCGCCCCGGCAAAGCGATAGGCAATTTCAGGGCCCACTATGGCGGCAAATAACCCGCCCAGCAGCACAAAGGATACCGCTTTGGGCTTGTCCGCCACCGCCACCGAATCCGCCGCCGCATAGCGATAAAATTGTGCCGTCCCGTGCGAGACGCCCAGCAACAGCGATCCCGTCACAAACAACCCGAAATCCCCGCGAATAAGGGCATAGCCCTGAATACAGGTCGCGGTAATGGCAATACAAATGCCGGCAATAAAAACCGGCCGCCGCCCCAGCCGTGCCATCAGCAAAGAGGCCGGCAGGGTGGCCAGCATCACAGCGACAAATTGCAACGATAGCGGCAAGGTCGCCATCCACAGGGCAGGCGCCAACACCGCCCCGGCCAGGCCAGTATTGATAATATTGATATTCATCACGCTCATCGACAGGCCTTGCGCGATGGTCATCCGCCAGACAGTAGCAGGCATGGAAGCAAAATAGGACATCATAGGCACCCGGTCGTTGGCAGCAGCAAGAGCATCCTTAAAATAAACCCCGGCGGTTGGATTTTATTCCGGTTTTGAAATGGCCGAACAGCCCGCGAAATAATGTAAAGCGAAATAACGTAATGCGAAATAACGTAATGCGAAATAACGTAAAGCGAAATAACGTAATGCGAAAAAAACAGTCAAAAACAGATGGGACAGATATGCCCACCCCCTTCACCCCTCTATCTAGACAAGCTTGGAATGGTTTTGTCAATTGCCACGCGAAGACGGGGGGAAATGGGCGGGCTAAATTGATTTGACGACCCTTCTATTTATTAAAGCGTTGAATGTAGCAGCTGGTTCTATTTCGTTATCCGGGATCAACAGATAAAACCACTCTCTCTTCCCAGCAGTTTTACCGATTTCATTTACAAATGACACCCAACGGATAGCCGCACGAGCTTTGTTTTTAACCTCTAGTGAACCAATTTCGTTTTCTGCCTTCACCTCTGCTATATAAAACGCATTTTCAGCTTCTATAATAAAATCCGGATTATAACGGTTGCCATTGCCTAAATCGATACTGAATTGATTTAAGGCAGGCTTCATCCATCTGATTATATCTGCGCGCGCGTCATCTTCCAGCATGTCAGCAAATTGGCGCTCTGGGTCAGATTGAAATTTCTGAACGGGATAGCAACATTTTTGAAAACCCATAAAGGCATATTTGGGAGTATCCCTACGCGGATGAACCGCTTCAGAATAATGCTTAACCCTGTCATCACGCGCAGAAAATATTTGAGGGCGCAACAGCTTAAACCCTTTTTTAATTTCAGCCTTATACTGAACATCTGGGCGCGTGATATGTGCTTCAATTTGGCGATGAATAAAATCGGCAATGTTCTGTCCATAATGCGCCACAACATTTTTGACTTCTATTTCATTATCCAGATAATTATCCAGATGGCGGATCACCTGATTTACAAGTTTATTTAAAAGTTCAGCATCTTCTTCATAATCAATTTGCTGTTTTTGGCTCAACAGGGAAACAAGCCACTCAAAGGGATTTATATCTTTTTCATTAATCATTCCTGCATCAATCGGAAGATAAGCTTGCACATTGACAAGATTTCGTGCGATTATCTTACCTTGTTCAGGCTGATAATTAATTTCATTCAGCCTCTCCAGATAAAAATCATTAATTTTAAAGCTGGTTTCGCTACTTGGGCTTATTATAATCTCAGGCACTTCAATCGTATGGCATAAAACCTCATCAAGGCATTGTGTAACGATATCTTCCACAGGTCTTGATAATCTGTCCTCTGAAATGCCTCTTTGATCTGAGAGGGAATTCCTAACACGCTCTTTTATTTGATCCCGAAAGCTGTCATCACTTAAATCTTTCAATCCATTTTTACTTTCGTTTTCTCCAAACTCCCGAACCACTCTCAGCGTTTGGCATACGACCCTTTTATCCATTTGACTACCAAACAGGACAGCATCTGCGCCATCCTCATTAAGCTCCAGAACCTTTCCATCTTCAAAGGTAGGCAATTTGCCAACAAGCGCACCAGAAAGCTTTGACGGGATATTAATAAAAGAGGTCAGGTGACTATCCTCACTATCCAGCTCTATCCCCTTTTTCAAAATTGACCCTGGCTCATTAGCGGCTGCGATGAGCGCATTAAAGCGGTCATGCGCTACAATTCCCAATGTATCGATAATTTCATTGCCAGTTAATTTGCCGTAAGGAAGCCGCAAGCCGCGACCTAATGTCTGTTCTGTTAGAATATCGGATGCTGATGCTCGAAGCGGTACAATGGTAAAAAGGTTAGATACATCCCAGCCTTCTTTCAGCTTGTTCACATGAATAACAATTTCTGTATCAGTTGAGTGCTCCAACTCAATAAGGCGTTGCATAGCATTCTCGCTCTCTACAGCGATTTGGTTGGAGTGTATTTCGATAACCTTTTCCCGATAATCACCGCCATAAAAATCATCCGATTCTATATAATTTCTAATTTCTGTGGCATGGGCTGTGTTCTGCGCCACTACCAGAATGAACGGGTGAACAGGCTTAACCTTTTTGTCACGCGCATATTGGGCAATTTCGGCCTTTACTTTACTATGCCAGCGCATCGCATCTTTGAGTTTCCTCTGTTGCAACTGCTCCGGATTATATGAATCGGGGTTAAAGTCTTGCAATGTGATGGCGGCAGGCGATTTAACAAATCCATCCCTCAGAGCGTTGGCAAGCGGATAATGATAAATTATATTTTTGAAGTCACTGCCACCGGCACCACTTGTTCTGGGCGTTGCTGTAACCTCCAGCCCCAAGACAGGTTTTAAATCATCAATCGCATCCATGCCTGCTTTCGCGCGGTATCGATGCGCTTCATCCATCAACACCACAAGATCAGGTAAGTCCGAAAGAAAATTAAAATAAGACTCACCTATTGTTTCTTTGAAGCTTCTGATTTTACCTTCTTCTCTATCAATCTTCTGAATATTAAAGATATGAATAATAGGAGAATTCGAAGTTTCACTTGCAGTGACGCCCGCCCCCTTATCCCAATCATCACCTGTCACAATAACCGGTTTGTCTTTCACCAATTCACTCACCCCCTGAAAAACATATTTGGCGGCCCCCGGGGTGAAGTCGTCGATCAGTTTTTGGTAAATGGTTGTATTAGGGGCAATCACTATGAAGTGACGAGATTTCCCCATCAGATAGAGATAAGCGATAAACGCGCCCATCAATCGCGTTTTGCCAACACCTGTTGCCAACGCAAAACAAAGTGAGGGAAAATCCCGTTCAAAATCGGTGACTTCGGGATAATTTTCCCTGATGATCTCCAGCTGCGCTGCGACGTCGCACGCCTTATGTAAATCGATATGGGTTTCAATCACATCTTTTAATATTTTCAATGCATCTGCCTGCGGCACGCGCAAAGCCAGCCTTTGGCGTAAAATATTGACCAGCTTTTCAGGTGAATAAAGACGCTCAGCCATGCTCGCCTCCATTTTCCTCAAACAGATTTCCCTGACGCGCCACTATATCTGTTGCCGCCATTGGCAGATTATCAACATTCAGCGAATAGTCATCCTTGCCCCATTCGCATTTATCTAAAACAGCCTGCGGAATCTTTGTGATGGTCATATTGATAAAATTATCTGAATTGCCTTCAAAGGCTTTGCAACAAACCAGCAAACTGCGTGAAGCGCCGACTTCATGGGAAAGTTTATTCAAATAATCAAAAGTCAGGCGGTTGGTGGTAACATAAATATGGCTTTGGTCATGGGCATAGCCATGATTCCAGTAATCGGTTTCAGATGGCGCATAGGTAAAGCCCATCAGCTTGCACATCGCTTCGGACAGCATGGCCGGGTTATAGTCCTTTGAAATTACAAGCCGGCCATATTTGTCCTTTTCAAGAAGGCTGGGCGCCAGCCGATAGAAACGATAGCCGCCCCCGCCTTTCCAGCCTGTGGCTTTGGTGACACCACTTTTGTCATCACCATCAATCACACGCTTTAGCCGAGGAACAATATGGGTTTGCGCATGGTCGCCAATCTCAATGGTAATCCATCGCCGCCCCATTTTATGCGCCACAGCCGCAGTGGTGCCTGACCCACCGAAGGAGTCTAAAATCAAATCTCCCTCATTAGAGAAATGCCAAATCAACTTTTGAAGAAGCGCTTCTGGTTTTTTACCACCTCGAAATTCTACGCCACCTTCTTGTCGGCAATTGCCAAATTGCGCAGCGAAGTCATAGCTGTTAGGTATTGGCAATTCTTTATCACTCTCACCTGCTTTAATCTTTTCGAGAGTTTTTACTGGGATGCCTGAATAGAATTTTCCCTTTGTTGCATCTGCTTTTTTTGGCCCTGTCATATATCGATGGCCGAGACCATCTTCCCCGATTCCTTTTACCTTATATAAGCAACTCAGCCCGTCCTCACCTTTTCTTGGAGCAAGGTACTTATCCAAGAACTCACCACTACTTCCAGATTGCCTTACCAATGAGCCTGTGGCCCATGTCTCTTTAAGACCATCTAAAGAGGGCTTAACTTTATGAATTTTATATTGACCTTGCTTATATAAAATTACTTCCTTACCTCCAAGGTTAAGGAGTTCGCCCTCTGAAAGCTCTTCAATTTCCCATTCAAACTTTTCAACCTTGTATGGCTCCTTCAATTTGTTTGGCGAAGCGGTCTTCGCATCCTTTGCATAAATAAAACACTGTTCGCACACCTTCTGAAAATCATTATCTTCGGCCAGCGTTTTATTACCGTATCTAACCTGAACAAAGAATGTTGCGAGGTAATTACTTCTACCAAAAACCTCATCTAGCAAGACATTTAGATAGGCACTTTCATGATCATCAATTTGACAACAAATGAAACCATCATCAGACAATAACTGACAAAGTATTTCCAATCGATCCCTCAACAACCCAAGCCAGATGGAGTGTTCCAATCCATCATCATAATGCTCAAAAGCTTGCCCTGTATTATAGGGCGGGTCGATGTAGATGCATTTCACTTTGCCGCGATAGTCATTTTCCAGCGCCTTTAAAGCCAGCAAATTATCACCTTGGATCAAGATATTGTCGAAGATATCATCATCCCCATACCGTTTGTCCGCATGATAGGATAATTCTGGAACTTCACGCAGGATACGCGGCTCAAGCTTTGGCCGCTCATCCTTGCCTACCCATGTCAACTCCAGCTTTTGTTTTGCTTTACTCATCCCCCTTGCCCCTTCCCCCGTTGGCGTTTGTGCAATCGGGCAAGGATAACAAAGATAGGTTAAAAAAGGCTTAAGGCCAGCCGATAAAATTCCCCCCGCAAACCTCCTGCAAATCTCCCGTAAATCTCCCGCAAATCCCCCGAAAATCCCCCGAAAATCCCCCATAAACGCCCTTTACCTGTGCGTTTTCTGCCTTGTGCGCCACCCATCCTGCCCCTTCTTACGCGTTCACATCTGCGTGACCGGGGCTGTTCTCGCTTGCTTTTTTGTCTTAATTGCGCCCCAACTGGCCTTTTCATACAAAAATTTCGCGTAATGCGCGAGGAGCGCTATAATCGGGAGGCAGCAAAATGGGTCGCAAAACCGCCAGCAACGGCTATAAATCCTATATCCTCAAAATTACGGAAACCACGTCCGGCTATAAGTTATTTAACCTTGAAACGAATGACGGCAAAATAATTGACAGGGCTCTTTTGAGCCAGGATATCGCAAAAAATGGCAAAGATGGCGATATCGTGGATATCAATGATGTGGGATATCTATTCCACCAGGATGAAGATACCTCGCAATTAGTCATGACCTTTGCCAGCCTGGATCGGATACATTCTGCGGTTATCCATAACATGGAATGGAAAATCACCTTTTGGTGGCAGGGGGAGCTTAAGACCTTTTCGTTTCCTATCTGGGAAGGGTATGAAAATTTACGCGAAGTGCGCGATGCCTTTGTCATACGGGTGCATGATGACCTGGATCCTACCCGTTATCGCCAGGTGGAACTTGACGTGCATGTGGAAAAAGGCGGCAAGCTAAAGGGCGATAATGACGATAATGTGCTGGTCGGCACGCTGGGCGATGACAAGATTATCGGCAAGGCAGGTGATGATATCCTGCATGGCGATGATATCAGCAAAACTGTCTGGGTCGCCGGAGATGATAAACTTTATGGCGGGCGCGGCCATGACAAGCTCTATGGCTATCGTGGTCAGGACAAGCTGTATGGCGGGGATGGTCATGATCTGCTGGAAGGTGGGCATGGCCGGGATATATTGCATGGCGATGGCGGCAATGATGTGCTGAATGGCGGCTGGGGTCGGGACACGCTCTATGGCGGGGCTGGCGATGATATCCTGAATGGCGGCAAAGGCGGGGATGTTTTATATGGCGGGACTGGCGACGATGTTCTGATAGGTGGCGGCTATGGCCGTAATTATTTATATGGCGAGGATGGCAATGATGTCCTGACAGGCGGCACCATTGATGACGAGCTTTATGGCGGCAATGGCAAGGATGTGCTGGATGGCGGTTTGGGCCGGGATATATTACATGGCGGCGCCGGGGCGGATATTTTTGTTCTGTCTGAATATAAGGTAAAAACCGCCAATATAATTAACCCTCGCAATTGGGACACGTCGAATCTCGGAACAGAAGACCTGGTGTCAGATTTTAAAATCGGCGTGGACAAGGTGCGCGTCCAGCAGGAATGGATAGATAGGGGCTGGGTAAAAATCGCTGCCGAGTTTGATGAAGAACTTGATGAATATGACGTGAAAATCACCTTCAAACAGTTTTTTGCAGAAGAGGAAGAACTGCCCTTTGAGCTGACAGCGGCCAGCCAAATGACACTGGCCAATATCGCGGATTCAGACTTTGCCGCCTATTATGCCGCAGGTGGTACGCTGGGCGTGGCAGAGGCCGATAATATATTACTGGATATCGTTTAGAAGCTGAGTTTCTCTCAACCTTTCGAACAGGAGGGAGTGATGAGCTTTCAAATTGATTCTCAATGGCGGTTTTTTGGTGACCACAGCAAATCAGGCTGGATTATCACCTTTAACTTTGGGGCAGAAAATATCCAGAGCGCCCTGATTTATAATGATGCGATAAGGATTTCCTATCTGAACGGGCAAGGGCAAGGATATTTTTGTTCTGGAAGACCCCTTATCCCATGCCACCAATTTTTTCACCTATATGACAGATACGGTTACAGATTTCGACATCGGGGTGGATAAAATCCGCGTCTATCAGGAATGGATAGATAAGGGCTGGGTATCTATTGACATAGACGAATATAATTCGGGGAAATATCAGCTTAGCGTAACCGTCAAAAAGACCCTTTCAGATGCAGAATATCTCTATCTGCAGGAACATGGCGAATTGCCCCCTCAGGCAAAAACATCCGTGTCCAGCAAAATGTTGCTTTCAGATATCGCAGAAGCTGACCTGATACCTTATCTTGAAAATGATGGTACATTGGGCCTGATAGATAGCCAGAATATGCTGCTGGATATCGTCTAAACCTTTCCTTTTTTTTTAAAAAAACAGAAATAAAAAGGCCGCCTCTCAGCTGGCCTTTT
>Ga0209138_1003598_pt1 | contig 10986 bp, 2 predicted proteins | sample SaaInl3SG_22_DNA_FD_184645 | JGI IMG/M metagenome (GOLD analysis project Ga0209138, IMG submission 184645) | Marine microbial communities from expanding oxygen minimum zones in the Saanich Inlet - ESP_153SG_22_DNA (SPAdes) (version 2) | ecosystem: Environmental > Aquatic > Marine > Intertidal...
ATGAGCGGGTCGATGACCGGCAGCAATAAGGGCACATCTGCCTCTATTGGTCTGTATAGCTCCTATAAAATTCAGGAAAGCCTTATTCTGGATTTAATGGCGGCACAAAGTTTCGAGCAAAATAGCCTGGACACCAATATGGGCGGCAAAATCATCACAGGGGAGTTTGACCGCACCAGCACTGTCTTTAGCACTTCTCTGCAAGGGGTATTTAAATTTGCGACCGCCGAATTGCGCCCGACCTTTACCTATTCGGCTGGCAAATCTGTTTTCTCGCATGCCTATTTTGATATTACTCAGGCAGGCCTGACCTCTACCCAGCAAATCGATTTTGGCACAGATGAATATTATTCGCTTTCCTTTGAGCCGGAATTAAAATTGCTTATCGGCAACCCGGCTCGGCTTATCCGGCCATCCGGTTTCAATATGCTGAAATTACGGCCAAAATATTTCTGCGAGAAATATAATAGTGAAAGCCGGGAGAGATGTGGCCGCGGCATGGGCATCAGCCTGGCAAACCACCACCCCACCTATTATTATAATCAGGATTTAACCTTTGATTATGAAAAGATAGCCGATACCAAAACCTATTCGCTGCGCTATAAAAAGATTTACTAAAGGCAGGCCGGCGTATCGGTGACAGGAAAAAAGCGTCGCATCACGCAGCTGCAAGCTATCCGGACAGGAAGCGGTATCTATCTGCACGAATGTTATTTCAGCAATAAAAGATATCTTTTCCCCCCGCCCAGTAACGACACAAAAGACCCGGTTGTTAGCGCTAGGAATTAATTTAACTATATGTTTTATATGATTTTTTTATAACTATTTTCTTGATTCAGTCGTTCATATTTCAATGAGTTATTAGAGTTTTGTTAACGGTTATGAAGCTGAATCCATGTTGTCTGTGAATACAAATGTTGCTGCCAATTTGGCAAAGATGCATTCAGACTATGCTGAAACGAAACAGCAAGTTTCAATGGTACATTTATCCAGCGGAAGCCGGGTTAATACCGCTGCGGATGATGCCGCTGGAATGGCCGTTAGCAGCAAGATGAAAAGCCAGATAAAGGGACTTGGATCTGTTTTAAAAAATATTGCAGATGGTATGTCGCTTTCCCAGCTGGCCGATAGCTCGTCCCAACAAATAACCGATATTGTTATCCGTTTACGCGAATTGGCCATTCAAAACCATAACGGGGTATATACCGATCAGGATCGCCAAAATGCAGAACAGGAAAAAATAGCGCTTATTCAGCAGATTGACAAAATAGCCGAGCAAACCTCCTTTAATGGGGTAAATTTGCTGGATGGCACCTATTTGCAAACTTTGCGTACCGGCAACCGCAATGAAGAGACCATGCAGGTGGATCTTCAGCGCCTGCATAGCGATAATTTAGGCGGCGCAGTGGTCACTACCACACAGAGCGAGCTTAGCCGAACAAGCCCGCCAACAGATCATCAAAACCTCACCAGGATTGAGGCCTTTGAAGCAACCCAAATTCGCATTGAAACCAGCGCACTTAGCACCGAATTTCAGAATTTTACCAGCGCTGACCCGAATGGCCGCTTCACCCTTTCCGGTGTAAATGCAGCTGACTTTACAGTAGATAATTCAGGCAGCATCCAGGCAAATTCGGCCATTTATCATAATAGTAGGAGCGATGCAGATAACACCAAAAGCCTTTCTGTGACCTATACAGACAGTGCTGGCAATAGCAAAACAGAGCAAATTGAATTGACCGTAAAGCTGGCGGTTCCAAAAACATCTATTATCCGCACCGCCAGCTCAACGCTTTCCAGTGAAGAAGCCACAATAGTAACCACACATGCGGTTGCCAGCCCGCCCGGAGCGGCAAATAATGTGCTGAGCCAGGCCTTGCAAAATTATACAGATACATTTCCAGGGGGCAGATTTTCGCTGGAAGGGGCAGATGCTGCAGCGCTGAGTATCGATCAGGACGGGGTGATAACAGGCAATTTGCCCTATAACAATCCGGCCGACCAAAATAGCGATAATATCTATGAATTTGCTGTGAAATACCAAGCCCCGTCCGGAGATAGCTTTCTGGAAACAGTATCGTTAACCATCACCCCCAGCGCCCCGGCCAGCACGCTTGGCGCGCATAATCCGGCAATAGATGAATTTATAACTGGCTCAGACATAGCCTTGGATGCAATTGTAGAAGATGCAGGGTTTAATCCTGTGAGAGCCACTGTAGATTTAGATGGTGCAGGAAATAACGATTACACAACATTTGGTTTTGGCCCTTTTTTTCAGGACTTTGTTGCTCTTAATGGCAGTGGCGGAACATTTTCTTTACAAAATATCTCCTATAGTGGCCCGTTCACCTATGATCCGGCAATACACAATATTTCAATAGAACCAGGCAACGTTTTAACCGTTGGTGGGCCAGGTGTTAATGACGGCATCCCACAAGGGGATTATGAAGCAACACTTATATATTCTGCTGGCGGTGAGACATTTACCTATGATTTCCAAATGTTTGCAAACACCGGCATGGCTTCACAAATAACATTATTCGGGTCAGACACTTTTCCTGCGACCTCTAAAACAAGTTTTAATAATATTCAAATGGGCTTTGATGATTTGAATATTAGTGTCCTGGATACGCCGCCAACGCGCTTTTCCATGTTAAACCAAATTTCTGGCATGGTGCCGGGCGGGACATTAACGGTCAGCAATATTACTGCGCCCCCATCCGGCAACATATCGGACATCCAGTTTGCCGGCAATGCCTTTACCATTGATAAAGCAGCAGCAAGCGGTACATATACAGCCGATATCACCTATTCAGCCGCCGGAGGGTCAGTCACAACTTCGGTAGAATTTGTTGTAACCGCTGCCCCTGAACCGCCCTGTTCAAATGATGCCAGCGCAAGCGTGCCGGCACAAACAGGCTCGGCCGGCGATATCTTTCGTGATAATAGCGGCACACAAGAGAGTACATCTTTGCGGTCAGTAAGAAGCGATATTGCCGCGACAGAAGCAAAGAAACTGTCTTTTGGTGTATTTGATGATCCAGCGGTTATCAGCGATGAGTTAAAAGCCGTCGCAAATCAATATCCGGCAGGCAGTTTCCGCTTGTCCGGCACAGATAGCCAGCATTTGACCATAGATCAGAATGGCCAGATAAAACTGATTGAAAATGCCGATTTTGAGCGCAAATCACGCTATGAATTCTCGGTTGAATATACCCATGACGGGGGCGTATTTACCGATAATGTATCTTTGGCCATCAGCGATGATGAACGCGATAATGTATTGCATTTAAGTGATATCAGCCTGGCAACAGCAGAAAAGGCAGAACAGGCTGTTGCGGTTCTGGATGATGCGCTTATCCAGGTTAACCGGTTTCAATCTTATGTTGGCTCTATCCAAAACCGGTTGGGATCCAGCCTTGAGCTTACTTATGTGACATTGGAAAATGCCTCAAAGGCACGAGGCCGGGTCATTGATGCCGATTTTGCCGCCGAAACACAAACAATGGCAACCCAGCAAATCCTGATGCAAAGCGCCCAGTCGGTTCTGGCACAGGCAAATAACGCCAAACAGAATATCCTCTCTCTCATTGGCTAGATAATTTGGCGTTTTAACCCGTAATATTTGAAAAAACATGGATGCCGCGATGGCTTAGCCATCTCTTTGGGCGGTTTTCTTTGCCTTAGAAGGTAACATTTAGACGAGAGCCGACAGAATAGCTCTGCCTGTTTTTTGATGGCTGGTTTTTATCTGTATCCAAAGTAATATCAGTCTTCAGCTTGATATTGTCATTTGCAAACAGATTTTGGTTAATATTCACCATATATTCCATGAAATCGGTATCGCGATAATGTTCATAGCGCAATCCAAAGGATAAATGTCCTTTGTTTTCTGCCATAGCGCTGCTGATTTTCGCAGACACGCCGCCACCACAATCAACATCCATAGAGCCAGTGCCACATTTTACCAAAGGAATTAGCTGAAAAATACTGACTTTTTTCGCATTCCGGCCAAGTTCAAAGTTAAACTTTGGTTCTAGCCGACCGATAACCTCATATCGTGTCTTGCCACTCATAATGCGGTTAAACCTATTCAGGCCAGACGTAATATTAAGCTGATGACCTGTCTGATAATCATAGAGCCCATCAATACTGAACTCTACCATACCCATGAAATTTTTGGATTTATATACCCGACCAGCAGAAAAGCCTGTTTGAAACTGGTAGCTTAGATAGCTGCTTTCCATCAGCATTCCATCTTTTGTCAGACTTAAATCGGTATCGCCTATGCCCGCAGAAAAATAGATCGAATTCATCATATCTGCATCTACGGTATATACTTTATATATCCCCAGATTGACAGCGCTGGTGTTCTTGTCGCCCTTATAGCTGGTATTGAAATCAGCATTTTCATGGGTGAGATGGATAAATCGGCCAAGCGCGCTTTGCTCATCTCCTGCCTGCTTTTCCAGAGCAATACTGGCTACCAGACGGCGAGCTTCGGGTCCATTTTTTTGTTTACTGGTCTGCGCCGCAATTTTAGTGATCAGACGGTCATTGCTTCTCACGATAGGGGTGTACAGATCATAATCAAAATTTGCCCTGTAACTATCTTCATCTGCATCAACATCCAGCGATTTTACCGCGCCGATCAGATTTCGGGTCAATTGTTCCTGGCGATCCAGAATAGGTGTTTCTGGCCGAGCAAAGAAAATTTGTCTTTTTACTTTAACCGAATCCTCGGCAGAAAAGCCTGTTTCTATCTGTGGAGCATCTGTATTTGCAGAACTAACCGCAACTCTGGAGGTTATAAGCAAACTATCCAGACTAGCCCGAATGAGCCGGTGAGAGGCCTCTATCAAATCCTGACCTTTTTCCTGGGCGAGTTGGTCAGACATATCTCGTACAAAATTTTCTGCTTCTTTCAGTCGGGCTTCATTCACATCATTATCATTATCAATGATAGACACAGTAAGGCTGGAGGTGCCAATTGTAAGTCCGGAAGGGTTGGAAAGGGATAATGAAAAGCTCTCCGCTGTTTCTGTCTCGCTATCATCAACTATCGTGACAGAAACTGTTTTACTTTGCTCGCCAACCGCAAAATTCAATGTACCGGAAAGCGCATTATAATCACTTGCCGCTAATGCTGTTCCATCTGCCGTCATATAATCAACGCTTAAGGGCGCGGTGGCCGCTACATCAAGGGAGATAGTAAAATTGTGGCTACCGGCTCCTTCAGAAACGCTTGCAGATGCGCTGACAGACGCAACAGGCAATGCAAAATCATTATCTGTAATGGTATAGGTATGCGCCGTATCTGTGCCTAATATCGCTCCTGATGGGTTGGCCAGCGTAACAATAACCGTCTCGCTACCTTCTACCAGAGCATCATCAACAATAGAGGCAATGGTGATATCAGCAGAGCTGGTATTGGCCGGGATAGTCAGAGTGCCATTCGCCAACCTAAAGTCTGTGCCACCGCCTGTCGCCGTGCCAGTAACTGTGTAATCCACTGTCACAGCGCTCGTAGATTGTGCAGATAAATCTACCTGCAACACAGCGCTTGATACAGACTCCGCACCACTTGAACTCGTCACATTAAAGTCAACCGTTGCGGCATCATTATCTGTAATGGTAATTCGACCAACGCCATCTGACATTACAACTGAGCCAGCACTCACTATATTTGATAAATTAACATCAAAATATTCTACACCTTCAACAATAGCGTCATCGCTTAAACTGATTGTGATAGTCTTAGTCTCAGAAACACCAAAAGGTGGCGTACTAGAGGATGAAAAATTAATTGTACCAGAATTTAGTGTATAATCATTTCCAACGGTTGCGGTGCCATTTGCAGTAGTATAATCAACATCCACATTGGTAGCCGTAATCGGCCCCTGAACAGTAACGGTAAGTGTCGCAGAATTTGCAGTCTCGTTTACTGTTATGTCATTTATGGAAATTGTAGCTTCGTCATCAATTATTGATACGCTAGCACTAGAAACTGCAATGGTTGCATTGGTTGAATTTGAAATTGTAAATGTGAAGTTTTTATCACTATTATCAACATTGTTATCGATAATAGGTACAGAAATTGAAATATCTGGTACTCCAGCATTTATAGTAGCAGTTCCAGAAGTAAACGAATACTCAGCGCCAGCAGACGCAGTTCCATCAGAGGTTGTGTAGTCAAATGTTATTGGCAAGCCCGCCACCGTACTCGGCTCTATTCTTAAAAGGGCATTGCCGTTTCCTTCTATAGCATTACCTAAAAGTGAAACGGATAGTGAAGGCGCACTATCATCATTGGTAATGGTTACAACTCCCGTATTATCCGCAATCGTCGCATTGACTGCATTTGTTAATAGGATAGAAAAGTTCTCATCGTTTTCAAATGCATCATCGCCCAAAATAACAGGCGGTATGTCAACAAACATATCACCAGCTGAAATATATAATGTCGCACCGGCTTCTACACTATAGTCTGTATCTGCGCTTGTTGCAGTCCCATCCTGTGTCTCCCACTGAAATGAAATTGACTGGGTCGATGGATGGGAAAGAGAAACCCTAATATTTGGTTGCAAATTTGCCCCGAAAGCGCCCTCAGCAGAACTGATATCGGCAATGGTTAAACTCGGAATTGTATCATTTTCAGTGATGGTATAAGTATGCGCCGTATTTGTTCCCAGTGTCGCTCCGGATGGATTTGATAAAGTAACAATAACCGTCTCATTCCCCTCATAGAGATTATCATCAACAATCGAGCTAATAGTAATATTCGCCGAGCTCGTATTCGCAGGAATAGTCAGAGTGCCATTAGCAGTAGTATAATCAGATCCAAATCCCGTTGCTGTGCCAGATAAAGTATAATTCACAACTACGCTTCTACCCACCCTCATATTCAAATCTACACTAATCGAAGCGGTCGAAACGCTCTCAAGACCAGAAGAATTTGAGGTTGAAAATTGGATAGTAGGAACGTAAAAGTCACTGGAAACTATGGTTTGAGAAGTAGATGTGATGGCATTGCCACCTGCTGAAGCATATTCAGCATAATAGCCAATTGTGTTTGTTACAGGTATATCATTGACCTGGTAACATGATTGCAAATCAATGGCATCTTCATTTCCACCAGAGTTATCAGGCTGATTGGATGCAGTGCCACTGCTACCCCAAATTGAACTCCAGTGCGTTTGACTGTTTTTAGGATGACCTGTTCGGCCACCATCCCAAAACTGAAACCCATCCATACCCGGCTCACCGCCAGTATACACCCATGCCCCTTCTGTGTTCTGGTCTGTTCCGCTTATGTAACCAGCCAACCAGCATGATTGTGCCGTCTTGGTTCTCAAAAACTCATATTCCGATAGAGAACCAATGGTAGCCAAATACCCAATATCACCGACAGGAAATGGCCCTGCTTCGGCAGCAGAGTCAGCCTGAGCATAATTGAAGCTTCCAGAAACATATTGGTAAAAATGACCATTGGAGGGATTATATGCGACACCTTCCGGTGAATGGACAATCAAGACATTCCCAATGCCGGTGCTATGTTTGAGCTTTCCCAGAGCTGTATTTACATTTGACTGAGTGCCCTGAAAAACAATCTCATTTGAGGCGCCACTTGTCCAATCTGCGGAAGGGTAACCTGTTACAGCACTAAGGCTGGTAACGTCGTTTGCATCAAAATAAATTGTACCACTTGTTGTTGAGACATGCACGCGAACATTTCCAGAATAGCCTGTGATGGGCGTATGGGCCGCCCATGCCGAGCTGGCAAAAAACCCGAACAAAAGCCCTAGTAGATAAAATGGCAAGAGAAAAGTGCGCAAACCAAACAACATTATTTAAAACAAAAACCAAATAACGTAACCAACTAAAAACGAATAATTTATTAGGTTCTTTAGAAAATTGACTAATTTAATTTAAAACAAGGTAAACGAATTTTGGCGATTTTAAAACCTGGCGTTTTTTAGAGCGGGTTTGCCTGGCCTTCAGCTGGCGTGCTATCGCCTGTCAGGCTTGTCTGTTGCAGCAGGTTCTCGTCTATCTCTAGCCCGGCATTATCGCCGGCATTATCGCCTGTATTATTGCCGGCATTATCGCCTGTATTATCGCCGGCATTATCACCTGCTTCTTCCAGATTAATGATATTTATCGGCAGGCCATCGCCCAGCCCCTGTTCCAGTATCACGCCGATAGATTGTGTAGCACTTTCAGGATTGAGGGTTTCTGCCTGACCTTGTGCGTTATTTGCAAAACCGCCCCGCAGGTCAAGCTGGCGACCATCCAGACCTCTGGTCGCGACAGTGGAAACAAAATTAGGTGCAGATTGCGGTGACAGACCAGCGGTAATCCCGACCCTCTGATTGCTTCTGTTTAATTGCTCCAGAATACTGGCCACCTGACCCAAAACTTGCTGGTCAGCGGTCTGCTTGACCTGTAGCAGGGAATAGACAGGCGAGTAGTAGTTTAACACGCCCGAACAATCCACAAAGGGCCGCTGGAAGGTAAAGCTGAAATTAAACACCGCATTGGCATTGGCAATATAGGCAGGCAGACCGGTACAGCGATAATCATCCTTGCGGTCGCCGGCCGGCTGTAATGCGCCATTATCAAAGAACCCGGTTGCCGTGCCAGCTTGTAGCCAGCTATCCGGGGTCATCGCGTTATCTTCCAGCCGGCCAATGCGCGCCTGAAACAGCTTGCTGCCCGCATCGCCCAGATCAAGATACAGATTATCGCGGATATTCCCGCTATCAACGGCAAAGCTGGAACCGCCTGCTGCCGTCGCGGTACGCGGTGCGCTAATCGCTGCGCTATTCATGGACAGATAGGACAGGTTAACATCTGCATCTGTGGTTACGCCCAGCATGGCCGCAACACCGCGCGCGCCATCATTCTTGCCGCCAACTTCCATTGCGAGTGTGCCTGAGCCTGTATGCCGGATATCATTGATATTGGCATATTGATGCGCCCCAAAGCGCAGCCCGCCATTCCCTTGCAACAGGATATCCGGGTTAACATCGCCGCCATCCTGAATATTGCTGGCCAGTACGGTTACCGCACAGCCTGTCTGAGCGTTTCCGCAAGCAGCGTTATTATCCGATATAATGCCGGTGATGGTGGCGTTATCCTGTGCATCTATCCGCAGCGCCCCTGTTCCCATATCCAAACGCGCATCTTCCAAAATCGTTACATTCCGGCCAGTCGTAATCATATCGCCATTTTGAGTGTCCAGCGTGCTGGCCAGCACAACATCTTCTACCGCCATTACCCGTAATAGCGCGCCATTGGTGTTGACCGCGCCATCCCCATCTATTTGCAGCGTTTCAAAAGAGCGCAAGGTGATATCACTGCCATCTGTATCCAGATTACCCTGTATGCGCAGATTTGCCCCCACCGCCACATCCAGCTCGTCTGTCAGGTCAGCTGCGGTCAGGCGCAGATTCTGGCCGAGCGGCCCATATAGCCACGCCCCGCCATTTGTGCTGGTCACCGCGAATTGCGAGCTATCATAGTCGGCAGATGCCACATCCAGTGCTTTTTGCTTGCGGATAAGGGCGCTGTCTGTCGGCAGATAGCGTGTGCCAATATCACCAGCAGCTATCAGGCGCACAATATCGCCTTTCACATCCACAATCAGGTCATTTTCTGCATCAATCATTGCCCCTGGCGAGACAAGATTAACCTCGGCAGGAGAATAGATCTGGCCAATACGCATATCGCCCTGTGCCTCATCTATCCAGATACCGCCAAGGGCGCGTGCGGTCATTTTATAGCTATTGGCAATATCCACCCTGAATGGCAAGCCAGCAGAGCCAATGACCCCATCACCTGACTCGATTACCGCATTCTGGCCTGACAGTACCACATTTGCGTCACTGCGGGCATTATTCACATCGCCATTTATTTTCAAGCGCACCTCACGGCCAGCGGCCAGGGTAAAGATATTCAGCCCGTATTGGGAATTTTCCCCGCCAATAAAGGCATGACCATCCGGTGCATTAATGGTCACCACCGAATTGGCGTTACGGGTTTCGATATCGATATCCTGTCTCTGGGTGACGCTCAGCGTGCCGGTAAGCGGGGCGGCTGGCAACGGCTCACCATTTTCATCCAGCTCGGGCTGGGCGGTCAGCGCATCCATATTATCAAAGGTTACATCATCTGACTCAGCTGCGGTAAGGATAATTTTATCCCCGTCGCTCAGATTATTGCCAGAGATCACATCCTGAATATCATAAGTGCCAAGGGTCTGATATTCCCCGATATTACCGCTATTTGGAACACCGCCTGCATTTACATTCAGCACGATATTATCGCCAATGATATTGGCAGATTCGATATAGGCCGTGGTATCGGTGGTTTCTTTAAAGGCCACACCGGGCAGCGGGACTTCCAGCTCATGATCTGACCAGAAATAGCCTGCGGTAAATTCATCTGTTTCCTCTGTAGAGGCCAGATGGGTATAGTTCGGGTCATAGGCCGGGTCGCCAAATTTTTCATACGCCTGCTGATAACGGGCTTGCTGGCTGGCTTCATAGGCGGCAATACGGGTCGCATCATTATTCAGGGCTGCCTGTTCATCTGCACTGGCATTATAGGCAAAGTTCGGATCATAATCCTGGGCGATATATTGACCATTCGGTGTTTGCTGGACATCGCGCAGACGCCAGTAATCCTTATAAAGGTCGGTCATCTCGGCATTATAGGTGGCAATCTGGGCGGTGCGTTTTTGTTCTGCATCATTGCCGCGCAGTTTTAAATCTGTCCATAGATTTAGCAATTCTGCCTGTGTGGTCAGGTCATCTGTTTGCACCTCATTGGCATCGATAATACTGCCAGACAGGGTAGTCAGCGTAACATCGCCTATCGCATCCAATGTGCCCAGATATAAATCACCCGCCACTTCGGTGATATCCAGATCGCCGGTGCGCGAGCGGACATTCAAAGAGCCCTGATTGTTGGTGTTCACGCGGA
>Ga0209138_1003604_pt1 | contig 10969 bp, 5 predicted proteins | sample SaaInl3SG_22_DNA_FD_184645 | JGI IMG/M metagenome (GOLD analysis project Ga0209138, IMG submission 184645) | Marine microbial communities from expanding oxygen minimum zones in the Saanich Inlet - ESP_153SG_22_DNA (SPAdes) (version 2) | ecosystem: Environmental > Aquatic > Marine > Intertidal...
AGCATACTATTAATAAGGTAATAATCATGTGTGTTTTCAATGGTGAGATGACTAAAATAAATATCGGTGCCGATGATTCTGTCTGTCAATGTTTCTACAAGTTGAGAGTATCCGATAGGAAATGATTTCCCTCTACCGCCTTCTGTACCGTGAACATTGATAAACATGAGCATATCTTTATACGTGTATGATTGAACCAATGATTCTAAATACTCAACATATTTAGAAAAGCGTGCTCGAAGTGCATGTCCTAGTCGTTGATGACCAAGTTCATGATATCCACTTTTAAATGTATAAGTTTCTCTATCAAATGTTTCAGCTAAACTTTCGATGATATCTTTAGTTAATGCAGGAGATTGTGACACCCAAGCAAGCATCCCTATTTCATTATCAAGCTGAACACCTAAAACAGGACCTCCTTGATAAGTGAAAGGTTTTAATGCTTGAAAAAGTGCCTCATAATAACGTTTGGTTCGTTCTAAGAAATATGGATGTAAATAGTCAATTTGATCATTTGGTACGCGTTTCTTTAAAAACGTATATGGTTTAACACCTTCCACCTCTAAAACATAAGGGGCAACACCTTCATTGTAAAGTTCTGCCATTACAAATGGACCTGGTCTTAAAAATATATATAATTTCATCTCAACGCAAAGTTTAATAAATGACATAAGATCATATTGTTCTAAGGATTCACCATTAAATTCATATTGATTTGGTTGAGGTTCATGAATGAGCCATGGAATATAAAAACTTACTGTATTACAACCTGAATCGATTAACGCTTTTAAGTGGGTCTTCCATAACGACTTAGGCAATCTAAAATAATGAATTTCACCAGCGAATATATATTTAGGTTTTCCATTGATATAAAAATGACCATTACTTAAACTTATCATCGTAATCTCCTTGCTTATATTATACCAAATTACCGCTTTATTAAGGACCTTTTATGAATAAAAAACAACTTACAGACATGTTAATAAAAGATTATCAATTCTTTAAAGATTTCACGAATTTTACACCTGAATCACCAGGTTTCGGGTTAACTTCTGATCATAATTTAGATCCTAATCGTGCGAGTATCGCTTCTACTGGATATATGTTATGTTCTTTAATTATCGGATGTGAACACCAACTTTTAACTCGTGATGAAGCATTATATAAATCTAAACAGACACTAAAAACAATTCTCAACTTACCTCATCACGATGGTTTTTACCCACACTTTCTATACCGTGAATCAGGTGAAATTTATGGAAAAAGTGAGTATTCAACCATTGATTCCATGCTATTATTCATGGGAGTTCTGGCTGTAGATGCCTATTTTAATGATTCTGAAATTGAAGCAATGACGCATGCATTATTTAACCGAATTCAATGGAAAAACTGGTTAACAACCTATCAGGATAAAAAAGTATTTTATATGGCGTATAACCCACATCCAAAAGGCGATTATATTACAGACGCACCAGGTTATATTTATCACTGGCATATGTATGCTGAACAACTCATGATGTATTTTCTATATCCTTATGAAGACGGATATGAACTTTATAAGAATATGGAAAAAATTAAAGGTTATTATCAAAAACATCATTATATTTATTCACCAGGAAATACCCTATTTATTTATCAATTTCCTCATGTCTTTATCAATTTTAAAGATTATATAGATGGCGAACAAATTTCTTGGTTTGATAATTCTAAAAACGCCATTTACGGACATCAACAACTATCTATGGATTTAAAACATACCTATCAAACGTTTTCTGAGTCCTATTTTGGTTTTAATGCTTCTGATTCACCAAATGGTTATCGGGTTTTTCATGCCATTCCTAATGTTGATCATAAGGTCATCACAGATGGTACAGTTGCACCATTTGGACTTGTAGGCACACTACCTTTTGACGAGAGATTAGGGCTTAATTCAATCGAGTCCATGTTAAACATCAAAGATCTTGATTCAAAATATGGATTTTATGATGCCTTTAATCTTGAACATGACATTTGGATTAGTAAAAAATATATCGGAATTGATAAAGGTCATGAAATGCTATCTTTAGATTTATATCTCAATCAAAAAATACAAAATCTTATTTCAAATCATCCACGTATTCAAAAAGGATATGAAAGACTTCAATTTATAAAAAAAGGGGGCAACTATGGCAACGATTAAAGATGTCGCAAAAAAAGCAGGTGTATCGATTTCAACAGCATCGTATGCACTGAATGATATTCCGAATGTACATCCACTTACAAAGAAAAAAATATTAGATGCTGCAAAAGAACTAGAATATACACCTCACTTTTCAGCAAGACACTTAAAAACGAAAAAAACAAATAATATCGGTGTCTTTATCTACGGATTTTCAGGTCCAGTCTTTAGTGATATTTTAGAGGGTATTCGACAAACACTTCAAGCGCATAAATTAAACATTATCGTTTCAAGTGGATTATCTTCTCATTCTTTATTAAAAGAAAAACAGGTCGATGGTGCCATTATTTTTGATGCCAATATTGATAATAACATTGTTGATCAAATATCCTCTAAAGGGATGCCGATTATTGTTTTAGATAGAGATTATAATTCAAACCATGTCTATCAACATTCTATCGATAATGAATATTTAGTAGAAACATTTATGGATGACATCATCACCTCTCATAACTATCAAAGATACGGATTTATTAGTGGACCAATGGATTCTTATAATGCAGTTAAACGATATGAAGGCTTTAAAAAAGCATTGAAAAAACATAACATCACCCAACATGCGCTTTATCATGGAGATTTCACCATTGATGGAGGCTTTAAAATTGGTCAACAATTTAAATATGAACAAAATAAACCTGATTTCGTATTTTGTGCAAATGATGAAACAGCCATCGGCTTTATGCAAGCCATTAAAGAACATCACTTTAGCATTCCAAATGATGTTTCAATTGCTGGATTTGATAATTTTTATATGACTCAATTTACACAACCTAAAATTACAACCATCGGTATCAACCACATTGAATGGGGACATCAAGTTGCGCGTAAAATCATTCAACTTTTAGATGGTCAAGTGCTTCCTAAAAAGGAATCGCCTCAAGGTGAATTTTTTTGGAGAGAAACATGCAAATAAAGGTTACTAAAACGTCTACAAGGATCTTCTTATGAATATCAAACACCTACTTTCAATCATGACGCTTGAAGAAAAACTTGCACAAATGACACAACTCCCTCCTAATGCATTTTTTCATGAATCTCTAAATGAAGTGTATGGAAATATGCGTGATATGACCGTTTCTGAGAAAAATTTATTTTCTACAGGGTCGATTTTAGGCATTTCAAACGCAAGCGAAATGAAACGTATTCAAGACTTTATTTTAGAAAAATCTAGATTAAAAATTCCAGCCTTATTTATGGCTGATATTATTCATGGTTATGAAACCATTTTTCCAATACCTCTTGCACAAGCAGCAAGTTTCAACGATGATCTTCCAAAACAAATCAATCGTATTGCATCCATTGAAGGTAGTACTGCTGGTATTCATGTGAGCTTTGCCCCCATGGTAGATTTATCAAGAGATGCAAGATGGGGTCGCGTGATGGAAGGGTATGGTGAAGATCCACTACTATCATCAAGAATGGGGATATCTGCCGTATTGGGGTTCCAAGATGGCAATGAAAAAGATGAAACATATCTTGCTGCATGCGTCAAACACTTTGCTTCTTACGGAGCAGCCGAAGCTGGTAGAGATTATAATACCGTTGATATGAGCTATGAACGTTTTTATAATCTGTATCAAAAAAGTTATCAATCAGCCATTGATGCTGGTGCAAAGTTAGTGATGCTTTCTTTTAATACGTTTAATGGGATTCCAGTGACCATTCATGAGGACTTAGTGAAAACTGTTTTAAGACAAGAAATGGGTTTTAATGGAGTAATCATTAGTGATTATGATGCCCTTCATCAAGTGATTGCACATGGTGCAGTTGCTGATGATCATCATGCAGCAATCAAAGGTTTAAACGCAAGCTTAGATATCGAAATGGGATCAAATGCTTACCTCAATCATGGAAAAGAAATCATCAAGACTTCTCCTGGTTTAATAAAAGCAATTGATGAATCTGTTTATCGAATTTTAAAATTAAAAGAAGATTTAGGGTTATTTGACAATCCTTATAAAAATCTATCTTTTGAAAAAGAAAAATCATTAGTTGGCTCTGAATCACATATGAACGCATCATATGATTATGCAAAAGAGTCCATTGTTTTACTAAAAAATCACGACATACTACCTTTAAAGCACGATACAAGAGTCGCGCTTATTGGTCCTTTCATTAATGAAAGACAACTCTTAGGTGCATGGCATTGGCATGGAAATGATGCTTTTGTAAAAACATATCTTGAAGTTTTTAATCATCATGTCGGTTATACCCACTCTACATTATCTTTAGATTCAGTCTCTTCACATTTAAATACGTTTGATGTGGCAATACTAATGGTTGGTGAAGTTCAAAGAGATAGTGGTGAATCAAGATCTAAAGTGAATTTAGACTTAGATCCACAAGTAAAAGAATTCATTCGTTATTTAAAACAACACCAAAAACGCGTCGTGGTGGTGGTACATGGTGGCAGACCGCTTATTTTAAATCATGCCATGGATGCTGATGCCATTATGATGTCATGGTTTTTGGGTCACCAACATGCACGCGTAGTTAAAGATACGCTTTATGGAGATGTTTCACCAACTGGAAAACTACCAATGAGTTTTCCAAGACATGTTGGTCAATATCCAATGAGTTATCATGATTTTACGACAGGCAGACCTTATGACCCTGTCCATAATGAATATGTTACTAAATATGTTGATGTTGACATCTCACCTTTATTTCCTTTTGGATATGGGTTAACCTATGGACAAATTAATTTTAATGTAGGTACTCTTCCTACTTCTTGGGATGGCGGGTCATCTTTAGAAATTCCTGTAAATCTCATCAATACATATGATCATGACATCACTGAAACCTTACAGCTATACTATAATTTATTACCTTCACTTCCTGTTCGTGGTGAGAAGCAACTGATCGATTATAAAAAAGTTACTGTACCTAAGTCTTCACAAATATCACTTGTTTTAACAATTGATCACGCGCAGTTGATTCATTATGACGAACGTCATCATCCTTATAAAGATCCCGGAAAACTTCATTTATACATTGGATTCAACAGTTTAGAAACCACACACATCACACTTGATTGGAGACCTCAAGATGAACATTAAGAATACATTAGATTTGATCACCATTCAAAATGAAAGCTTGCGCTTTAGGTTTTTAGAATCTGGTGATATATATGATATGATGACAGATCATATTCAAATCAACTTACAAAAAGGGAACATCATGGATGGGTCTTTATCTTCCATATACCTTCGTAGGCGAGATGACTTCTCCTATTCAAAACTCATTCATCCAAAAACAATCACTTCGATTCAATATCATGAAAAAGGAATGATTTATAAGGGAATTGTCTTTGATATTACATTTGAGCTTATTTTAACCGTTCACAAAGATGGTTGGACATATGACTTACATCTATCTTCACATAATGAGGTAGCTGTTGACTTATTTTATGGTCAAGATGTTGGGATACAAGATATTAACGGTATTTTAAATAATGAGGCTTATATCGTACAATATATCGATTATAAAGTCTTTGAGAATCAACAAGGTTACACATTATGTGCGCGTCAAAATCAAGGTCAACCCTTCTTTTTTCAAATGGGAATGCGTGAAAAAACAGTTGGTTATTCAACAGATGCGATGCAATTTTTTACACCAAGACAAAAAAACGATGGTCATATTTATGCACTTGATCAAGATCGTCTCGAAAATAAAATTTATCAATATGAATCGAGTTATTTTGTTTTACAAAGTGATGTTATTCACGTATCTCAAGAAATACAATCGTTTCAATTTTACGGATACATCATCAAACATCATGAAGACGCCATTACAAAACCTTACGATATTACTTTTAATGATGTTGAAGTATCCAAAATCAAAAATATATCCTTCTCTTATCATCCATTAAGAGAGGTGCCAATCCTTTCTGGAAATACAATGAAAAATGAGGTCATTTTATCTAAGTATCCAGATAAACATGATCTTGAATATCACAATGATTTTGTTTCTTCATTTTTTCTAAACAATCACACGCATGTGATTTCTAAAGAAAAAGATTTAGACTTGGAACGATCACACGGGCACATCCTTCTTCAAGGTGATATTTTAGAAGCCAGTGAACGTGTCATGGGAACAACGTCTTATATGGCTGGTATTTTCTTAAGTCACGTTGCAATCGGAAACACGAGTTTTCATAAGCTCATTGGAGATCATAGACATCCATTAATGCTTCATAGAATGGCAGGGTTTAGACTTTATCTAAAAATAAATGACTCTTATTATTTGCTAGGATTACCATCGTTATTTGAATTGCATCCAAATCAAGTTTCATGGATTTATCAATTAAGTAATGATACGATCACAATCACATTACATGGTCAAATTGGTGACACGCAAGTTCAACTCGATTTACATTCAGAAAATAACATTACCTATGAATTGTATTACACGATGTCATTACTCATGGGACCTTCTGAAATGCTTTATGATTTAGAACTTACAAACAATACAACACACTATACAATCATCACCCCAAAAGATTCTATGGCTTTCGAACATTATCCATCGTTACAATATCATATAAAACTTCATGATTCTCATACACTCATTCATCAACATGCAGGATTCGTTGAAGGGATTATTGAAGTTAAAAACAATGAATCAATTCTGATGATTCAAGGTGCTTATGAAAAAGATATTCCTATCCAAAAAACAAAAGAGGCATCATTAGAATCAAGTCATCAATTTTATCATCAATTATTGAACCACTTAAAACTTGACCATCCTACTCTTGATATGCGCTCTAATATGAATGTCCTTATTTGGTATTCTCAACAAGCTCTCATTCACTACGCTTCTCCTCATGGTTTAGAACAATATAATGGTGCTGCTTGGGGAACAAGAGATGTATGTCAAGGTCCATTTGAGTTTTTTAGTGCCATTCAAGATGATGTAAGATTAAAACATATTTTAAAAACGGTTTATGGTCGACAATTTTATGAAAACGGGGATTTTCCTCAATGGTTTATGTATGATAAATATGCACATATTCAAGCGCACGAAGCCCATGGTGATATCATTTTTTGGCCACTCAAAGCTTTATCTTATTATTTAAAACAAACTGGAGATCTCTCTATTTTAGAAGAAAACGTAACGTATTATTCATTAGAAAATCATCAGTTTGGATATGAAGATACCCTCTATCAACATGTTAAAAAACAAATTCAAGCAATTCTTAAGCATGTTATTCATCATTTACCAATCTATGGTGGTGGTGACTGGGATGATACGCTTCAACCTGCAAACAACGTTTTAAAAGAAAAAATGGTTTCTGGATGGACAGCTGCACTTATGTATCAAGTGCTAAATGACTTTAAAGAAGAAATTAAGGTCTATGACATTGAGATGTATTCAATATTAGATAAAGAAATCAATTTGATAAAGACATCTTATCAAACACATCTTCTACCAGATGAAATTCCAGCTGGATTTGCAGTATTTAACGGTGAGACACATTATTTACTTCATCCAAGGGATCATGAAACAGGGTTAACCTATCGATTATTACCTTTTATCCGTTCCATGATTGCAAAACTTACTGATGAACATCAAAATCAGTCTTATTTAAATATTATTAAAACACACTTACTATTTCCTGATGGTGTTCGATTAATGGATCAGCCTGTCACCTATTTAGGAGGCTTAAAAAACAATTTTAATCGAGCAGAAACTGCAGCTAATTTTGGTCGTGAAATTGGACTCATGTATGTACATGCGCATATTCGATATATTGAAGCACTTTATGAAGTTGGATTATATGATGAAGCTTATGAAGCCATCTTAAAAATTCACCCTATTAAACTTATTGATACTGTTAAACATGCATTACCTAGACAAAGAAATACGTATTTTTCAAGTTCAGATGGTTGTTTTATCGATCGCTATCAAGCTAAAAATGAATTTCATCAATTAAAAACTGGTGTGATGCCTGTTAAAGGTGGATGGCGCGTTTACTCTTCTGGACCTGGTATCTTTATACATCAAATATTAGTGAACTTATTTGGTATTCAAAGAATACATAACAAGCACATACGAAATCCTAAATTACCTAAACATTTAAAAGATTTACAAATTTCTATAAAAAAAGAGACACTTTTATAAAGTGTCTCTTTTTTTTTGGAAGGTCATACTTAATCTTGATATGTCCAGTCGTTTAATACAAGTGTTCCACTACCACCTGTTGTTTTTGCGAATACAACGAGTAACGTAAATGCATCACGTTGAGCTTCTGTAAATGTACTTAAATCTAAGATATATGTTTGTTGTGTCCCATCTGCAGAAACCGTGACTTCTTTATTCATGCCACCGCCTTCAATTTTGAAAACATATTCTTGACCAGCAACACCAGTGTATACTAAGACGATCGCAGTTTTTGTTCCATCAAAATTTGAAATGGCCAATTGAGCATTATTATTCCACCATTCACCTGGTGTATTTGCATAAGTGATCGAAACATTGGTCTCTGTATCAACAACTGTTAAACCAAATCCATTCCATTCTGGAGCAGGAATTTCAGCAGTAAATGATAATTCAATTGAAACAATTGTAAATGTTCCTGTTGCATCAGCATTTCCAGGTTGCGCAAACATAATTAAGTTATTAAATTGTTCAAAAGTAAAGGTTTCAGAAACTGGATCCGTTGTTGAAAATGCAATGGCACGTTCAAGTGACCCATTATCATTTGGTTTTAACAACACAGATTCTCCAACAGTTCCTGATAATGTAACGGTTAATGTATTTAATCCTGTTACATCAGTAGCAGGGAAAATAACATTTAAGAAACGGTAGCCATCACCAGCTTTATCATAAGCAACATTAAATCCATTTTCTCCATCTGTCACCGTATAGTAATCATTTGATGTAATTTCTTCAACTTGATATGTATAAGATAAGATCGCTTCATGAATAAAGAATATGCCACTTGCGCCTTCTGTTCCACCTTCAGCAAAAATCAAAATATTTGCGAAACTTTCAGCTGTAAATGTTACAGTAATCGGATCAGTTGTAGTAAATTCGATACGTTTTTCAAGTGCACCACTATCATTTGGTTTCACTAATATATTTTTACCAACTGAACCTGATACGGTTAATGTAAGTGTATTTAATCCCGCAACTTCATCAATGTCAAAGTTCACTCTCATGAATTGCCATGCTGAATTTACATAAGCGACACGAGCAACACCATCGGTATAAGTAATTGCATACGTATTTGCATCATTTTCAGCCCATCCTTCATTCACATTAACAATAAGTGTTGGATCAAATTCTTTAGGTTCAAAATCTAAAGTTGCTGATACAATTTTAAAGGTTCCTGAAGCTGGTGCAACATTAGGCATTGCAAATAAAACAATTTTTGTAAAGCCATCGTTTTTGAATGTGAGTGTAACAGGTTGATCATCAGCAAGTGTGATGTTTTGTTCTAATGAACCTAAATCATTCGGTTTCACTAAAATCGATTGACCTGCTGTACCTTGAATCACCATTGTTAGAACATTTAACATTTGGTATTGTGCAGGGATATCAACAACCATTACTGACCATTGATTTCCATCGACTTTATTATACTCGACATCAACACTTCCATCTGTGTTTTCAGTTGGTGTATAAACGCCAGCATCTAATGCTACCCAACCTTTATTAACACTTACTAATGCTTTTTCAAATCTTACTGCATGTAATGTAAATTCAGATGCTTCACCAATAACGCCAGGAGATCCAAAAATAACAATTTTATTCATTGCATCTAATTGTGATGGCAAGAATGTTAATAAATCAATCACAATTTCTTGTTTGTCACCAGTTGGTGAAAGTCTAACTTCTTTAAAACCTTCAGTTCCTTCTAGTTTGAATAAAATATCAAAATTTAATGTTCCAGTGACTTCAATAACAAGTCTAGCAAATTGACTTAATTCACCTTGGATATCTGCAACCATATAAGCATATGTATTTTGTGTTGCTGTTTTATCATAATCAACTACAATATCACTGTTAGTTTCTTCGATAGCATATACTTTATCGCCAGCATCATAAAAATTTCCTACTAAAAATTCATCATCAGTACCATTAAAGATGTTTGGATCTGGTTTTACAAAATCAGTAAATCCTGATTCAATGATTGTACCTTCTTCAGCACTTGCTGGATCAACAGATAATGTCAATTTAGAAATAAGAACAGAACCTGTCACATTGACTTGTCCAGGTGCAGCAAATATAAGGACTTTACCTAAGACAGCAAGAAAATCAGCTTCATCTTCTAAATCCCATGAAAAGGATTGTTGAACATCATTTGCATTGATTTGGATTTCTCTACCTATGGTACCATCTACAGATTCTAACTTAAGCAATACTGGTACACCAGATCCTTGTAAAGTCACATTCAACGATTTCATTGTAGCGAAATCTGCTGTAATATCACTTAAATCTTTCATGACATTACCATACTCAAATGTGAGTTTATCAAAGCTTAATGATAATGCATTCGTAGAATTAATATCTAATGTATAGACACCGTCTCCTCCGTCTACAAAATTACTTAATAAATTGACTGATGTTACTACTTCGGGTTCTTCGGTAACACATGCTTGAACCCCGATAAGTAGACCAACAACCATGATAAAACTTAAAATCTTACTTATGCCTTTCATTTTATTCCTCCTATAATCGAAACGTTTCGATTTTTTTGACTTTAAAATTACAGCGTTTGCTGTAAGCGATTACATTTTTATTATA
>Ga0209138_1003611_pt1 | contig 10954 bp, 6 predicted proteins | sample SaaInl3SG_22_DNA_FD_184645 | JGI IMG/M metagenome (GOLD analysis project Ga0209138, IMG submission 184645) | Marine microbial communities from expanding oxygen minimum zones in the Saanich Inlet - ESP_153SG_22_DNA (SPAdes) (version 2) | ecosystem: Environmental > Aquatic > Marine > Intertidal...
TTTTGTCATGTGATCGGTTTGGCTGAGTCATTTAGATTAGTCCGGTGGTTTCAAATCGCGTTGTGTGTCCTGATGATAAGGCTCGCTGGCGGTCAGTGACATGGCACGATAATTAAAATCATTTATAATTATGGCATAACAAAGATCGTCGAGATAAACACCATCAGGTGAATAATTCAATTTCAGTTCAGCGATAAAAGCGCCGTTTTATTTGCTTTCTGCTGTTGGCGCGTTGGCGCCACCCACGGCAGAAACCGAAACTTTTACGTCGAACTTGATTCCCTTATATACCTGCTAAAGCTTTTTTGCCAACAAAGTAATGCCGTTTTGATAATTACCATGAATTTATCTTTGTCGAGAGCCATGCTTGGGCTAGGTTTCGTTGACCGTGATAGGCGATAGCAAAGAAGGCCAGAAGTGGTTAATATATCAATGATGACATTTGTTATGGCAATGATCGCTGCAATCGGCCGCTCGTTCGTGTTCTTGGTAATGGTCTTGGTGCTGGCTGCAACCGGTCAGGCCTTTGCCGAAAATGCCGTAACCGGAATGCGTGTTGGCGCGGTGCAAATTGATGACCGCACCGGATTGCGGCTTGTAATCGAAACCAAAGCCCCCTTAAAAGCCAATCTTTTGCTGTTGCAATCGCCTTATCGTTTGGTGATTGATATGCCCAAAACCAAATGGGATGTGGACAAGCTGGCGCCGCGTGGCAATTTGCAAGTCGCCCCTGGTTCAGCTTATCGTTTTGGGAATCCAAAGCCGGAAATCGGCCGGTTGGTGATCGAGCTTGAAAAACCGGCAGCGCCCGTGCGGGTCTTTACCCTTCCATCCGCAGGCGCTGGTAGCCGTTTTGTGATTGATCTTCTCGATCGCGGTAAAACAGCATTTCTAGTGGCATCTTCGGCGCTGGAAAAAAACCCAAATATTGATCTAAATGACGCTGTCACTGATCGCGCTGTCGTCAAAGACGCTGATCGGGTGAAAATGGTCAAGCCATTGAGCATGCCGCTGCCAAAATCAAAGCCGGCCCGCCACGCCAATAAGCCAGCCACAGCGGCACTTGCCGCGCCAAAGCCGCGCCCGCGAAAATGGGTTGTCTTTATTGATGCGGGGCATGGCGGCAAGGATCCGGGTGCGCTTGGCAAGGCGGGAACGGCGGAAAAAAACATTACCTTGGCTGCGGCGCGTGAACTCGCAAGCCAATTGCGTGCCACGGGCAAGATAACCCCCATTTTAGCGCGTGATGATGACCGGTTTTTGCGGCTTCGTCAGCGCATCCGGCTCGCGCGGCAAAATCAGGCAGATTTGTTCATTTCGCTTCATGCTGATTCTGCGCGGACATCATCGGCGCGGGGGATTTCGGTTTTTACGCTATCTGACAAAGCCTCTGATAAAGAAGCAGCCGCTTTGGCGCGTCAGGAAAATAGCGCCGATCTGATCGGTGGGCCGGATTTATCAGCCGAAGATCCTGAGGCGGCGGGCGCGCTTGTGCGGATGTTTCAGCGCGAGTCAATGAACCAGTCGGCGCGTTTTGCGGCGACGATCTTGCAACATATTCGCGATTTGCCCGGTGGTGACAAGCGCGGGCATCGATTTGCCGGTTTTGCTGTTTTGAAAGCGCCTGATATGCCGTCGGTACTTGTCGAGATGGGCTTTTTATCAAACCGGACAGATGAGGCTAATCTGAATAAGAAATCCTATCGGCAGGGTTTGTCAAAACGGCTGGCAAAGGCCATTCTTGTTTATCTGAGTGAATATGGGCCCAAAATATAAAGGATGACAGCGCATCGTTGCTGCGGCGGTGAAACCGTGAAAAGGGCTGTTATCCTGTCAAAAGGCGAATGTCAAAATGAAGAAAAGGTCTAGATTGCCACATCTGCGCCCAATTTCGGCGATATTATCGACCCCATGATAAGATTTGTTTCGATTATATTGTCCTTTGTTTTCCTGATGTGCATGCTTGCTGGTGCTGGCATCCTTTGGGTTTTCTGGACTTATGGAAAAGGCCTTCCTGACTATCAGCAGCTCGCCAATTATGAACCACCTGTTGTGACCCGCATTCATGCTGGCAACGGCGCGTTGCTGGCTGAATATGCGAGTGAAAAGCGGCTTTTCGTGCCGGTTGAGGCAATCCCACCACGATTGATCCACGCTTTTATTTCGGCTGAAGATAAAGCGTTTTATAATCATTTTGGCATTGATCTTCGCGCCTTGGCGCGGGCCGTTGTGACCAATATCGTCAATTATGGCAAAGGGCGGCGGCCTGTCGGTGCTTCGACGATCACCCAGCAGGTTACAAAAAATTTTCTGCTGACCAATGAAGTCTCTATTGACCGCAAAATCAAAGAGGCGATCCTGTCGCTTCGGATGGAACGCGCTTTTAGCAAAGATCAGATTTTGGCGCTCTATCTGAACGAAATTTATCTTGGACGGGGCAGTTACGGCGTTGCGGCGGCGGCGTTGAATTATTTTGATAAATCGCTTGGGCAATTGGAATTGCCGGAAATCGCCTATCTTGCCGCCCTGCCAAAAGCGCCGAATAATTATCATCCGGTTCGTAATCGCCGCGCGGCAACCATTCGGCGCAACTGGGTTTTGGATGAAATGCAGCAGAATGGCTATATTTCGCAGAATGAAGCTGATGCGGCAAAGGCAGCGCCGTTGCGCATGATCGGACAAAGCGGATTTGACGCTGCCGAAGCGCCTTATTTCACCGAAGAAGTGCGTCGCCAGTTGATTAGCCGGTTTGGTGAGACATCGCTTTATGATGGTGGTTTATCGGTTCGCACGACGCTTGATCCCTATTTACAGCAAATTGCCGATAATGCGCTTGAACGTGGATTAGAAGCATTGGATCGGCGGCAAGGCTGGCGCGGCCCGCTTGGCGTGATGCCGCAAGGGGCTGATATCGACAAGGTGCTTGCCGCGCAAACAGCAAAGTTACGCCCGAACCATTTTGCCGCGCTGGTGACAAAAGTTGGGCCGCGTCGCGCTGAAATATATGTGGATGGCCGCAATGCGATGATCCCGTTTGAGCTTGCTTTTTGGGCCTATCCGCCGCGCCGTGATGACGGCGTGCGGCCACCGCCCTTGCGCGATTTGCGCAAAGCCCTGTCCAAAAATGACATTGTCATTGTCCAGCCGCCCGGCTTTACGCCAGATTTGATCCGTAATGATTTCGAACCAGAGCCGAATCATTTTGCATTGGGACAGCGCCCAGATGTTGAAGGTGCCATTGTTGCGCTTGACCCGCATACCGGCCGTTTATTGGCGATGAGTGGCGGCTATAATTACGCTGAATCAGAATTTAACCGCGCCGTTCAAGCGGTGCGCCAGCCCGGATCAGCATTTAAACCTTTTGTCTATCTTGCTGCGCTTGATGCTGGCTATAGCCCGACAACGCGCATTCTTGATGCGCCATTGGTGGTGGATCAGGGGCCGGGCAAACCGAAATGGAAACCGGCAAACTATACCAAACGTTTCTATGGCCCCTCGATCATGCGGGTTGGTATCGAAAAGTCACGAAATTTGATGACTGCACGCTTGGCGATGACAATTGGCATGGATCGGGTTCAAGAATATGCAAAACGCTTTGGCCTGAACGATGATTTGCCACCATTTTTATCAATGTCGCTTGGCGCTGGCGAAACGACGTTGCTTCGACTGACATCTGCCTATGGCATGCTTGTGAATGGGGGCCGGAAAATTACCCCAAGCCTGATTGACCGGATTCAAGATCGCCACGGCAAAACGATTTACCGCCATGACGCGCGTGAATGTGGTTCCTGTGTGGCGCCGGATGGCTGGTCAAATCAACCAATCCCGACATTGCCGGATGTGCGTGAACAGCTAACTGATCCGGCATCGGCCTTTCAGATGGTGTCGATGCTGGAAGGTGTCATCAAACGCGGTACCGGCCGGTCGATCAATGATCTGGATCTGGTTGTCGCTGGCAAGACTGGTACCACCAATGATAACACAAATGGCTGGTTTATTGGCTTTACGCCCGATTTGGCGATTGGCGTCTTTATTGGCTATGACCGGCCGCGCCCACTTGGCAAACGTGAAACGGGCTCAACGGTGGCGGTGCCGATTTTTGGTGATTTTTTGATGCGGTCGCAAATTGATAAGCCGGTCATTCCGTTCCGGCGGCCAAATGACATTCAGGTCATTCCGGTTCATGCCGAAACGGGCGAGCGCGTTCTGCCAAAAGACCAGCAGGCTATTTTGGAAATTTTTAAACCAGGCCAGCGGCCAGGTGGGGTGTTGATTGATGTTGCCCCTGGCATGGATGGTCAGGCGACGACAACAGACGGAACATTGGCGACACAGGGGCTTTACTAGGCGCCATCTTGCCACCAGATCATAATTGAGGCTTGCCACAATACCCCCCCTCGCGTTAGGTACAAGCATCATCCATTCCGTTCATTGCAGGCTGGACTCTTGACTCATGCAGGCCGAAACCACAGCAAAAATTGACATTATCAAAACGGCAATCGATTTGCTTTGCAAACATGTCAAATATGATGATGCCAAGGCACAGCTTGCCAGCCTTGAAACGATTATTTCTGATGGTGATTTCTGGAATGATCAGGCCAGCGCGCAAGAAACCATGCGCGAAAAAAACCGTCTTGAACGTCAGTTGGCAGTTATTGATGCGCTTCAATTAGAAATGGATGATGCGATTGAGTTGCTCGAGCTTGGCGCGGCCGAAGGTGATGATGAAATTATTGATGATGCTGAAGCTTCATTAACCAAACTTGTGGCGATTGCCGAAAAACGCCAGCTTGAAAGCCTGTTATCGGGCGAAGCTGATGCGAATGACTGTTTTATCGAAGTTCATGCTGGTGCTGGTGGAACCGAAGCACAGGATTGGGCTTTGATGCTGATGCGCATGTATAGCCGGTGGAGTGAGGCGCGTGGTTTCAAACTGCAAATCATCGAAGAAAGCGCTGGTGAAGAAGCTGGTATCAAATCAGTTACCATGCGGATTGACGGTGAAAATGCCTATGGCTGGATGAAAACTGAATCAGGTGTTCACCGTTTGGTTCGCATCTCACCTTTTGATAGCTCGGCGCGTCGCCATACGAGCTTTGCCAGCGTTTGGGTCTATCCGGTTGTTGATGACAATATTGAAATTGAAATCGAAGATAAGGATCTGCGGATTGATACTTACCGTGCATCAGGTGCCGGTGGGCAGCATGTAAACAAAACTGACTCAGCGATCCGCATCACCCATTTGCCAACAAATATTGTCGTTCAATGTCAAAATGATCGCTCGCAGCATCGTAATCGGGCGACCGCCTTTAACATGCTAAAAGCCCGCCTTTACGAATTGGAACTGCAACGCCGTGAAGATGCGGCGAATGATGCGGCATCAAGCAAAACCGATATCGGCTGGGGAAACCAGATCCGGTCTTATGTTCTGCATCCTTATCAGATGGTAAAGGATTTGCGGACCAATGTTGAAAAGGGAAATGCGCAGGGCGTTCTTGACGGCGATCTTGATGATTTCATTGAGGCCAGCCTTGCCGCGCGTGTTGGCAATCAACGCTAGGCGTCTGGCCTTTTTTCGGGTGACGCCACCAAATCATCACGCGTGGCAAGCGGGCCATAAAAGGCCGCTGAAAAACGGGCAGCATTGCGTGCAGCAATATTAAATGGCGGTTTTAAATCGCCGTGAAAATAACGTTTAACAAGGCTGTGCCATGTGCTGACCGGATCAAGGCGATCCATGCCGCACATATAATCGAACCAGCGTTTTCCAACTGATACATGCGTAATTTCATCGGTCATGATGATGCCAAGCGCCGTTGCTGTTTCCGCATCATTAACCGATTTTAACCGGTCGATCATCGTCGGCGTAACATCAAGCCCCCGCGCCTCAAGCACAAGCGGTGCAATCGCCAGCCGCGCCAAAAGATCATGTTTGGTGGCGTCAGCGGCTTGCCATAGGCCGTCATGGGCTGGCAAATCGCCATAAGCCGCCCCCAGATCGGCAAGCCGGTCACTTAGCATCAGAAAATGCCGTGCCTCGTCATCGGCAACGCCAAGCCAATCATGATAAAAATCCACAGGAAGATGCGTCTTGGTAAACCGGCAGGCCATATCCAGCGCCAGATCAACCGCATTTAATTCGATATGGGCAATGGCGTGAAGAAGCGCAATCCGGCCCGGTGCAGATTGAGTGATCCGTCGCCGCGGCACCTCACGCGGTGGACGCAATAATGGGCGTTCAGGGCGGCCCGGTCGATCAGGCGGCGGCTGGTTACCAAGCGCAAGCGCGGCGTCTTTCCACATGGCGACAAGATGGCGCGTTGCGGTAGCTTTTTGCCGCGCGTCAGAAATGCCAAGCACTTCACATATTGCGCCGCTAAGCGTTTTCTTTGATGTGTCTGGCATGGTTAAAGCGCTTTCAGTGTCTCCAGAACATCGGCTGCATGACCGGCAACCTTTACCTTTGGCCATATGGCGACAATTTTGCCGTCACTGCCGATGATAAAACTGGCACGTTGAATGCCCATATATGTTTTGCCATACATTGATTTTTCAACCCAAACGCCAAATTCCTCGCAAAAGCTGGTTTCGTGATCGGCGCCCAATAGACAAGTCAGACCATATTTGGCGCGAAATTTTGCCTGTTTGGCTGGTTTGTCTTTGGAAACACCAATAACGACGGTATCTTGCGCGGTAAATTCATCTTGAAGGGCGGAAAATTGCTCGGCTTCTTTGGTGCAGCCGGGGGTGTCGGCGCGCGGAAAAAAGAAAATGACCACTTTTTTGCCACCTTGTTCGGCTAATGAAAACATGTCGGTATCGGTTGGAATCGACAAGGTGGGGGCATGATCACCAATCGCAAGCATAAAATGTCCTAATCATTTGCATTGGCGCTGAGATGATAGCGCGCTTTGTTTGTTAATTGAGTTCTTATCAATGATAGATAATATTTTTCTGCCAGATCGCAAGACAGCCGGTATTTGGCATGGTAAACAAAATCAACATTTAAAGCGATAAAGGATGCGGCGTGTTTGCTGATCGACATTTCACCGCAATAGGCATTTTCAAGACTTTCGTTATCACTGTCTTGTTGCTGGCCACGATGATTTTCGGGGCTGGTTATGTTTATGTGAACCAAGCTGGTGGTCTTCGCCGTCTTCTTGAAACTGAATTGTCGCATATGGTTGGCAATGGCTCGGCCGCGGTTGGCGATGCACGGCTTACCTTTGCGCTATCGCGCCACCCGCTTCAGCTTGTAGCGGAAAATATTGTCATTAATCTTGAGCGTGGTCAGATCGATCTGCCAGATGTCGAAATTGGCTTTGGCCTGACAAGCCTGTTTGGCGGCCGGCCAGAAACGATTTTGCTCCGCGGGATCAAGCTTGATCTGGTGAAAAAAGCGTCAGGCTGGTCAGGCTCGCCAGCCATTATTTTTCTTGATCAACTCGCCAAACAATCAAACCAGCTTGAAATTGGCAAGCCAAGATCGGGCCCCATCCAAAACCGCCTTGGCGGGATGAAATCGATTGCGATTGAAACTGACCGTCTGTCCCTTTCGCATGAAAATGGTGCTTTGCCAAAGCTGGTTTTCGGCGATATTCATATTGATGTGACCTCGGATGATGATGGCGCCGTTGCTGGCAGCTTGCGGGCGCGGCGGCTAGCGAGCGATGACGCGGCTGCGGGCAGCTTTACCCTGTCATTTGATGGCTGGCCCGGAAGCGATTCTTTTGCGTTTGATATGAGCGCATCTGATCTGAATACAGCCGATATCAGCGGTTATATTGACCGGCTTCCCGTTGCTTTGCGTCAGATTGGCATTTTGTCTGGGCATCTTGGCCTTGAGATGACCGACGATCTGTTGACCAAGCTTAATGCCGATGTTGCGCTGGTTGATGGCATGCTTGGCATTCCGGGTTTTGGCCGCGATGCGGCTTTTGATACGGCTGATCTGGTGTTTTCCTATAGCCGACCCAGTGACAGTTTAATGGTTAGCAAAGCGGCATTGAATTTTGCTGATCAGCGGCGATTATCTTTCAATGGCGCGGTGAATCAGTTTCACGCCTCATCCGCCAGTGTAAAGGGCATGATTGAGGCCAATAATCTGCCAATTCAATCATTGCTCGATGGCTGGCCTGATCCGGTAGCACCTGATTTAAAACAGACGTTGCGGCAACGGTTTAACGGTGGTCAATTCAAATTCGTCAAAGCTGAATTTCAAGGTGCCTTTGTATCTGAAACCAGCGCGTTGACTTTATCTAGCCTCGGTCTTGAAAGCCAGTTTGCCGGTGTTCGGGCAAATTTTGCCAGCGGTCAATATCAACGCCTTGTTGCAACAATTGGCGGTGCATTAGGGATGAATGTTGGCAAAGGCGGACAGATTCAAGATGTGCTTGTCGATCTTGACATGACCGATGGGTCAATGCTTCTTGCCGGTTATGATCGGTCGGTCGATTTGGCATCGGGACAGTTAAAATCGGTGCTTCGTGGCGATGTGGCGACATTGGAAAATCTGGCATTTGATATGGGAAGTGCTGGAAAATTCAATCTTGGTGGCCGCTTTGAAATTGGCGATAATTGGACGCTTCGCGATTTACAGCTGGATTTGAATGTGCCGGATATGGATGCGGTTTTGTTTTCGGCATTATGGCCGCAATGGGCCGCGCCCGAAACAGGCGCATGGATTGCTGAAAATATTCCGGCTGGGCGGGTTCGTGACTCAAAATTATCCTTCGCGGCTGATCTTGGCGCGGCAAAAGGGGTGCGCAAGGTCTATGATGTCGAAGGCGATATTAAATTGCGCAATGCCGAATTGATTTGGGCCAAAGGAGCGACACCCATCACCAATATTGATGCTGATCTTTATTGGAATAACGATGCTTTCACCGCCAGCTTTCTGACCGGACGTATTGACGATATAGCCTTGCAGCGCGGCCGAATTGTCATTGAGCCGGTGCTTGACGATATCCAGAAAAACGCGATGATTTCGTTGAATGCCAAAGGCGCCGCTAGCACGGCGATGGATCTGGCACGCCAAGCTGGCTTGTCACAATATGGCAGTTTTGATTTCAGCAAAATCAAAGCTGATGGGGAAATTGAATTCAGCCTTGAAGCCGCTTTGCCGCTTGGCAAGCAAGGGTCGATGGCTAATCGAATCCAGAAACTGGATGCCACGATTAGCAATGGTTCATTTCGCAATCTGCCAAATCAGATGAATGTTGATGATGCCGAGCTTGTGGTGGATATATCCACGGATAACAGCCAGATTACCGGTACGGCGACCATCTATGGTGCGCCAAGTGAATTCAGCCTCGAAATTGACCACCAAAAACGCCATGTCGAGCTGATCGGGCAAACCCCGCCATCGGCCTTGCTTGCCACCGCGATAGCTAAAATATTTGACCTTGATATTGCTGGATCAATTGGCGGTAAAATTGTTTATTCCGGCGACCCGTCAATGAACGAGGCTAAAATCGGGATGACGGTCGATCTTAGCAGCGCGTCAATTAATGTACCGAAATTGAATTGGGCAAAATTACCAGCCGAAGATGGCCGCGTGACGATGACCATCTTGCTTCGCAAAGGTGAAGTGGCGTCATTGCAAAATATCGATATGGCCGCTGGCAGCCTGTCAGCACAAGGCCAAGTGGCCTTTGATACAACGGGCCAGATACAGGCCGCGTTTTTCGAACGTGTTGCATGGCCGGGAAATGATGTTCGCGATTTGATTATCGAGCGAAATGCCGAATCATCATGGAAAGTCGGCGCAACAGCGCGGCTGGTAAATCTTGTGCCGCTTCGTCGCAATGAAGGGGTAAGTGGTGATGAGACACTGATCTTTGATTTTACCGCTGACCAAATCGTTGTCGATAACGAAATTTCCTTGTCGGGTCAGTTATCTGGCAATCGCACCAGTGATGGTATGGGCAAGGCCAAGTTTTTGGGAACAATGCTTGTCGATGGGGCGCCATTGATCACCGAAGCCGATCTTGAAATGGGGTTTGGTATAAATGGCGACAAGATTGTCGGTACTGGCCTGATTGGTGGCGGTGAGGTCAATCTGACCTTTGCTGCAAAAATAAAGGATGATCCCAAATTGGTGATCGAATCCGAAAATGCTGGTCGGGTATTATCCGGATTGAAAGTGACTGATACGGTTCGTGGTGGCCAGTTGCGCCTGACGAATATTTTCAAAGATAATGAATTTAAATCTTTTGATACCAAGATTGAATTGACAAAATTCAGGATTGTCGAAGCACCAAGAGCCTTACGGGCATTTTCGGTGCTTAGCCTTGCTGGCCTATATTCGCTTGTCGAGGGTGATGGTACCGCATTTCAGCGCGGTGAGGCGGTTTTAGAAACGCGTGGCCCAATGGTAAAGATTGTCAGCATGAAAGCCAGCGGTGAGGCGGTTGGCGTCACCATGCTTGGCGTTTATGATCGTGCCACTAAAAAGGTGGATGTGAGTGGTAATTTGGTGCCGGTGAATCAGATCAGCAAACTTCTTGGCAAAGTGCCTGTTTTGGGAGATCTCTTCGCTGGCGTGGATAAAAGCGGTATCTTTGTCAGCCAATTTACCGTGACCGGCACGTCGGATGATATGACAACGGCGGTCAATCCGGTGTCATCAATTGCGCCTGGTCTTTTGCGTGATCTATTTTCGCCAAACTGGCTCGGCAGAGAAGAAAAACGCCTATTTGGCGACGGTAGAGCCGCAACAGCACCCGCGCCGTAAACCGCCAGAAAAGCGGCATCATCTGCGGCTGATCTGGGGTCGTATATTTACGACAATATGATAAGCGCGTGCCGTTTTTTCCCAGCCGATATCTTAACCTTACCATCTTGGAAATCAGCAAGGCTGATCATGGCGTCTTCATCGGTGATGGCTTTGTCATTCACCTTTGCCCCGCCGCCACGGATCAACCGTCTTGCCTCGCCATTCGATTGGGCAAAA
>Ga0209138_1003612_pt1 | contig 10954 bp, 8 predicted proteins | sample SaaInl3SG_22_DNA_FD_184645 | JGI IMG/M metagenome (GOLD analysis project Ga0209138, IMG submission 184645) | Marine microbial communities from expanding oxygen minimum zones in the Saanich Inlet - ESP_153SG_22_DNA (SPAdes) (version 2) | ecosystem: Environmental > Aquatic > Marine > Intertidal...
TACCTTCTATAGCCTCTGAGGCGCTAGCCACACCCTGATACACAAGTTGTGTGCCTAGTTGTTGCTGGTGTTGGGCTAAGGTTTTACTAGACGCAAACACTACAGGGGTGCACAATTCTAAGGTCCTTGGATCTTCGAAAGTTTTTATAATAACTTCACAGCCTATTCCATTTAAATCTCCTATTGAGATCCCAACTTTTATTTTTGCATTATCCTGCATGCTATATGTGGCTTTATAAGTAAATTTACTGGGTAAAATTAGACAATAAAAACGAACCATGTTTACTGGAATTATTGAAACTTTAGGAAAAGTAGTAGGAATAGATGCAGAAGGGAGTAATTTACACCTCCGCATAGAAACGCCTTTAGCAAATGAATTAAAAATAGATCAGAGTGTTGCGCACAACGGGGTATGTTTAACCGTGGTAGAAAAAACATCCCAACAATACACGGTTACTGCTATTGCGGAAACATTAGAAAAAACATCCTTAAATCACTTTAAAGTGGGCCAACTCATTAATTTAGAGCGGGCCATGATATTAGGCAGTAGATTAGACGGGCATATAGTTCAGGGTCACGTGGACCAGACAGGGGTTTGTTCAGGGCTTAAAGAAGAAGATGGGAGCTGGGTATTCACCTTTTCCTACGATCCAGACAAAAGCAATGTGACTATAGAAAAAGGATCTATTACCATAGATGGTACCAGTCTAACTGTTGTAAATTCTAAAAAAAACAGCTTTTCTGTGGCCATTATACCCTACACCTATGCGCATACTTGTTTTCAACAATACGAAATAGGCACCGTTGTAAACTTGGAGTTTGACGTAATTGGGAAATATGTGAAGCGTTTGTTAGAAATAGGCAAATAGAATCGTTAACAAACACTTTTGAGGGTGTCATAACAATCCATCATTGTTTAAGCGCTTTCTAATTGGGCCCTAAAGTCTGCAATAAGTCTCAATGCCGCTTCTTCAAATTCTTGTGGAACAGCAATTTTTATAGTAGAGCTTGTTCCACCAGCAAAACCTGCTAAAACACCAGAAACCTGTTCGTTTTTCTCCACAAAAGGAATCCCGTGATCTCCAAAAACCCCTTTGAGTAATAATACCGCCATGGCGTTTCCTGTAAATATTTCCTTATATGTACTGCTCATTTGAATAGTATTTTAATCGAAAATAAGGCATTTCTTACAAAACCACAAAATTAAACTTTAATGAAAATTTTCTTTTGATACATAAAGGACGCCATGAGCACATAAAAAGCACAAACCGTTATGGCGTAAAGCAAGGAAGACAAAGCGGGATCTATGCCCTGGTGCAGGTAAATTGTTTCAAATAAAGCCCCGTGAATACTACTTTCATTGAATGGAATTAAATAAAACAATTTAGTGATAAAACTAGAGGTAAAATAAATAGCAATCGCATTAGCACCTACTTTGGAAAATACCCCGCCGAAACTACAATTTTTCACTTCTCTCAGGTAAAATAAAGTTCCTAATACTAGATTGGCCCAGCCGGCGGTAACCAACACAAACGAACTGCTCCAAAGGGCTTTATTAATGGGAAAGCTCAAATCTAACAAATGCCCTAAACCGAGTAAAACAAGCCCAGACAAGAACAAAAGGGAGGCTTTTTGATGGGTGTTAGACCGCAATATATCTCCCGCTAATGTTCCCAACAGTGCCGTTGCAATTGCAGGTAAGGTGCTGAGTATACCCTCTGGGTCATAGTCTGGTTGCCACATATGAGGGCCCAGTAATTTCAAGTCTATGAAATTGGCCCAATTGTTCGCCCCTCTTTCATAGGTAGGGGCCACCCCTTCCAAAGGCAAATAACCCATCCATAACCAATAAACCAATAAAATAATTCCAATGATCAAGGCAGTGCTTCTTTTGCTGCCCCAGAGATAGAGTATACTCGCAAAGAAAAAAACCAGTCCAATACGTTGTAATACTCCGGGGAAACGAATACTATCAAAATCCTTAAAAAAAGGAAAACTAATGGTGAATGCGCCTAGAAAAAGCCCTAATACAATAAGTTTTAAAGTCCTTTTAGTCAGTTTAAAAAAAACCTGAGGCTTTAATTTCTTGTCTTTATAGGAGAGCGAGATAGACACGCCAACAATAAAAAGAAAGAAAGGAAAAACCAAATCTGTCAGGGTGTATCCATGCCAAGAGGCGTGTAAAAAAGGAGCGTAAACAGCAGACCATGTGCCAGGAGTATTGACCAAAATCATGAGTAATATGGTGGCTCCCCTAAAAATATCTACCGAAGGTACCCTTTTGTTAAAAATCATAAAATAGATTTTTTTAAGGTTTTCCAAACTTTGAGTAATAAAACTCCTGCAACAATCACTGCCAGCGTTAAGCCAGCAGCCAAAGTGTAATTGCCATAGATCCAATTACCTGTTGCAAACATACTACCATACACAAGTATTGCGCCCAAAATCATCGCTAAAATACCAGAAGGAACCGACCATTCCTGAGGTTTTAATTGGCCTTCGGAAATGGCTTTTTCTTGTTGTGTTTTCCATCCAGGACCTCCAGGTTGGGTTTGCTTGTAAAATCTGTCTAGGGTTTCTTCCCTCTCGGGTGAGGTTAGGAAAGTAACCGCAATCCAAACAATAGAAGTTAGAAGTACCACTACGGGGAACTTGGCCCATGAGGGGAAAATACCTTCTAATCCATCTCCACCAAAAAAAGTGGTTCCTAAGGAGCCAAAATTAAACAGTATGGACAACACCCCAGACACAATCATAGCTGAGATTTCGCTCCAAGCATTAATACGCCACCAAAACCATCTAAGAATAAAAATAAGGCCTGTTCCTGCACCAAACATTAAGATAATGTCAAACAATTGAAGGGCGTTAGTCAGGGTAAGGGCTAAAAAACCACTTGCCACCATTAATAAAACAGTGGCTATTCTACCGACCATAACCAGTTGTTTTTCAGTTGCATTGGGCTGAATCTCTAATTTGTATACATCGTTCACAATATAAGAAGACCCCCAATTTAAATGGGTGGAGATTGTAGACATATAAGCAGCTCCTAGAGAAGCCATAACCAGACCGAGTAGGCCGCTGGGTAATTTGGTGAGCATGGCAGAGTACGCCAAGTCATTTCCTAATTTGTCTGCCGCCACATTCGGGAAAGCTGTTTGTATAGACAGCAAATCTGGGTAAACCACCATGGAAGCTAAAGCCACTAAAATCCATGGCCAAGGACGTAATGCGTAGTGCATGATATTGAAGAAAAAAGTAGCTCCTATGGCGTGGTTTTCGTTTTTGGCCGCTAGCATTCTCTGCGCAATATAACCACCCCCTCCAGGTTCTGCGCCCGGATACCAAGCAGACCACCATTGCACCGCTAATGGGATAATTAGAATCCCTATTAAGGCTTCTGTATCTGAGAAGTCAGGCAGAATAGACAATTTATCCGAAACATTTTCATGGGCTAAAAGTGCTTCTAAACCGCCTACCTCTGGAATATTGACCAAATAATAAGCCGCACCTACAGCACCTGCAATAGCGACAAAAAACAAGACAAAATCTGTGTAAATTACGCCTCTAAAACCTCCAACAGCACTGAATAATACCGTAATACTTCCTGCCACTAATACTGTAAAAACTGGGTCTAAGCCCAACATGACTTGGCCTATTTTAATCGCAGCTAAAGTCACTGCAGACATGGCCATAACGTTAAACAAAACCCCTAAATAAAAAGCCCTAAACCACCTTAGAAAGTGCGCTGGTTTCCCGCCATATCTGAGCTCATAAAATTCCATGTCTGTGGCCACATTTGAACGGCGCCATAGTTTTGCGTAAACAAAAACAGTCAGGAGGCCGGTGAGGAGAAAGGCCCACCAAACCCAGTTTCCTGAAACCCCGTTGGTTCTTACAATATCTGTGACAAGATTAGGGGTGTCTGTAGAAAATGTGGTAGCTACCATAGAAAATCCTAAAAGCCACCAAGGCATACTTCTGCCTGAAAGGAAATACTCGGCGCTGCTTTGACCAGATTTTTTAGATACTACAATTCCTATAATTAATACGATTGAAAAAAAGCCAGCAATAATGCTGTAATCCAAGACAGACAAACTCATTTTTTGTTTGGTTTTATGGTTTGGTTGGTAATGGTAAGACATAAAGGTATTATTTTTTGTTATACCGCACACATTTTGAGCCTTAAGCGACTTAAAAACAAATTGTACCTTCGTTTTATGGATGCATATTTAAATGGATTGCTTTCGCTAGAATCATTTGTTTTTGCCTTTTTAGCCGCTTTTATTTTAGGAATATCCAAAGCAGGGGTTAAGGGAATAGCTGTCTTAATAGTGACTCTAATGGCTTTAGCTTTTGGCGGCAAGTCTTCTACCGGAATGCTTATGCCACTGCTCATTGTTGGAGATATTTTTGCTATAACGTATTACCACAGACATACCCAATGGAACTATTTAAAAGCATTCCTACCCTGGATGATGCTCGGGGTGCTCATTGGCGTAATCATTGGCAAAGACCTTCCTGAAAAAACATTTCAAATGGGCATGGCTGTGACTATATTACTCACCTTGAGTATGCTTATATGGTGGGAAAAAAAGAAAGTAAAAACCATTCCTACCCATTGGAGCTTTGGAAGTTTTATGGGCGTTATGGCGGGAATTACCACAATGATAGGCAACCTAGCGGGTGCTTTTTCCAATATTTATTTTCTAGCCATGCGCCTTCCTAAAAATCATTTTATTGGCACTGCGGCCTGGTTGTTTTTCCTGATAAACTTATTCAAGCTCCCTTTTCATATTTTTGTATGGAAGACGGTTACCTCGGAGAGTTTAAAAATATTTTTAATCCTGCTTCCAGGTACTTTATTAGGTTTACTTACAGGAGTGTTTTTTGTACACAAAATTTCAGATGCGTTTTTTAGAAAAATGATACTAGTGCTTACCTCCTTAGGGGCAATAGTGTTGTTTTTAAAGTAGTTTTATTGCTTGAGCACGGTTTATAATGATAATATTGTATATTTATTTTTTAACAAATCTTAGAAAAATCATCTTTCTAAAATCTAGATCCCTGTCTACCCCGATGTTTAAAAAAAGACTTTTTTTATTGTTGCTTTTTAGCCTTCCTGTACTTGGTCAAGAAATTATCTTTAAAGTTTCCGACCAACAGCTAACCGCGCTAGACAGAGAAAAGGGACTGCTGCTTCAATTTTCAGGGGATAGTTTAACCACAATCGATCTGAAAGCTTTTAAAATAAAAAGCAAGACCGCTTTAAAATTACCTCCAGAATTTACATTTATTGAATACCGTCCTATTTGGCAAAACAAGATTTTATTACTCACTGAAAAAGATGGAGGAAAGGTATACGCATTTGAAAATGACAGTCTGGTTAGAATAGACCGTTCAGACATTCGCCACTGGCAATCCGACAGTAGTTTATTTCATAGGAATGACACCATCTATAAGTATGGTGGCTATGGTTATTGGACCACCTCAAACGCGCTTACTTATTTAAATCCTATTTCAAAAGGCTGGGAAGTTATTGGCACAAAAGGTCTTGAAGTTCCAAAAAGCACTCATTTTCAAATTCATTTTTTAAATAAAAACAATTTATTTATTTTGGGTGGCTATCATATAAATGGTATAAACCGCCTTAAGTCATTGTATCAAAATTCGGTTTGGGCTTATGATTTTAAGCTAAAAATCTGGTCCTATTTAGGGCAAAGTATTATTGAAGAAATGGACCAATATAAGAGAATTGACACTGGTCCAGAAGGAACTCATGAGCTGTTCAATGCACAGCGGAGCCTTGTTAAAATTGATGTAATTAACAACGAAACTTCTTATTACACAGAAAACCCCCTGTACTTTAGTGTAGAAATGGACTTAAATCTTCCCATTTACAAATACAAGAATGCCTATATTTATTACCAAAAAACGAATAAAAACCTACTGTTAACTAAAGTCACGGAAAACTTATTTGTAAGGCAAAAAACAGGAAATGGTTCGCTTTTTGTCCACCAAAAAAACAGGGCTTTGTACACCGTCTTTAGTGTGTTTTTTGGGGTTGTTATAATAGTGCTTTGGGTGATTCTAAAGAAAAGAAAAAAGAAAAAAAAGACCCTATTTGTTTTTGAACACAAGATAAGTTTTAACAAAAAAGAAGCATTTTTAGAGCCATCTGAATACTTAATATTAAAAACACTTATTGTAAATACCGCCTTGGAATCTGCACAAATACTATCCCTTATCTACAACGAAAGCCTGACCAAATCTCATAATGAAAAAATAAAAAATAACCTGATAGAATCGCTAAACCTTAAACTTTCTTATGTGATAGAGGGGAGTGGCGCGCACATTGCCAGTGAAAAATCTCCAGAGGATAAGCGCATACGCATATACAGTTTAAAAATACCTCAGGTTAAAGTGCGTTTAGAAAAATAAAAACCTTCTGCTAATGGCCAATACTTTGAATTATCAATACCTTAGTGCAAAAGATAATTGTTGCTATAAATGGTTTCTAAATCTCGCTTACTATCCGTTTTGCTTTTTGCATTTTCATTTAATAGTATTATTTACAGTCAAGACAGTAGTGAAAAAGTCAAAGACACCACTGTATTAAATGAAGTGGTCCTTACTGCTTCTGTAATCACAACAAACTTATTAGAAGCTCCTACAGCTTCTAGTTTCGTGAATGCCAAAAAAATTCATGAAACGACCCCCCAACTATCCCTAAAAGAATATCTGGGTCAGGTGCCCGGTTTATTTGCCCAAAACCAATACAATTACAACCAAGACTTGCGAATCTCTATTAGAGGTTTTGGCGCAAGGGCCGCTTTTGGTATTAGAGGTGTTTACCTCAATATAGATGGCATACCAGAAACCACCCCAGATGGTCAAGGACAAATAGATAACATGCCGATTAGTATTTTATCTAATATTGAAGTGCTCAGAGGGCCGAGTAGTGCGCTCTACGGCAATGCCGCTGGTGGTGTAATTTTAATGAGTACCCTGGAAGACTTGGGGGCAAACACCTTAAAATTTCGCGCCATGGGCGGGGCGTTTGGATTGGCCACCTCTCAACTAACATTCGCTTTAGGAGAAAATAAATTTAAATCCCTTTGGCATTTTAACCACAGTGTTTCAGAGGGTTATAGGGCGCTGAGTGGTTTTAAACAAAGCCAACTAAATGGAACATTTACCTATCAATTGGCCAAAAATCAATCCCTAAAGGGACAGTTCAATTATACCGACAGCCCCTATGCAAATGACCCTGGTAGCTTAAGTCTAGACCAAGTTACAAGCGGCAGAAGAATGGCAAGAGAGGCTAATGTTCTTTACCAAACAACAGAAAAAATAAACCATTTAAAATTTGGTTTAAGCCACCAATACACGCCTAATAAGAGGGGTTTTAGTACTTTAAAAAGTGCCTTTGAAATGAACTCCTATGCCTTTTTTGCCCAAAGAAACTTTCAAGGGCTATTGCCTTTTTTAAATGGTGGAGTCTCTGCATTTAAAAGAAATTATTACGGGCTTGGCTCAAAAGCACTTTTTAAAGGAGAAAACAAGCAGCAGTTGGTTGTGGGAGTTGGCCATGCTTTACAAAGCGACCTTAGAAGTAGGTTTCAAAATGAAAAGGGAGCTGTTGGCGCATTGGTCGCGCAACAAAATGAGGTCTACTCTAACAGTCACGGATTTATCACTGGTAAAATTCCCTATCAAAAATGGGTGCTTAGTGCTGCTTTAAGGACAGACCTCATCCATATAAAAATGGACACAAACCAAAAAAGAAATTTTACCGCCTTAAGCCCATCGGCCGCGTTAGGCAGAAAAATAGGTGCTAATCAATACATAAGCTTCTCCTATGCGCAAAGTTTCGAAACTCCTACCCTAAGTGAATTGAGTAATGCTCCAGACGGAAGCTTGGGTTTTAACGAAACACTAGATCCTGTAAAATCCAATAATATAGAATTAACCTACAGGGGCAAACAGTTTATAAATAATAGCTACAAATTAAATTGGGAGATCAGTGGTTTTATAAGTGATTCAAATGGAGAAATTTTACCTTATGAGTTGCCTGAATTCCCACAGAGACAATTTTTTAAAAATAGTGGCGCAACGCAGAGAAGGGGTGTTGAGGCAATGGTCTCATTAATTGGAAATATACTGGAATGGAGCAATTCAGCAAGCTTTGCAAACTACACCTTTAAAGAAAACACAGAAATTGCTGCGCTGTCAGGAAATAAAATCCCTGGGATTCCAAGCCACCATTTTAACTCACAAATACAGCTTAAACTTCCAGCCCAAGGACAAATAAGATTAGAATACCAGCATATAGGGGCCTTAATGGCCAACAATAATAATAGTGTAAGGGTCGCTCCGTATAGCTTATTAAATCTATCTGGCGTAAAACAACTGCCTTTAAAAAATGGGGGCCTCAAGCTTTTTGCTGGTATTAATAACCTGACGAATAGTCTTTATTTTGACAATATTAGAATTAATGCTTTTGGAGGAAGGTTTTACGAAGCCGCGCCAACAAGACACCTTTATATGGGAATAGAATTGTCATTATAAAAGCACAAAAGTACAAGGAAGCCTTTTTTTCATTAATTTAATAGCTGTAAAAGATTACGATCCTTCCGAAGGACAAACTATTTGTTGCGGAATTATTTTAATAACCACCAAATACTGATCAAATTCATGAAAACAAAGAACAACAGAAGAGATTTTATAAAAAAAAGCGCCTTAATAGGTACTGGATTCTATATTGTGCCCAGGCACGTCATAGGAGGCACTGGTTTTACAGCGCCTAGTGATCAACTGGTCGTTGGCGCGATTGGTGCCGGCGGAAAAGGCGGCTCTGATATAAACAACGCATATAACGAAGGCAAAAACAGGGTTGCAGCACTTTGTGATGTAGATCCTGCTATGGCAAAAAACGCTATGGAAAGACACGAGGGAGCTGCTTTTTTTCATGATTTTAGAAAAATGCTAGACCAGCAAAAAGACCTAGATGCAGTAACCATTTCAACGCCAGATCATACCCACGCAATCATTGCCCATGAGGCCATGATGCGTAATTTACATGTATATGTTCAAAAACCACTAACCCATACCATAGCAGAAGCTAGGCACTTGACTCATTTAGCGAGAAAACAACAGGTGGTTACTCAAATGGGAAACCAAGGAGGCTCTTCTTTGGGAGTGGTTAAAATCAAAGAATGGATAGACGGAAATGCCATAGGAGACGTTAAAAAAGTATTTATTTGGACCAACAGACCCGTATGGCCCCAAGGTAAAGGAGCGCCTGAGGCAAACCCTTCTAAAAAACCACAGGGCTTGGATTGGGATCTATGGCTTGGCCCAGCATCTAATAAAGAATACACCCCAGGATTACACCCATTTGATTGGAGGGGGTTTTGGGAGTACGGAACTGGAGCCCTTGGAGACATGGGTTGTCATTTACTAGATGTTCCTTATAAAGTGTTAAATCTAGGATACCCTACAGGAGTGCAATGTAGTGTAGCCAATATTTACTCTAGAATGTGGACTCCAGACTACGTCCCTGACGGATGCCCAGTAGCTTCTAAAGTAACCATAGACTTTCCTAGTAAAATTGCAGGAAAATCAGGAGTTGAATTAGAATGGACAGACGGAGGCATTACACCAGCTATTCCAGATGAAATTAGCGATTACTACTCCGCTTCTAGCAGTGGGGTAATGATGATGGGTTCCGAAGGTATTATTACCTGTACCGACTACGGAAACAACCCTATTTTATTCAAAAAAGGCATGGAACCTCAGCCCTTTGACACCAGTGTACAAGGCAACTTAGACGCCCTTCATAACGCCGCTTGGACAGAGGCCTGCAAGGCTGGTTTTAATTCTGACAAACACAAAGCGCTTACGTCTTCTTTTGACTATGCAGGGCCGTTCACGGAGACGGTACTAATGGGTAATATAGCCATTAGAAGCCATATGCTCAGAAAAGAAAATGAAGCCGGTAATATGGAATTCTACGGAAGGAAAAAATTGCGTTGGGATGGAGAAAATATGCGTATCACCAATTTCGAAGACGCCAACCAATTTGTTACAAAGCCCTACAGAGAAGGCTGGAGTATCCCAGGTCTATAAAACAAAAACCCCCAGCCTTAAGCTGGGGGTTTTTTTATGAAAAAGGGGGAACGCAAATGAAAGAGTTCTCTTTATTCGGCAGGCACCTCTATATGGTTTCCTAAAAATATAGCATTTAAGAAAAGCCTATTCATTCCGTAATTCACCCCTCTGAAATTTGGGTTGTCTGCAAACATAATTACACGACCATTGCCTTTAGGGCTCACAATGAGTGAGGCACTTTTAGGTAAAAAATCACGGCTGTTTTTTGGTGAAATATAGCCGTCTAAATGTGGGTTATCTGCATAATCTATTACGGTACCATAGGCGCTTTTCGAGGGAGACAGCCAAACCTCATTGTTTTTATACAAGGCTATTCTAGACTGATCGTAACCAAATCCAAGCGGGTGGGTCAAATCTATCTCACCCTTTAAAAATACCCCACCTAAGGCTTCTCTCCCTATATTTTCTCCAGCGTCTACATAGGGTTTTCTCTGAACTATTTCAGTAGAGTCTGAGGGGACCTTAACCAGTTTTTCTTTTACAAATTTAGCGTTCACCGCCCACGAAGAACCGCTTCCAATAGTGATTAAAGTGTTTCCTTTAGACACCCAATCAGATAGTTTTTTTGTAAACCGCTCAGACAATGCATACCGGCCCGAGACCATCACTAAAGTATTGTAGACATCTAGTGAAACACGGTCTAAATTTCTGATAGGTAATTTGCTAATAGGCATACCCACGCGAGTGTCCAACAAATGCCAAATCTCTCCTGCTTCATATGAAGAAGTGCCATTCCCAATAATCATAGCGGCTTTAGGTGCTTGTAGTGGGCGTACATTCCTGC
>Ga0209138_1003617_pt1 | contig 10941 bp, 9 predicted proteins | sample SaaInl3SG_22_DNA_FD_184645 | JGI IMG/M metagenome (GOLD analysis project Ga0209138, IMG submission 184645) | Marine microbial communities from expanding oxygen minimum zones in the Saanich Inlet - ESP_153SG_22_DNA (SPAdes) (version 2) | ecosystem: Environmental > Aquatic > Marine > Intertidal...
GACGGGGCGATTACGGTTGTCGGTCCGAGTGGCGAGGACATCGATCTCCGATTCAATACAGTCCCGACGAAGTACGGCGAACGGATCGTGATGCGTATCCTGGCGGGTGACCCTGCGTTGTCGCTCGACAAGCTCGGCTTTGATCCCAAGGATTACCAAAAAATCCTTCAGGCGATTACCGCACCACAGGGAATGGTCCTTGTGACTGGCCCCACGGGCTCCGGTAAAACAACGACCCTGTACGGCGCGCTACAGTACATCAACAAGCCCGAGCTCAATATCATGACCGCCGAGGATCCGATCGAGTACTACCTCGAGGGCGCCGGTCAGGTTCAGGCGAACGAGCGGGTGGGCTTATCTTTTGGAAATATCCTCCGCTCGTTCTTGCGCCAGGATCCAGAGGTGATCCTGGTTGGTGAGATTCGAGACACCGAGACCGTCGAGATCGCGGTGAAAGCCGCTTTGACCGGCCACCTGCTTCTATCCACGCTCCACACCAATGATGCAATTTCGACGATCAACCGGCTGCTGAACATGGGGGTGCCTAACTTTATGGTGGCCTCGGCGTTGTCGTTGGTGGTCGCTCAGCGGTTGGCCAGAAAGTCGTGCCAGAATTGTCTCGAGCCAGACCCCGCGGCGACGCCTGAGGCGCTCGCCCGGATTGGTTTCACGGCCGAACAAATTGAGCAGGTTAAGCCCATGAAAGGCTTCGGTTGCAGAGCCTGTGGCGGGTCTGGGTACAAAGGGCGGCAGGGGATCTACGAGGTGTTGCGTGTCTCCCCGAAGATGGAGGAGGGGATCCTGAAGAACATGCAAACGGGAGACCTGATGAGGCTCGCAAAAAGCGAGGGTTTCCTTACCCTGCAGGATATCGGACGCCAGTTCATCGCGCGCCATATTATTTCTCTCGAAGAGTTCCAGCGCACGCTGGTCATGGATACCTAACCGATGCGCAAGTTCAAGTGGCAGGCGAAGAATGAGTTTGGTCAGAAGCAGAAAGGTGAACTGGAGGCCAAGACGCTGTCCCAGGCCCGTATACAACTAAGAGAGCAGGGGTTCCGCCAGGTTCAGGCAAAGGAAATCAAGCCGCTCACGTTCTTCGGTCTGGGTGGAAAAAAGAAAGAACAGAAACCGAAGCGGCGGGATACCAACCAGCGCGCCAAGCGTCAGGAACTGACGCGCCGTGTGCGTAAGAAAGAAGAAAAGAAATCTGCACTGAGCGGAGACATTACCTGGGGCCCGTTCGGTGATATCCCGTTTAAAGACCTGCTCGTTTTTACCAAAAAGCTCGCGACCATGATCCGTTCTGGTCTGCCACTGGTTGACGCCTTGACCCTGACTGAGGGGCAGTCGAAGGCCAACATGAAGCGCGTCGCGGGAGAGGTGTTAGCTGACGTAAACTCAGGCCTATCTCTGAGTGACTCGATGAAGAAGCAGACACGGCACTTTGATAACATCTATCGCAACATGGTGGAGGCCGGGGAGTTGTCGGGTAATCTCGATACGTTCTTAGACCGTCTTGTCTCGATGATGGAGCGCGAGAAAGAAATTAAATCGGGTATCAAGAGCGCGTTGTTTTATCCGGTGACGCTCATTGTGATTACTGTTGGGATCTCGATTTTTATGCTGACCAATGTTGTCCCAATTTTCCAAGATTTGTTTGAAGGGTTGGGTGGAGAGTTGCCGCCGTTGACGCAATCATTGGTCAACATGAGTGACTGGTTACTCGGTGGCGGGTTGCTCAAACTCTTTGTATCCATTATTGGGTTTTTCGTCGCCAACTCATTGCTCACAAAAATGTTTCCACCATTTGCGAGAATGAAAGCTCGTTTAATCTTAAAACTTCCGTTGTTTGGCGATATTGTGATGAAGGCTGCGATTGCGCGGATGGCGCTTCTTATGGCCAACCTATTTGCTGCTGGAGTTAATATTGTTGACACCCTCGGAGTCGCTGCCAATTCCGCCGGGAACTTGATGTTCCAAGAGGCTATGCTTCGAGTCCGGGAGGAAATCACCGGCGGTGCGCCATTGTCTGTACTTCTGGAGGAGGAGACAGTATTTCCGCTTGAGCTCTCCCAGTTGATCCGTGTCGGAGAAGAAACGGGTAACGTTGAGGAAATGCTTGAGTCGATCGCCAAGTATTATCAGGAAGAGTTTGATTCTGTTGTGAACGGCTTATCGACTGTGATTGAGCCGTTGATGATCGTGTTTGTTGGTGGCGTGGTTGGTGGTTTGATTTTTGCGATGTATCTGCCAATCTTCTCGGCTGGCGACTTGGTGAAAGGATAACTGGATGGCGACCGATCGTTTTGATCAGATTTTGTTGAAGATGCTAGAGCAGCTTCGGATCTCGGACTTCCACTTCCACAGCGATCGGCCTTTGGCGTGTCGTGTGAATGGCGAGGTGCAGCCATTCCCCGATATTGTTGTGTCGCGCCAGGAACTCGATGATGTGCTAAGGCATCATATGGATACCGAGTCGTACCAAACGTTTGAGGCGACCGGTGATATGGATTTTGCGTTGGTTGTCGGTGAGCGACGATTCCGTGCCAATGCCGCAAAAGCCCTGCATGGATTGACGCTGATTCTACGAACGATCGTTACTGAGATCCCGAACATCGAGAAGCTCGGCCTTCCACCAGCGATTCATTCTGCGCTTGAGCATACGGCAGGGCTTGTATTGGTTACAGGTCAAACGGGCTCCGGTAAGTCGACGTCGCTTGCCTCGATGGTTGATAAAATTAACCGCACTCGAGCTGAAAACATCATTACGGTTGAGGATCCGGTTGAATTTGTGCATCAACCTCAAAAATCGATCATCTTCCAGCGTGAGGTTGGTCGGGATACGAAAAGCTTCGCGGCAGCGCTTAAAGGCGCGCTCCGTCAAGATCCGGATATTATCCTCCTCGGAGAGCTTCGCGATTACGAGACCGTGTCTATGGCACTCACGGCTGCCGAGACCGGGCACCTCGTGTTTGGGACGCTACATACCAGCGGTGCACCTGAAACCATTACTCGAATCATTGACGCGTACCCTGCCGAGGAGCAGGCGCAGGCACGCTCGCAGCTATCTGGGTCACTCCGTGTTGTTATGACCCAGCAGCTCCTCAAACGGAAGGGCGGCGGACGTGTGGGTGCCTTTGAGATCATGGTCAATACGCCTGCGGTTGCCAACCTGATTCGGGAAGATAAGGTGCCCCAGATTACCAATGCGCTCCAGACGGGTGCCCAGCATGGGATGATCACGATGGAAAAATATGTTGAGATGCTTCAAAAGCAGGGAATTATTGATTAAGGGTCAGTTATGTCAAATACAGTCGAAGTCAGTGGCCAAACGGCACAAGTCACATTATCTGGTTCGGTTGATATCAATACGACTGGCGAGTTGCGAAATGCAATTCAAGCGGTTCCAACTTCCGTGAAGTCGTTTGTGATCAATGCGTCGGATGTGAGTTACATTGATTCATCAGGTGTTGCTGTTATGTTGTTGGTCAAGCAAGTCGCGGAACGTTCTTCTGCGTCTTTTACCATCACGTCAGTGAGCCCAATGGTGATGAAAGTTCTCGAGCTTGCGAAGCTTGATCAGGTCTTCAAGGTCCAGTCAGTTGCCTCCCAAGGCGGAGAGAACAAACCTGCGGCTGGACCGTCGACAGATTTTTCAGATCTTTTCTAAGCTGAATCATGGCGATTGAGCTCGATATTGTCGCCGAGTTCTTGGAGGCCTACGGCCAATCCGGCAACGTCATCAATGCATTGGATAGCGCGTTACCTAAACTCATTGAGCATATCGGGTGTGAGGCTGGTTCGTTTTTCTTTGGTGACAGCGCATCGAGTGAGTTAGTTTGTCAGTCGTGCGCGGGTCCGGTGGATATCCGCGGAATCCGTGTACCTTTTGGTTCTGGTATCGTTGGACGGGTATTTGAATCTCAAGCTCTCGATACAGTTGAATCGGTTGAGTCTGATAAAGACCATGAACGATCAGTCGATGAATCCTCTGGGTTTGTGACCCGAAACCTTTTAACACTCCCGGTCACGTTTAAAGATTCAGCAATTGGGGTGCTTCAGTTACTCAATCGTTCGAGTGAGGATAACGCTGATGTATTCCCGATGCCGTTTATCCAAGTTGCCAAGGCGTTGGCCTCGGGTTTGGCTCTTGGTTATCACTCCGCTCAAATCACAGATCAAGTCCGAGAGAACGACGCGTTACTGCGTGATGTCGAGCTGGCTGGGACAGTTCAGGAAGCGTTAACTCCTACCATTCCTGAAGGACTTGGCTTTGCCGCCGGTATTTTGCCGTTCAAACAGCTATCAGGTGACTTTTATGATTACCTGGAAGTCGGATCGAGGGTCTATGTGATTGAAGGCGATGTATCGGGTAAAGGGGTTGCCGCGTCACTGACGATGGCGCAGGCACAGGTACTTTTTCGGACGTTTGCGCGCGCGAATCGAACGTGCCAAGAGATAGCGCTGTTGATGAATAGTGAGCTTCACCGAGATCTAGGTGTCAGTCGGTTCGTGACTGCTTTCATTGCATGCATTGATCGCGAATCGAGAGTCGTGACTTGCGTGAACGCCGGTCATGGTGAGGTGCTGAAGCTCGAAGGATCAGGCGAGTCGATGCACATCCAGAGCTCGTCGCCACCGCTTGGTATTGTCGGAATGTCAGACTTCCAGCCGGTTGAGGAAACGTATCCATTTGGTGGCTGGCGGTTGTGGGTTGTGACTGATGGTATTTCCGAGGCTGAACTAAATGGTGCTGAGATTGGCATGGATGGCATACGGGCGATCGCAGGCCGCTACAAAGACCTATCTTTGCAAGAGGCTCTTGATAGCGCTCTGAATTTGATCCGTAGCAAAAAGCTTGCGACCCGTGATGACGCGACGCTTGTGATTGTGGACACCCAGGCGATCCAGTGAAGAGCTTTACTCGGGAAATGATACTCAGCCTTGAAACGCTTGGTGAAGCGCGGGTTTGGGTTGTAGACCGCGTCACGGAGTGCTCAGTGGGACATCAGATTGATTTGCTGTCTGCTGAGATTGCGGTTGGTGAAATTCTTCAAAACATTATTCGGTATGCATATGGGGGCGACGGCCGGATTACACTTCGGGTGTCGGACCTCGATGAGGCTTTAGGGATTTCTGTGATCGATTCCGCGCGCCCATCTGATCCATCGGGGTGGGTTTCTAATAAGGAGTCATCGTCCGGAGGCTTGGGACTCTCAATAATAAAAAATGCTGTTGACGCAGTCTCTTTTAGATCACTCGATGAGGGAAACAGGGCCTCCATCTATTTTTTCCCTTCTCACCAGCAGTTAGATCCACGATCGTTATTGTGGACCGGTGAGTTACTTGATGCGAGGCTGTTCAAAGATTCATTTCAGCAGTGGGCATTGTGGGTCGAGCCCGATCATGAGCCGTGGTTTTCTGAATTACTCAGGAGATCGATCGAGCTAGTTGAGCGGTATGAAACCAGTGCGCAGGAGATACCGCCATATCACAACACAGATCATTTCCGTGACGTGTTGGTGACCGTCGCACATCTGGTCGCACATCCTGACTCGCGTTCAATGACAAAATACGAACGCTATGCACTGGTTCTTGCTGCGATACTGCATGATTATGCCCATCCCGGGGGTGTTGCGATTTATCCTGGTGAGTTTGAGGATCGTACCAATACGCTGATCAAGGAAGCAGAGTTAGTATCCGGTCTTGTTTCAGATGCCTCAGAAACGCTTGATCTGACGCTGAGCATCACTGAGTCAACGTCCCCTGCATTCGATCTGAGTGATAGTACCTCACTTCAGCGTTTATTTAATGAGTCAGATGTGGGCCCATCTTTAATTCCATGGTTTGGATTGCAGCTGGCAATGTCGCTCCAAAAGGAACTTGGAGATACTTCAAACGTGAGGGAGTTCTACGAAAGATTCCTGAGGAGCCGAAGGGTGCAGTTAGTTTGCAACCCCTTGGTTAAATTTGCAGCTTCACCTGCGTAATTGAGAGACTCAGTTACGGATTTGATGAAGGCTTCGGCCGACCTCAATCGGATCTCGAAGGCTAAATAACGTTGCCTACTGAATGATGGCGGCGCCACCCTTTGGGTATTGTAGGTAGCACCGATCGAACCAAACTCACAAGCATTGGTCTTAGTCTTTCTACGAAGCGAGCGGTTAGTTGCATGTATAGTTGGGCTGCCGACACCAGAAATTATAAGTTCCGCTACTACTTCCTGCGCAACTCGAGTTTACAACGTCTCCGTTTGAATCTTCGTATTTCAATTTGGCTCCACTAGTGCTTCTAAGAGAAACGCGGCCATTCTTTTTCGTAATAGGCGAGTCCGAACTCGACCATGAGCCTGTGCAAGAGCCCCAGTTGGTTCTGTCATAACCAGACACGGCGACGACAGGACCGCTGTAAGGGTTGTAACTGCCTCCGGGAGCATAAAACGAAAAAATGCTCCCGGTATAGCCGGCAGAAGCAGTAGTTGACCAGCCGAGATGTGAAAGGACTTCGCTCTCCGTCGCCATACGTCCTCCGTTAGAGATGCACGTGTTCCAAGTGTTCACCACGCTGCCCGATGACTGTGTGTGATAGGCCGTGACAGTTGTTTCCGTGCCAGCAGGGATCCTCACATTGGAAAACGTATAGTCATAAGTATACGCAGGTGTGTATATGTTTAGGCTGGCGCGAACGGTGTAGCTTGCGTTAGTCGGTGTTCCACCCAGAGATACACCGCTTAGTTCACCGACGTCACTACTGTTAATTGTCCACCCGGACGGGGTCGATGTTCCGACAACCTCGCAACTCCACTGCGGATGAGCGCAGTGCGCAGGTGACGGACCAGTGATCGTAGTTTGGCAAGCGTTTTGAGACGTTGTTGCCAGAGCCGAAGGTGGATTCGAGGTGGCATACGCAGTCGCCACAGAGGCGTGGCCTTCGCGCATTACGCAATTAACGTAAGTTTCTATCTCTGAGTTTGTTGAGGTCGCAGTCAAAGAAGTACAAGCTGTGGACGCGGTCAATGAGTTAAACCACGTCAGACAGTTTTCAGTCCCGCTGGTACCGCAATTTGAATTAGTCGTTAGGTCGTTTACAACTGCTGATGGAAGAGATGATGCCGTTAAGTCAGACGCGGTGACAGGGTTAGATGGGTCCGAAATTGCATCAACAATTGCGTCAGCAAGACTGGTTGACGAGCCTGACGAACTTGCACTCGCAAGATGCGTGGTTCCAGTATTTGAGGCCTCTACCGTAAACGCCCAAGCGCCAGACTGAAGATTGTTAAATGTGACGGAAAACGTCCCGCCCGATGTATCGGTTGCCGTTTCGTCGGCCGCGGAGGCGTGTGTGCCGGTGACCGTGATCGTGGTTGCGCCAGTGGGAAATGGTCCTGAAACAGTGCATGTGTTTTCAGTGCAGGACGTCGTAACGTCAGAGTTGGCCAGAGCTGCGATTGATTGCGTCGCGTCAAGTGGAAACGCATCATCGCCGTCCGCAATCGTATCGCCATCGTCATCGCTGTCCGCGTTGTTGCCCACCCCGTCGGAGTCGGTATCCAGGCTCTCGTTCGCGTCTAACGGAAACGCGTCAGCAACATCGGGTACACCATCACCATCATCATCGGTGTCTGTTCCATCAGGGATTCCATCGCCATCGGTGTCACCGAGAGGATTCGGAGTCGATCCTGCCGGGGGGGTATATGTCCCAGTACCTTGGGAAGAACTTTTAAAGTTAGCGTAGGCAGAAGAGCCAATGACCATGATTACTGCGGCGACTAAAGCAATGACACGGTTGTTCATGATTTTTTCTCACTTATAAAAATATCCGTTACCTCGAGCGACTGCTCGATTTTAGTTATTTGCGTTAAGGACCCATCGGACTATTCGGTGTCGATCCTGCCGGCCAGGCTGTTGTGGCAGTTGTTACCGGACGCGCACAAAGTCCATCGTTGTTCCACGGATCTGTCGCTGCAGCCCAGTCTGCGTTGCTTGTAAAAGAGCACGGCGCTTCAGTGCAAACGCATTGGTACATCCTGAAGTCTGCGCTGGTCACCAGTGCGCTCGGGTCAGTGCAAGCGACCACGATAGTCCCTGGCGTAAACGTGAAACCCGCTGGACCGGTTATTGCTCCAGCCGTGTCTGTGGAAAGAACATTCCCGTAGGCGGCAACAGGATCATTTTCGTTTATTGGGTTTTCCATCGAATCGCTCAACTCTTCCACAGCAGCGACTGCGCGCGCCTCACATGATTCGGCATTGATCCCCAGCGTGGTCGCAATTGTTCCACGATCTGCACCAAGTTCGCTCGAGGCAGTTATTTCGGCCTGACCAGAGATGAAATCTTGGTTTAAGACCCGGTCAATCTGTGTGAGCTGATTCACGGCGCTATCAACTCGAATACCGGTCAAATACGCCTGATAACCGATAATACCCGCGCCTGCTAACACCCCGATTATGGCGACGACCACAAGCAACTCTATTAGTGAAAATCCTTGCCTGATCATATCTACGTGTCCGATCTCTCTAGAGTGATGTAAAGAGTGGGAAAATTAACGTTGCGCAATAACCCACGTCGCATAAAGGCAAGAGTTGCACAACAAACCGTTCTATTCAAATTACTCATGATCTGCATTTTGTATCTCCGGATCGCTGGCGCAGGTTGTAATTTTTTTTTTTGCAGTTTTAGTTGGTCGAAGTTTAAAAAATGATTTCGCGGTTAAAACAACGTAATACGCCTAAAGTATTAGTCTGGTGGCTTGCGTGTGGCCGTTGTCAGGATAATATGAACGTAAAATAATTAAGACAGGTCATCTAAGGAATTAGAAATGAAGAAGGGCTTCTCCCTAATCGAATTGTTGGTCGTCGTGGCGATCATTGGTGTTTTGGCGGGTGCTGGTATCGTAGGATATCAGGGTTATCTTGACGGAGTTCGCGCTGACACTGCAGTAAACGCTGCGCGTCAAATTGCGCGTAACGCAGAACAAACAGATATCGCAGTGAGCGCTGGATTAACCGGTGCGGCGGCAGCTTGTTCTGACGATGATGGGGGCGTGAGTGCTCAATCATGCTGGGCAGAGTTAGCATCTGGGTTGAACAACCCGTACGATAGTGAAGCGATTGCCGCCGCGGATTTTGTAGCGCAGGATGCATCTCCTGTCGACTGCACAACAGGTGCTGCACTGTTTGTAATTACTCCGGGTGGTACTGATTTCTGTGGAGCGGCAAGCGCGGCAGCGTTGCCAGCTGCATTCATAGCAACTGCCGATGGTCAGCAATGGGCCGATTGCGATGGAGAATTCAATATTAGCGTGTGCAGCGACGGGGGCGGAACTGGGTCAGCGCAAGTTGGTGATGACATTACCGTAAATCTTGGCAATTAAGAGCATTAACTATTGAGATGAAAAAAACCGCCCATTTGGGCGGTTTTTTTTGCATTATCCGAAATAAGCATGATCAAGTTAATCATTAGTGTCCTCACAATGTTCTCCGTCATCACCACATCAATGATGCAAGACTACGTAGATAGGGCGAACGCGATCTATGGTCAAATTGATCCGAAGTATGCGAACACGTTATCAGTCGAAACCAGACCGTCCGTTTACCTCCAAGCGTCTCGGGAAGTCGTTGATTCCGCTCGTGAGCTAGCACCTGGATTCGCCGAAGATGTTGATACGTTGTTAAACGAGTATGAAGGCAAACTCAGCATTGACGAAATAAAAGAGCAGTACGAACAGTTTGAAAATCAAGCGGTTGACAGCCCCGCGTTTAAAGAGGCAAAACGATATATCGACGACGCGAGCGTCTACCTTGACGAAGCTGTGATGACCCTCGCAGTCGAGCTGGCTTTGGAAGGTCTCTCAACTTTTACTAGTCAATCGGTGCAAGATGTCTCAACAATGCTCGAAAAGTTGCAGCAAGATGTACTCGGAGACTAGTAAAGAGGGTCTGTCTAATAAACGGGTTCCCACCCCTCCGTTCAGTTACGTTGAGTGATCAATTCGTGTGCATTGGCACTGTTGTTTACGTCTATTTCCCTTTTTTCAGGCCGCGTTACGTTGAGCCCGAATATCAAAGCGTTCCTTGTATCAGCCGAAAAAGCTGAAAAATTTTCGCGTTAAGAAATGAATTTCAATGATGAAGATTGTCCTTTTGGGATTAAGGCCACAACATCTTGTGCTTTTTTTTAAACGAGACCACAAGACCCTTCAATACCTCCTATTTTTTAGGTAGAAAGATAAAAAGTGATATAAACTAGTATGTTAAGAGCTCTTCGTTATGCTTGCGTCAGAAATGCGGCAAATGTTTGCTCAACATTTTGGGATAAGTGCCGAGGGGGTTGGCATGTTGAGAGGTTACTTGGACAGATTGAAGTCTTTAGTGGGCGGCGGGTGTGTTCTGCTTCTCGTGGTCTGCACTGGCGTGACGGCAGAAACTGAATCACTCGAGCTGCAGTTGACGCGCGAGGCATGGGCGATTGATCGCGAGGCATTCGAGCAGCAACTCCAGGCAGCCCAGAATCAAATCCGAGACCTGAGCCAAAAACTCTCAAATCAAGAGCAAGTTGTTAAATCAGACATGGCGGCGCGGGTTGACTCGCTCGATGCACAACTGACACGCGTGAGCAAAGAACGTAATCAAGTGTTTCTTGAAAACGAGAAGCTGAAAAAAGATCTCGCTCAATCGAAGGAGGCGTTGGCGGCTGTCGAGGCCCTTGGAGCGAATCGTCAACAGGAACGTGTGGCGTCACAGAAGCAGGCTGGAGTCATCAAAGCGCTAAGTGCTAGACTCGAAAAGCTTGTCGAAGTCTCGAAAGGTAGACTCCAAGAGATCGCCGCATTGAGAGCTGAGAACGAACAGCTCCGCCAGGAAGGAATTGCGCTGCGTTCGGCGTTTGCGTCGTCTGAAGCTGATAAAGAAGCGATGATGTCTGCACTGAAGGCTCGTCT
>Ga0209138_1003618_pt1 | contig 10940 bp, 7 predicted proteins | sample SaaInl3SG_22_DNA_FD_184645 | JGI IMG/M metagenome (GOLD analysis project Ga0209138, IMG submission 184645) | Marine microbial communities from expanding oxygen minimum zones in the Saanich Inlet - ESP_153SG_22_DNA (SPAdes) (version 2) | ecosystem: Environmental > Aquatic > Marine > Intertidal...
TTCCTCATGGAACTCGCAGGCGGAACACGGGAGATGTGGTCGCTTGAGTGGTGGGGGTTTGTGTTGGCCATGGGCTTCTCGTGCAGCATCCTCGGCATCAACGTCGCCCACGAATTGGGGCACCGGCCGGAAAAACACAACCACCTGTTGTCGCAAGCCTTGCTGACCACGTCGCTCTACACGCACTTCTTCATTGAGCACAACCAAGGGCATCACAGGAATGTCGCCACCAAGGAGGATCCGGGGACGGCGCGCCGCAACGAGTGGTTGCAGGTGTTTTGGTTCCGTGCCGTGTTTGTGGCGTGGTATTCCGCTTGGCAAATCGAGGCCAAAAACATGCGCCGCAAAGGCCTCTCCCCTTGGCACCCCTCCAACCTCTTCCTTCGCTTGCAGGTCTTGCAATGGGGGTTGCTCGCGGCGGTTTGGGTGACCCTGGGATGGCAGGTCGGCGTGGCTTGGCTCATCGCGGGGTTGTTTGGCGGGTTCCTCCTCGAGGTCGTCAACTACGTCGAACACTACGGGCTCGAACGCAACCGCGTCAACGAACACCGTTATGAGCGCGTGCAGCCGCACCACAGCTGGAACAGCGACCATCCACTCGGCCGTTTGATGCTCTTCGAATTGACGCGTCATTCGGATCACCACCACCAGCCGGCCAAGCCCTACCAAACGCTCGACTCCATCGAAGAAGCCCCGCAGCTCCCGACGGGCTACCCTGGCATGATGCTTTTGAGCTTGGTTCCACCGCTGTATTTCGCGGTGATGAACCCGCGCGTCGATGCGCTCGCTGCGAAGCACGCGGCGTGAGGAAGGCGCAAGGAAGGCGCGTAAGCGTACCTTCCGGCCATGGCACGACCCCTCTTGATTCTTGGAGCCACCCTTGGGCTTGTTGCGTTGACCGTGGGTGGGATGAACGGCACGGTGAAAGGCGGCGCCTCACACGGTGACGCAGGCAGTGAATCGCCTGCCAATTACACGCAGTTCTGCAGCAGTTGCCACGGGCCGGAGGGCCGGGATTTTGTGGCGCGAACCTGGAAATTGGGAAGCACCGCGGACGACGTCGCGCGGGTGATCCGTGAAGGCTACGCGCTGCTGGGCATGCCGGCGTACGGCGACGTCATGGACGACGAGGCGGTGGCCGAATTGACGGCGTACGTGCTGGAGCGCGCGGCGACAGATCGGGGATTCAAGCCCGAGGCGCCGGCCGTGACGGTGACGGACGAACTGACGGTCCGAGCCAACGTGGTCGTCAACGGCCTGGAGACGCCTTGGGGCATGGACTTCCTGAATGACACGACGCTGTTGATCACGGAACGGGAAGGGCGGATATGGCATTGCGAGGCGGGGCGGATGACCGCCGTGACGGGTGGCCCGAACGACATCCACGTGCGGGGCCAAGGCGGGCTGCTCGACGTCATGCATTGGGAAGATCCCGTGAGCGGCACCGAGTGGGTTTACCTCACGTACAGCAAGGACGAGCCCGGGAACGACAAGAGTTCGGCGACCGCGCTGGTCCGTGCCGAGTGGCGCGCCAAGGAGAAGGCGCTCGGGCCGTTGGAGGAGCTGTTTGTGGCGCTCCCGTACGAAGGCACGCACCACCACTACGGCAGCCGCGTCGGCATCGGAGGGGACGGCAAATTGTACCTGACGTGTGGGGAACGTGGGAAGCGCGACGTGCATCCTCAAACCCTGACCACCTCTCCTGGAAAGGTGCACCGTTTCAACATGGACGGGTCCGTGCCGGACGACAACCCTTACGTCGGACAGGAAGGGGCGGTGCCGTCGATTTGGTCTTGGGGACATCGGAATCCCCAGGGGCTGTTTGTGCATCCCGAGACAGGCGAGGTTTGGACCCATGAGCACGGACCGAAGGGGGGCGACGAAATCAACGTGGTGCAGCCTGCGCGGAACTACGGCTGGCCGGTGATCACGTTTGGGAAGAACTACACGGGCACCATCATCACGCGCGACACCGCGATGGCCGGCATGGAACAACCGCTGCATTATTGGCTGCCCTCGATTGGGGCGTGCGGATTTGAGATGATCCACGGCGGCGCGTGGCCCGAGGCCTGGCAGGGAGACTTGCTCGCGGGGTCGCTGAGCTTCGAATACCTCGAGCATCTGCACTTGGAGGATGGGCGCGTGGTGAAGCGCGACCGGTTGCTGGAAGGCGTGGGACGGGTGCGCGACATTGCCCGCAACCCAAGCGGCACCGTGTTCGTCGCAGTAGAAGGCACGGGGAAGATTTTTCACCTTGAGCCCCTATCCAACTGACCTGCCCATGCTCCCGATCGACCTCGCCTCCAAATTTGACCTGATTGACGACCACTGGCACCCCAGGGTCGTGGCCTCTTTGAACGGTCAAGACGTCAAAATTGCGAAGGTCCAAGGGGATTTTGTGTGGCATGCCCACGACGACGAAGACGAGCTCTTCTTCGTGTTCAAGGGGGAATTGACGATGCACTTCCGCGACCGAACAGAGCGCGTCCGGCAAGGAGATATGATTGTGGTGCCACGCGGTGTGGAACACAAGCCTTGTGCAGAGGAAGAGGCGTGGATCGTGTTGTTCGAGCCTCAGGCCATCGACCACACTGGAGGGGTGGATTCTCCCCATCGGAGAGCCACCCTCCAGCGCATTTAGTCAGAGAGACAACCGCCTCACTGGCCCGTTCCGCCCAAGAATGCTTTGGCGGTTTGGATGCCTGTAGACGTTCGGCCCACGATCAAATGAATCCCCTGGTGGGAAGACAGGTTGACCTGTTGACCTTTCAGCATCGGGCGGCGCAACACGGTGCGCCCCGTCAGGTCAACGACAAGCAATTCAAACGATTCTTGTGCCACCACACCAGTTGATCCATTTAGGCTGAACAGAGATTGCTCAGGAGTGGAAGTCTCCTCGATCTCTGCGGTGCCTTCACAGAACTGGCGCCAGAAGTCGTACATCTCCACAGCGCTGTTGACGTCCATGTTTCCAAAGGCGCCAAACCAATCGTGTCCCCCGCCGTTGACGCGGTACAACTTGGATTGGTAGCCGTTGGTCCCACCGTAGTGCCAAATCACATCCACATCCGAGCCGTCAGTGGGGTCGATGTTGGGCAATTCCCACTCTTCGAGAGAGGTGCAGTTGTTTTGTTCTGCCCACCAAGCAACAATCGTTTCAACCCCAGGCTGCTGGCCCCAACCCCACTGCCAATTGTCGGTGCCAGAGTAGAGAATGGTCTCGTCTTGTGTGCCATGCAAATGCACTACTGGAACCTGCTCGACGGGCTGACAATCGTTCCAGTCGTTGTTGGTCATCGTTCCCCCCACGGAGCCAATGCCACGGAACGTGTCCGCCGCCCGACAGGCCAAGCTGTAGCTCATGTAACCGCCGTTGGAATACCCGCAGCTGTAGGTGCATGCCGGGGAGTGACTGTATTCTGCTTGAAGATGTTGAGCCAGTTGTACGAGGAACTCCAAATCGGTCTCTGACCCCCAGTCAAAATTGGCGTTCCAGTGGTTGTTGCCTGACCCGTCAGGCAGCCCTTGAGGCCAAACCACACCGAAGCCTTCCTGATCCGCCAGCTCCTTGAAGCCGCTGAAGTCGTACATGCCTGCTGCTGTCCCAAAGTACCCGTGCAACACAAAGACAAGCGGGGCACCAGCCTGCATGTCCTCAGGTTGGTAGTAGATGTATTCACGGATGGTGGACACGCCATTGACCACAGAGTCAAAGGTTTCGGCGTAGATGCAACTTCCATCGTCCACGGTCACACCTTGGATGTAGTTGAGGGCATCGTAATCTGCGCAGCCCTCAAGGACCACCTCGCAGGCGTTGTCTCCCACTTGAAAGCTGTGGTATCCGTAATCTCCGGCGTACAAGGTCACGTCCTGTGCAAACCCAGGTATGGCCGGTTCGCACGTCAACGTTCCTCCATTCCAACCGTCGCCCCACGAATCGAGCAACAGGAAGTAGTAACATCCATCCTCAAGGCACACGACATCGGACGAGGTGGCGTTGTCCATTTCCCCCTGGTACGTGGCCAAAAGTTCGTCACCGTCGTCGGTGACGTGGTACAATTCCCAGCTCATCTCCGCACCCCATTCGAGGGTGGAGGTGGTCAGGGTCAATTCCGTAAATTCACATTGTGCCGTCATCAAAACGGCATGGAAACATGCCAAAACGGCAAGCAAATAGTTCTTTTTCATATCAAAATGGTGGAGTTGGTACCGTTTGAAAAGGGACGAAACTATCAATCGTTGGTCCCTACAGGGATTTTGTTGGTGGCCATCAAATAGATTCCCATGAAGGGCAAAACGGCAAGGATGCCATGGAAAACACCAATCATGGTCCGCAATCCTTCCGTGAATTCAGGTGGTGTAGGCATCACTTTCGTCAGTAAGACACCAAAGATGTTGATGGCAGCCAAGCTCAAGAACGTCTTGATCCCAAACGACTTGAAGACCTTGGAGCCATCGTAGTTCAACTTGTTGGGAAAGGCCAAGATGCCCTGGAGGGTCCAAATCATGGCTACGGCGAGACGCTCCATGGAACCGGTAGCCATGTATTCGCCCAATTCATTGGGGACCACGATGAGGGCGTACAGGAGGTAACCCAACAGAAAGAAGAATCGTTGACGACGAATCACGCCGTAAACAGCCACGAGCACAGGGATGCCCGCAACAAGTGCAAGTATGTTCATGAAGTCGAGAAATAAAGGTGAGACTCCAAATCTATCCAACCTATAGGTTTTTATTGATTCGGGGACAACCTCAGTTCTCCAAGCACAAAGTCGCTTATTTGTTGAAAACAATTTGACAATCAACGGGTTGTAATGACATGCTGCAAAATCTGCTCTTCAAGCTCGCCCAACGCACCCTCAATCCAGACGTTCGTCGGCGGGTCGAATGGATCTTGGTCACTACGGCACTCGTGCTGTTTGGACTGCACCTTGCACTTTACGGCTTGCACGCTTTGTGGGGATTGGGGCTGCCCGACTCTCTCTTTTCGCACCCGTTGCAAACGCTCTACACCCCCTTCTCCGTCATCCTCATCGCCGAGGTCTACCTGCTGGTCTACTACCTGCCCACGTCGTTCGCGCGGTCGCTCGGCAAGCAGGTGGAGATTGTGGCACTCATTGAGATTCGGTCGGTCTTCAAGGACCTGGACACCACCTCGAATTGGCCATGGGAGGCGGTATTTTTCCCGCACATGTTGGCGGCCCTTGTTCTCGGAGGCATGCTCGTGCTCTTCTACCACCTCCAGCCGCGACGTAAAGCAAGGATCGAGGAATCTGAATTGAAGCAATTTGTTCGGTTCAAAACAGCCCTCGCCGGATTGCTGGCGGTAGCCTTTGTGGTGCTCAGTGTCTACAGCTTGGGAACCTGGCTTTGGGAAATCGTCACCACCCCCGACCATTTGCACTCCGACTTGAACCACGTCTTCTACAACGAGTTCTTCACGGCGCTCATTCTGGTCGACGTCCTGTTGTTGGTCGTGTCGTTCCGGTACCTCGACGACTTCGGCATGGTCCTGCGCAATTCGGGCTTCATCGTGGCCACCATCCTCTTGCGTCGCGCACTTGGCATCGAACCTTGGCACGCCTTGGCTTACGAGATCACAGCAGCCGCCCTTGCCGTCGGCATGCTTCTACTCGAACGTGGCTTGAACGCACGCGAATCAGGCCTGCTTGCGCCAGACACCCCTCCCGACGACGTCCACAAGCCCTCAAAAAATGAGTTCATTGTTTGACCTCCCGGCCTGGCGCAAAGGCGCCTCTCGATCCGGTGTTGACGGCCGGGCGTCATAGACTCGAGTCCAACCTAAAATCCAAAAGGCATCTCCACCTTTTGAGAAAAAGTGGGGGTCAAAAAACCATTAGAACCCCCAAATCGAACACAAGGTGTGAGAAAGCTGGCATGAGTTGCATGACATCTGAAACGGCTGATTTGCCGCAAATGCCCACACCCCATTCCTCGCTGAACATCCTCCTCAAAAGGTTGGTTGTCAAGGCATGACGCATCAACCCCCAGCCCCTCATTCTGCGCCTCCAGTTTTGCATGGCACGCGATTTTTGGTCAACGGTCGACTCGAATCGTGGACCGGTCCTGCAAGCGAAGTCCGCAGCCCCATCTTGACCGAGGACGACAACGGCTTGGAACGAACCCTGCTCGGGTCGGTGCCTGACCTTCCGGCGGAGGAAGGCATTCGCGCACTCGAAGCGGCATGCGACGCGTACGACCACGGCCGAGGGGTTTGGCCTTCATCTTCTGCCGCTGCGCGCATCGAGGCCATGGAGAAGTTCATCTCCCTCATTGAGCCCAAGCGAGATCAGGTCGCCGAGTTGCTCATGTGGGAGATTGGAAAGAAGCGGTCGGACGCCGAGAAGGAATTTGACCGAACCGTCGACTACCTCCGCGATACCATTGAAGAGTACAAGAACCTTCATCGCGAGGGAAGCCACATCAGCCAGGTCTCAGGCGTCCTTGCCCAAATCCGTCGTGGGCCCCTCGGCGTGGTCTTGTGCCTCGGACCGTTCAATTACCCGTTGAACGAGACGTTTTGCGTGTTGCTTCCCGCCATTTTGATGGGCAACACGTGCGTGTTCAAGCCCGCGAAGTACGGCGTGCTGTTGATGGTGCCCTTGCTCGAGGCCTTTGCAGAGAGCTTCCCTCCGGGCGTGGTCAACATCGTGTTTGGCCGTGGCCGGACCTTGGCCAGCCCCATCATGCAATCGGGACGCATCGATGTTCTCGCGCTCATCGGCAACAGCAAGAGCAGCAACGCCCTCATTTCTCAGCACCCCAAGCCCAACCGGGTGCGTCAGGTGCTCGGATTGGAGGCCAAAAACCCCGCCGTTGTGTTCCCCGACGCGGACCTCGACGTCGCGGTTCGGGAATGCGTTAAGGGCGCCTGGAGTTTCAACGGCCAGCGCTGCACCGCGCTGAAAGTCATCTACGTGCACAAAGACATCCGGGAACGCTTCCTCGACTCCTTTGCCAAGGCCACCGACAACCTCGTCATGGGAAGTCCTCTGGTCGACGCCGACATCACCCCTTTGCCAGAGATGGGCAAAATCGAGGCCATGCAAGCTTACATCGACGAGGCCGTCGACAAAGGCGCTTCGGTGGTCAATGGCCGTGGTGGCAATGTTGAAGGCAACATGATGTTCCCGGCCATCCTCTTCCCGGTGGACCGCGACACGGCCATTTTCCGCGAAGAGCAATTTGGCCCCGTCTGCCCGGTGCTGGAGTTTGACGACTTCCACGACGTGCTCCGGGACATTGCGGAGAGCGACTACGGACAGCAAGTGAGTGTCTTCACCCAAAACCACGAAACCGCCGGCAAGTCCATCGACCAGTTGGTCAACCAAGTGTGCCGCGTCAACCTCAACGCCTCGTGCCAACGTGGTCCAGACGTCCTGCCCTTCACCGGCCGAAAAGACAGCGCCGTCAGCACACTGAGCGTGGAAGACGCCTTGCGGTCGTTCAGCATCAGAACGCTTGTGGCCTGCAACGCCACCGAAAAGGACTTGGTCGAAGGCATCGTGGGGGGAGGTCACTCCGAATTCTCGAGCATGAATTACCTGCTCTGATTCGGGGTATTTTCGTGGCATGACGTCACGTGTGATCCTCTTGGCCCTCTCGGCCTGCCTTTCCTTCTCCTTCCGAGCCCAAACCCTGGCCACCCCCGACCTCCTCGCGCTGAGCGAGCTGGAGGTCCTCGTGTCCTTATGCCCGGAGCCCAAAGCGCTCGTGGACTTCGCCCAAGGCCACCCCGTGGCCCTGGTTCACGGCCGGGCGACGGTCGGCTTCATCGGCCGTCTGGAGGAAAATGTGTCCGAATCCGTTTGGCGCACGTGGGCGGAGGCCCACCCTGCCGTGACGGCCGGTGCTTGTCGCTCGGGCATTGCCTCTTTCCGCGTCGACGCCTACCACCTCGACGCCCTTCAAGACGTTCCCATGGCGGTGTTGGAATTGGCTTCCCGTGCGGTTCCGGACCTCAACAAGGCGCGCTACGGGACGCGGGTGGACAGCGTGCACGCCGGGCTGAACCTGCCTCAGCCTTTCCACGGTGAAGGCGTGCTCATCGGCGTTCTTGACTGGGGCTTCGACTACACCCACCCCATGCTTTACGACACGGCCATGACGGCCTCGCGCATTCGGGCGGTTTGGGACCAGTACCGGCAAGCAGGTCCCGCACCAGGCGACTACGGGTACGGCACGACCGCAGAGACGCCTTGGGAAATCCAGCTCATGGAAAGCGACACGTCCAACGTGTACGGGTACTCCACCCACGGCACGCACGTGGCGGGCATCGCCGGCGGAAGCGGCGCAGGCATCGGGTTGACCGGCATGGCGCCGGCCGCGGAATTCCTGTTCGCCACCCTGATGGTCGACGAAGCCGCGGCCCTTGACGCCTTCGAGTGGATGGCAGGTGTGGCGGAGGCCGACGGCAAGCGCCTCGTGATCAACAACAGCTGGGGCCTCCCGCAGTGGGGCGTCCCAGACGGCACCGGGCTCAGCAACCTGTTCATCGACGCGTTGTCTGACGAAGGCGTAGTCTTCGTGAGTTCCAACGGCAACAACGGCGACAGCGACTTTCACATCGACCACACCTTCGCGGGACCCGGCGACACCCTCCGCTCTCGCGTTCAGTTCTATCCCCTGTCCGCCAACCCCAACGCCTGGGGCCAAAACCTCACGCTCTGGGGCGAGGCCGGGCAGTCGTTTGGGGCCGGATTCCTCCTCACCCAAGGCATCAGCAACGTGGTGGGCGCCAGCCCGATCTACGACACGTCGGACGGGCCGTTCATGCTTGACACCATTCAAGTCACCAACGGCGACACCATCGTGTACGACGTGGTCATGGAGGCGGCGCACCCGTCGAACGGACGGCCGTTCTTGCAAATGCGTGTTCGGAAAGGAAGCTCCAACCTCGCCGTGGTCCTCCAAGCCACCGCCGAAAGCGGGCGAGTCCACGCTTGGAACCACACCCACCTCTCGAACGACGTGGGCAACTGGGGCCAAGATTTCCAAGCCGCCCAACCCACGTGGCTTGGAGGCGACCCGCACTACGGCGTCCAACAACCCGCCTGCGGCCAAACCGTCATTGCCGTCGGCGCCTACTCCTCCGAATACCAAAATTCCCAAGGCACCGAGGTCGGCGGCGCCCTCGCGAACTTCTCCACCTACGGCCCCACCCTGGACGAGCGGCTCAAGCCCAACGTCTCGGCGCCGGGAGTGAGCGTGGAGTCGTCCCTCAGTTCGTTCCGGGATGGCAATTACGCCGTGACGAGCAGCGTGGAATTCGACGGCACGACCTACGAGTTCGCGAAACTGTCCGGCACCAGCATGAGCAGTCCCGCCACGGCGGGGGTCGTCGCGCTGATGCTCGAAGCGAATCCGACCCTGACCCCTGGCGACGTCCGCGCCATCCTCGAGCAGACGGCCCGCGAAGACGACGACACCGGCACCCTGCCCACCGAGGGGGACCTCGTTTGGGGGCACGGGAAAGTCACCGCGTCCCAAGCGGTGCTGGCCTCGATTGGTTGGGTCTCGAACGTGGGCCTGCCCTATTTCCCGGCACCGGAGGAGGGACAGGACTTGCTCGCCTACCCGAACCCGGCGCAGGACCGCATTTGGGTGGCGGGAACCCAATCCATGAACGGCACCTGGACCCTCTTCGACTCACGGGGCCACGCTTGCCGACAAGGCACCACGACGCCCTGGTTTGAAGTCAGCTTGGATGGATTGCCCGAGGGCATCTACGTCCTGCGCACCACCGAACCCAACGGCACAACACGCGCGGTCCGGGTGGTCAAACAACCTTGACCTCCTGAAGAAGGTTTACCTTTCAAACGATGAAATTCTTGCGCCCTTCCCAGTTCATTGTGAGGCACATCCTCGCCTTCTCTTGTCTTGGCCCACTTGTCGCTTACACAGGGGTCGTTTGGGCACAAGAAGCGCAATTCCGCGCCGTGGGTGGCCCCGGCTTGGAACGAGGTGAGGTTGTGGTGCCCCACGCGACGGGCGCCTTTCTCGTGTGCAACAGCAAGCTTCCTGAAGTGGATCTGTTGCGCGCATACCTCGTGCACTACGACAGCGAATTGAACGTCGATTGGACGCGGTTGCTCCCCTGTCCTGCCTTGTTGCAGGAAGTGGTCGACGCGTGGAGCGACAGTCCTGGAAGCGTGACCGTGATGACGCGCGAGCTCAGGCCTGAGGACGGGTATGTTACCGTGATGCACCGCCTGGATTCCACGGGCACGTGGGCAGGGAGCGCTGCGCTTCAGGCACCCCAAAACTTTCGCCCAGTCGCTCACGTCGAATGGCTCGGCGAGCCTTGGGTGGTGGGTGCGACAGGAAGCCAGCCGACGGCCGTGAATGTGGTCACGGGCAACGTCAAAACGTGGGGTGGACTGCCCGGAACGTTGGATGTGGTGACCGATGCCGCTGTGGCGAACAACTTGCTGGTGGTCGTGGGGTCGCGAACGCAGGACGACACGACGCGAACCGCAATTTGGGGGGTGTACCCCTTTGGGCAGCTCGCGTTTGAAAATGTGGGAGCGGATGCGGCCGCCGGAGCCTGGAGCCAGGCCGATGCCGTGGCTGTACGGGGTTCGAATGTGCGCGTGCTGCACAGCTTCCACCCCCACGTACCAGAGGACCAGTGGCTTCTGCACAGCATGCTTTCAGTGAACCTTACTTCGGGGCAGCTCAATGGCATCCTGTACGGACCGCAAGAAGGTCAGCGCCCTGGACGTGATTTGATTTCCACTCCCCAAGGGTGGGTCAAATTGAGTCAATCGGACGTTGTGCCTCAACTCGACCTGAGCATGCTCGTCACGCATTACAACCCCAACGGCTTGTACCTGTCTCAAGGCGCCTGGGGGACCATCTTCGAAGACGACCCCTCCCACATCACGCAGAGCGAAGACGGAGCCATTTGGGTGGCAGGA
>Ga0209138_1003620_pt1 | contig 10938 bp, 9 predicted proteins | sample SaaInl3SG_22_DNA_FD_184645 | JGI IMG/M metagenome (GOLD analysis project Ga0209138, IMG submission 184645) | Marine microbial communities from expanding oxygen minimum zones in the Saanich Inlet - ESP_153SG_22_DNA (SPAdes) (version 2) | ecosystem: Environmental > Aquatic > Marine > Intertidal...
AGAGAGCGACTGCTGCGTCCTGCGATGGTCATGGTTTCCAAGTCGAGTGCATAAGTTTTTAACGTCGGGCGCTTGAAATTTGCACAGAGCGACCCATTTACAAAGACAAGATAAGTTGCCGGGACCTTCCGGTCGTAGGAGAGAAAGAGATGGGAAAGATTATTGGGATTGACCTCGGCACCACAAACAGCTGTGTGTCAGTGCTCGAAGGCGGTAAGCCACGTGTGATTGAAAACGCCGAAGGTGGACGCACAACGCCATCAATCGTTGCGTATGCGGACGACAACGAGGTGTTGGTGGGCCAATCGGCAAAGCGCCAAGCAGTGACAAATCCAACGAACACCTTGTTTGCAGTCAAGCGTCTTATTGGTCGCAGATTTGAAGACGATGTGGTTCAGAAAGACATCAAGATGGTCCCTTACAGCATCGTAAAGGCTGATAACGGCGATGCTTGGGTTCAAGCGAAAGACGAAAAAATGGCCCCCCCTCAGGTGGCGGCTGAAGTCCTTCGTAAGATGAAGAAGACGGCTGAGGAATACCTGGGCGAGTCGGTGACCGAGGCCGTCATTACAGTGCCTGCGTACTTCAACGACTCTCAGCGACAGGCAACCAAGGACGCAGGCCGCATTGCGGGTCTTGAAGTGAAGCGCATCATCAATGAGCCCACGGCTGCGGCGCTTGCCTACGGTATGGATAAAGCTCAGGGCGACCGTACGGTTGCGGTCTATGACTTGGGTGGCGGTACTTTCGATATCTCGATCATTGAGATTGCTGAAGTTGACGGTGAGCATCAGTTTGAAGTGCTGGCGACTAACGGCGATACGTTCCTCGGTGGTGAGGACTTTGACCTGCGCCTTATTGAGTTTCTCGCGGAAGAGTTTAAGGCGGAGAACGGAATCGATTTGCACGGTGATCCACTTGCCTTGCAGCGTCTCAAAGAGGCTGCTGAAAAGGCGAAGATCGAGCTTTCAAGTTCCCAGCAGACCGAGGTGAACCTGCCTTACATCACGGCTGATGCCACAGGTCCAAAACACTTAGTCGTAAAGCTCAGTCGCTCAAAACTTGAGTCGTTGGTGGAAGCGTTGGTGAAGCGCTCGTTGGAGCCTTTAAAAGTTGCGTTGAAGGACTCGGGATTGTCAAAAACTGAGATCGACGACGTGATCCTCGTTGGTGGTCAAACCCGCATGCCGATGGTTCAGCAGGCCGTTGCAGACTTTTTTGGCAAGGAGCCCCGTAAGGACGTCAATCCGGACGAGGCGGTTGCTATGGGTGCGTCCATTCAGGGTGCAGTCTTGGCTGGTGACGTTAAAGACGTCTTGTTACTTGACGTCACACCTCTCACCCTTGGCATCGAAACAATGGGCGGTGTTGCGACGCCACTCATTGAAAAGAATACGACGATCCCAACAAAAAAATCACAGGTCTTTTCAACGGCCGACGACAACCAGACGGCGGTGACGATTCACGTTGTTCAGGGCGAGCGAAAGCAGGCGGCAACAAATAAGTCGCTGGGTCGTTTTGATTTGGCCGACATTCCACCAGCACCGCGCGGCATGCCGCAGATCGAGGTAACCTTCGATCTGGATGCGAACGGTATCTTGAACGTGTCAGCAAAAGATAAGGCAACGGGTAAAGAGCAGTCGATTCGCATCACGGCGTCGGGTGGCTTGTCTGACGATGATATCGAGCAAATGGTCGCCGACGCTGAGGCTAACGCTGAAGCCGACAAGAAGTTTGAAGAGATCATTTCGGCACGCAACAGCGCGGACGGTATGATCCACGCGGCGAAGAAAACGCTTGAAGAGGCTGGAGAGCACGCCAGTGATGAGGAGCGCGCGGCCATTGAAGCGGCGATTACGGAAGCGGAAGAGGCTGTTAAAGGCGACGACAAAGACGTGATCGAGGCGGCAACAACCAAGTTGACTGAAGTGACCAGCGGTGTTGCGCAAAAAATGTATGCCGCGCAAGCTGAAGCGGGTGAAGCTGCTGGTGAGCAGGCGCCTGAGGAAGACGCAGTCGACGGCGATGTGGTCGATGCTGAGTTCGAAGAGGTTCGCGAAGACGACAAGCGTTGAGCAAAGCGGGTTGAACCGCGCAGGTTTTTAACTCTGTAAACGCGCTACGGGTTTCAACTTCGGGTTGGAATCCGTTTTTTTTTAAATGAGTTGCCGTGATTCTGGCAACAGGAAGCACTATGTCAAAGCGTGATTATTATGAAGTGCTTGGGGTGGGGAAATCGACCTCAGCTCAGGATATCAAGAAGGCCTATCGCCGTATTGCGATGAAATATCATCCCGATCGTAACTCGGATGATGCAAACGCCGACGAAAAGTTTAAAGAGGCCTCAGAAGCTTATGAGATTTTAAGCGATGTGGAAAAACGCCAAGCATACGATCAATACGGTCACGCAGGCGTTGATCCTCAAATGGGCGGGGGCGGGTTCCAAGGCGGTGGTTTTAGCGACATTTTTGGCGACGTGTTCGGCGACATTTTTGGAGGTGGTGGCGGGGGCCGTCGACAGGGCCCACAGCGTGGGTCGGACTTACGCTACACGCTTGAGGTGGCACTGGAAGACGCGGTCCGCGGTAAAACAGCTGAAATTAAGGTCCCGTCGTTACAGCACTGCGACACCTGTGATGGTTCAGGTGCAAAGCCAGGAACGTCACCCGCTGGCTGCGGGACCTGCGGTGGCAGTGGGCAAGTCCGCATGCAGCAGGGCTTTTTTCAGGTACAGCAAACCTGTCCTAAGTGTCGCGGACGCGGGACAATCATCGAGCATCCTTGTGGCAGTTGTCACGGACAAGGCTTGGTTGAAAAGACAAAGACACTGTCGGTCAAAGTCCCACCTGGTGTGGATACCGGCGACCGTATTCGACTGAGTGGTGAAGGCGAGGCAGGCCCTTCGGGCGGTCCAAGCGGCGACTTGTACGTCCAGATATCAGTTCGTCAGCACCCATTATTCGAGCGCGATGGGCGAAACTTGTACTGCGAATTTCCCATCAGTTTTGCCGATGCAGCGCTGGGTGGTGAGCACGAGATTCCGACCCTGGATGGACGTGTAAAGCTGCGTATTCCGGCGGAGACGCAGACGGGGAAGTTGTTCCGGCTTAGAGGCAAGGGTGTGCAGCCGGTTCGCGGCGGTCCTGTTGGTGATTTATTGTGCCGTGCCGTGGTTGAGACGCCGGTCAATCTTAATGCCGAGCAGAAAGAACTCTTGGATAAGTTCCGAACCAGCTTGGGTGCTGCTGGAGAGCAATCGCCGCGTCAATCAAGTTTTTTTGACGGCGTGAAAAGCTTTTTTGAGGGGCTAAACGGATGACACTTCGGGTCGCGGTCACCGGTGCTGGTGGTCGAATGGGCCGCGCTGTTGCGCAGGCAGTTCTGTCTGATGTAAACGCCACCTTAGTGAGCGTCTGTGCACGTCAGTCTAGCGATCTGGTTGGCCAAAGCGTCGCATCGGTATTGGGTACTGATATTGCTGATCTGCGCATTGGTGGCACGCTTGATTTGAATAATGTCGATGTTGTTATTGATTTTACATTGCCCGAATCCAGTCTTGCGTACGCTCAACAGTGCGCGGTGGCCGGGGTTCCGATTGTAATGGGCACCACGGGTTTCACAGATGAGCAGCGAGCGACGTTAGACGAGTGCTTAGGCTCAGTAGCGAGCTGTCGCGCTGCAAACTTCAGTACCGGCGTTAACCTCGCGTACCGGCTACTCGAGCTGTCGGCCAAGGTGCTGGGCGATGCTGATATTGAAATTCATGAGGCACACCATAAGCATAAAATTGACGCGCCTTCGGGCACGGCGCTGGCCATGGGTGACGCAATTGCTCAGACGATGGGCGCTGACCTGAGTCAGGTGGCGCGATACGATCGCGCGTCAAGTCGTGAGCCGGGGACGATTGGGTTTTCCGTCACGCGTGCAGGCGATATTGTCGGCGAGCACACGGTGTTGTTTGCCTCAGAGGGCGAGCGGCTTGAAGTCACACACAAAGCCAGCAGTCGCAGCGCATTTGCAACCGGTGCACTCAGAGCCGCGCATTTTATAGCCGACAAGCCAGCAAATTCTTACACCATGGCCGACGTTTTGGGCCTGTCGTAACGAGGAGTTCATATGCACGTTGTTGATATCGACGAAAATAATGCTCAGCAATACTTGATCGATGAGTCGTTTAATCGACCGGTCGTCGTCGATTTCTGGGCCGATTGGTGTGCGCCGTGCAAACAACTCATGCCACTCCTTGAAAAGCTCGCCGACGAATACGCCGGTGCCTTTCTTTTGGCCAAGATCAATGCTGATGAGCAACAAGGTATCTCTGGTCAGCTGGGCGTGCGGAGCCTACCGACGGTAATGGTGTTTAAAGATGGCCAGCCGGTAGACGGTTTCGCCGGTGCACAGCCAGAGACAGCGGTGCGTGAATTACTACAAAAGCACTTGCCCTCGCCATGGGATGCGAAAGTGGCAGAGGCCACGGAGCTCCTTGATCAGGGCGATACTGCGGGCGCCGTTGGACTGCTGCGAAGTGCGTGGGAAGAGTCCAACAAGTTGCTAGAGATTACATTGGCCTATGCGGGTGCGCTGTTAGAAGCCAATCGTTTGGATGATTCCGAGGCCGTATTGAATGAGGTTCGCTTAGTCGATAGAGACGCCCTCCATGAGCAACTCATGGCGCAGATTGAGCTAAAGCGAGTCGCCGGAAAGTCGCCCGAAATAGCCGCGCTTGAGGCCGAGCTCTTGGCGGATGAAGGGGATCATGCTGTCAGAGTCAAGTTGGCGGTGCAGTTGACGACCGACGCTCACCATCGCGATGCGCTGGATCATTTATTGACCGTGTTGCGAGCAGACCGCGACTGGAATAACGGCGAGGCCAAGCGCTTGTACCTCGACACGATTGCCTCAATTGGAAAGGGTGATCCCTTGGCCGCAGAGTATCAGCGTAAACTCTTTTCTATACTGTATTAACGCGTGGAGAACGCACGGGCGTCATATCACCTTTTTCTTGCAAAAAAGTACCAAAACGCCTAGATTCTCCCCGTTGAAAAAACCTACTCAAGGTTCAAATTCGTCGGCATTCCTCGACGAACGCACACTCACGGGAGCATAGACAATGGATATTGCATTAGCGGCCGAAGACCTCGCGTTTCGCGACGAGGTCTGCAACTTCCTCGACACAGAATTCGATGCTGAGATGCAGGCACACCTGAAATCTAAGGGTACTACGGGAATGGTTGCGTGGCAGCGAAAGCTGCACGCCAAGGGTTGGGTTGCGCCGAACTGGCCCGAAGAGCACGGTGGTACGGGCTGGACAGCAACACAGAAGTACATCTGGGAGTCAGAGCGATCACTGCGCGGTATTCCCGACGTCGTCCCTTTTGGACTCGTTATGGTGGCGAATGTGATTATGGGATTTGGCTCTGACGAGCAGAAAGAGTATTTCTTGCCGCGGATACTGAACAGCGACGACTGGTGGTGTCAGGGATATTCAGAGCCCGGTTCCGGTTCTGACTTGGCGAGCTTGAAGACAAAAGCAGAGCGCGACGGTGATGACTTTATTATTAACGGCGCCAAGATTTGGACCACCTATGCTCAACATGCTGACTGGATTTTCTGTCTGGTTCGGACCGACAACAGCGGTAAGAAGCAAGAGGGTATTACCTTCATCTTGGTGGACATGAAGTCCGAAGGCATCAAGGTTAATCCGATTATCGGCATCGATAACGAGCACAACCTTAATGAGGTTGAGTTTAACAACGTCCGAGTGCCTGCGAAGAATGTCGTGGGCGAGGTCGGAAAGGGTTGGACTGTTGCAAAGGCGCTGCTGGCTCACGAGCGCACTGGCATTGCAGGTGTTGCTGACATTAAACGCACGATGCGTCTGATTAAAGACGCCGCTGCCAAGGAAACCAATGGTGGTCAGCGCATGTTAGACGATGCTGGATTCCAGCAGCGTATGGCTGATATTGAAGTCGAACTGATGGCGCTTGAGTTTACCGAGCTGCGCACGCTGGCGACGATGGCCGCGGGTGGATTCCCCGGTCCAGAGTCCTCGTTGCTGAAGATTAAAGGCACCGAGCTCCAGCAGGCGACGCAAGAGCTTCGTATGGAATTGGCGGCCTACTACCAAGGCGTCTTACCGACCAACATGGATCCGAGCGTTTTAGGGCATGAGTTTGGTTCTGACGCACGACGGGCCTTTATGTACGGTCGTGCAGCAACCATTTACGGCGGTTCTAATGAGGTCCAAAAGAACATCATCTCCAAGTATGTACTTGGTCTCGAGTAAGGACAGATTCCTGACGGAGCAATGACACTATGAACTTCGATTACACAGAAGAGCAACAAATGGTCCGCGACTCGATCGCGAGATTTGTACAGGACGATTACGACTGGGACACGCGCCGTGCCATTGTGGACGGCGCAGAAGGCATGAGTCGCGATAATTGGCAAACCTTTGCCGAGCTGGGGTGGTTATCTATTCCCTTTGCAGAAGCCGACGGCGGCTTTGGTGGCAGCGTCATCGATTTGTCGGTGGTTATGGAGGAGTTGGGTAAAGGTCTTGTGGTTGAGCCCTTTTTCCCAACGGTCGTGCTGTTTGGCGGTTTAGTGTCGCGTGCCGGCGATGAGGCGCAGCGCACATCCATTCTTGAGGGTGTGATTGGCGGTGAGACTCTGGGTGCGTTTGCTTACGTTGAACGTCAGAGTCGCTATGCACTCAATGACTGTAAGACGTCTGCCACGTCCAGCGGCGACGGGTACACGTTGAACGGTGAAAAGGTTGTTGTTTTTAATGGTGAGAACGCGGACAAACTGGTCGTACTGGCGCGCACATCCGGTGAGCAGTTCGACGCGCATGGGTTGTCGCTGTTCTTGGTCGATGCGAACGCGCAAGGGGTGTCAAAAGTCTTGTACCCGATGATGGATGCGCAGCGGGTTGCCAACATTACATTTGATAACGTGCAGCTCGGTGCGGACGCCCTGCTTGGCGATGCAGGTTCGGCGCTCGAGGTGGTCAACGCGGTCATTCGCGACGCGTTATTAGCGCTTGCGTCAGAGGCGGTGGGCATCATGGCGACGCTGAACGCGAAGACGCTTGAATACACAAAGACGCGCGAGCAGTTTGGTGTGGCGATTGGCTCTTTCCAAGCGCTGCAACACCGCATGGTAGATACCATGATGGCGTTCGAGCAGTCAAAGTCATTACTGTTTAAAGCGTTGTGTGAATACGAGATCGATCCGGCCTCTGCGGACACTACAATTCATGCCCTTAAAGTGCTGATCGATCGTAACAGCAAGCTGGTGTACGGCGAGGCAATTCAGATGCACGGCGGTATGGGTATTACCGATGAGTTGGATATCGGTCACTACGCGAAACGATTGATGATGATTAATGCGACGCTCGGCGATGGTTCATTCCACCGCAGTAAGTTCATTGAGCAGACATACGCCGCTTAATCATGAAGATTTTGGGAAAAGTCTGTGTGGTGACGGGCGGCGCCAGTGGCATTGGTCAGGCGCTTGCGCGTCGCTTCGTTAATGAAGGGGCTGAGGCGGTCATTATTGCCGATCTTAATGGTGACGCGGTATCCGCCGTTGCCACTGAGATTGGCGCCCAGTCGTTCGCGGTCGATGTGCGCGACGAGAGTGCCATTGCGGCCATGGTGGCGGCAGTAGAAGCTGAGTTTGGGCGTATCGATCTGTTTTGTTCCAACGCAGGCATTTTAGGTGTCGACGGCGCGCCTTGGTGGGCCACAGGTGCTGAAAACGATCTGTGGCAGCGCATGTGGGAAATTCACGTCATGTCGCATGTCTACGCCGCTCGTGCGTGTTTGCCCGCCATGATCGAACGCGGTGACGGGTACTTCCTCAACACTGCATCGGCGGCAGGCTTGCTCGCTCAGATCGGCTCAGCGCCTTATTCAGTGACGAAGCATGCGGCAGTTTCATTTGCCGAGAGCCTCGCTATTACGCACGGCGATGACGGGATTAAGGTGAGCTGCCTGTGTCCGCAGGCGGTAGACACTGCGATGACAGCGGGGACTGAGGGCGGCGGTGTCGCCGGTGTTGACGGCATGTTGTCGGCTGAGGCTGTTGCTGAGGCCGTGATCCTTGGGCTCGAGGCGGAGTCTTTTTTGGTGTTACCGCACCCCGAGGTTGAGGATTATCGCCAAAATAAAGCACGAAGCTACGACCGATGGCTCGGTGGCATGCGTAAGTTAAGACGTCTGTTCACGGATCCGGCTGGCCAGTAGACTTCCTGGCATGGACAAACAGTCCCGGCTAGCCCGCACAATTTTAAATGGCTTTATTGCCTACTTCGCTGAGTTTGAGAATATAACGCTCTCAGCACGCACGCGATTTGAAAATGCGGAATGGCGTGCGACCCAAGAAGCCTCAATGCGTCGCATCGACATTTATAAAATGCAGGTGCTCGAGACACTCGAGGTCGTTCAGTACATTGCAGCAGATCGCGTTGATGATCTTGCGTTTTGGACTGAGACGCGTGATCTCTATGCGCAGCTTGTTCGTGGGATGACGAACTTTGAGATTGCTGAAACGTTTTACAACAGCATCTTCAATGCCGTCTTTGAGCACCGTTGGATTCGAGACGACTATGCGTTTGTTTTTTCGCCTCAAGGCGATATGCCACCGGTAGATGTTCGCCGAGTTTTGAACCAGTACCGCACGAAGGGAGACATTAAGGCGGCGGTCGCGAATTTACTGCACGACTACGGTGTCTCTCTGCCGTTTGAAGATATTGACCGCGACGTGAATCGCGTGGCGACGGTGATGAGCGATGCAGTGTTGGCGGCCGGATTTGACGGTCAGGGCGACCTAGAGCTTCACGCACTGGAACACCACTTCTTTAGAAATAAGGCGGCGTATATTGTCGGCCGTATCGCCAGCAAAGGGCTCCAGATCCCTTTTGTGTTGCCGATGCTTCACACCGAGTCTGGTGAGGATGACCAGACTGTTTATCTGGACGCCTGCCTGTTGGGGTCCGACATTATTTCCAAACTGTTTTCATTCACGCGGACCTATTTTATGGTCGACGCGTCCATACCGTCTCAGTATGTCCTGTTTTTACAGCAGTTAATGCCCCGTAAGGCGGTTTCAGAAATTTACAGTTGCCTCGGTCACCACCGTCACGGCAAGACGTATTACTTCCGTACAGCAACACGTCACATGCGTTCAACTGAGGATGCCTTCATTCCCGCGCCGGGGATTAAGGGCATGGTCATGGCCGTCTTCACGCTTGAGTCTTACGAATACGTTTTTAAGATTATTAAAGACCGATTTACGCCGCCCAAGGAGGTGACGCATCAGCAAGTGCGTGACAAATACCAGCTGGTGAAGCGATGGGACAGGGCCGGACGCATGGCGGATACGCAAGAGTTCGCGAATCTCGTTTTTGAGGCGTCGCGTTTTTCTGAGGAGCTCATGGACGAGCTGCGACAAACCTGTTCTTCGCAGCTTGAGGTCAACGGACGTGCACTCATTATTAAGCATTGCTATGTTGAGCGCCGCATGCAGCCGCTTAATCTTTACCTTAAGGACGCCACCGACGAGGAGGTTGATGCGGTAATGCTTGATTATGGCAATGCCATTAAAGAACTGGCTGCTGCGAATATTTTCCCGGGCGATATGCTCTTGAAAAATTTTGGGGTCACGCGACACGGACGAGTGGTCTTTTATGACTACGACGAAATTCAGCCGTTGCTGGAGGTGACGTTCAGAAAGATCCCACCGCCGCGCGATGAGTACGACGAGATGTCTGACCAACCGTGGTATTCGGTGGGCCCTAATGACGTGTTTCCAGAGGAGTTCCGGCTGTTCTTTTCAGGTAATGCGCGAGCGCGAAGAGCGTTTGATCAGTTCCATGATGATCTCTACGACGCCGGATTTTGGCTCAAGCTACAAGACAAGCTGCGCAACGGCTTCGTCGAAGATTTTTTCCCCTATTCAAACACGCTGCGTTTTAAGCAGTAAGCGACCTGGCTATGGCAGATCTACTCATTATTCGGCACGGGCAGGCGTCTTTTGGCGCAGAAAACTACGATCAGTTGTCCGCCCTAGGACAGCATCAGGCGGATCTTACGGGCGAGTTCCTCAGTCAGAGTGGCGTGCAATTAAGTGCGGCGTTCAGTGGTGATTTATCGCGCCAGCGCGAGACCGGCGAGCGCATTTTGGCGCAGTTAGAGGACGCGCCATCACTGGTCATCGACCCGCGGTTTAACGAAGTGCAAACCGATGAGCAAGTGGCGGTGATGACGCCCTTACTGTGTGAGCAAGACCCTCGATTTGCAGCGCTCATGGCGGATATGAACAAAGACAGTAAGTCATTTCAGAAAATCATCGAGACCGTTTTTAATTATTGGGTCAGTCCCAACTGTCAGGTCGCGGGTATTCAGAGTTGGCAGGAGTACAGCGCGGGTGTCGTCAGTGCATTCGAGTCAGCGCGCGCTTCAGCCGAGTCAGGTTCGACGTCAGCGATCTTTACCTCCGGTGGGACGATCGCGACGCTCGTCGGCCATGTACTCGGTTTGTCTGCAGATCGCGTGTATGAGTTTTATGAGCCCGTCTTTAATTGTTCGATCACGCGCCTTATTTTTAATACTCACAAGTGTTCACTGTCGACGTTCAATGACGTATCGCACTTGCAACTCATGAGCGCTCAGCGCGGTGAGCGACTGGTGACCTACCGATGACAACATTGTGGATAGTAAGGCACGGTGAGGCAGCCGCAAGCTGGGAAAAAGACCCAGATCCAGGTTTGTCGGCCCTCGGTCAGCAGCAGGCAGAAGTGACGGCTGAAACGCTGTCGCATCGGGTGCCGCCGAATGTCAGTCTGATTTCAAGTCCGCTGCGGCGCGCTCAGGAAACGGCGCAAGCATTGGCGGATAAGCTCGACTCGCGAGTTGTGAAAATTGATGGCCG
>Ga0209138_1003621_pt1 | contig 10936 bp, 17 predicted proteins | sample SaaInl3SG_22_DNA_FD_184645 | JGI IMG/M metagenome (GOLD analysis project Ga0209138, IMG submission 184645) | Marine microbial communities from expanding oxygen minimum zones in the Saanich Inlet - ESP_153SG_22_DNA (SPAdes) (version 2) | ecosystem: Environmental > Aquatic > Marine > Intertidal...
GTTCAGCTGTACTCGATGATATTGCAGCATTAACAATATCCGGTGGAACTGACATTAGTACAGCTATTGTAGGCAGTGTACTTACTGTTGCATATACAGGACTGTCTGACTTGGCATCGGATCCAAATCCTCAACTAAGTGCTGATCTAGATGCACAATCTCAAAACTTATTAAATGTAGGTACTATTAGTAGCTCAGGAATCAATGGTCCGCTTACTGGCAATGTTACAGGTAATGTAATTGGTAACCTTACTGGTAACGTTACAGGACTAGTACACGGCATAGATGTAAGAGAAATTAGCGATAGTCAATTAGATTTTGGAACTTTTGCCGGAAATATTACTTCTGGATTAGATTTTTTTATAGCAAATAATGATTTAGATTACGGAACAATTGCTAATAATACTTCAACAATAGTGAGTGACTTTGGATCGTTTAGTTAAACCGATAAATACGTTGTATTAAGGAAACTACTGAATGTCAAAATTATGGAATGTTACAACTGGAACTCGTCTCCGAACACTAATTGAAAGATCTCAAGTAAATATCATTTTGCCACTTGCAAACGGAGTAGACGCCGATGTTGAACTTATCAGTGGTAGTATTCCTTCAGGTACTCGTTTAGAAAATAATATAATAGTAGGCACTGTTTACGAAGTTGCATATGATACAACATTTAATGCTGTATTTAGAGCAACAACAGATGAAGAATTTCAAGATTGCACTATAGAATTTGTAGTAACAGGACCTGACAGTCCGACATGGCAGACTAATGAAGGGTTATTACCTGTAGGATCAAACAACAGTTTGTTTATTCTTGATAACGAAATTATTGATTATCAATTAGTAGCAACCGATACTGATTTAAGTGCAGGAGATGAACTTTCATACTTTATTGCAGAAGGCGACGGTGTGTTACCTCTAGGCATTACTCTAAGCGATTCTGGTAAGTTACAAGGCACCACTGAACCGTTACTTAGTTTAGATAAACGTTATATAGATGGTGGTTTTGATAGTGCTCCATATGCCGGACTACCAATGGACTACACCTTACTAAGTTCAAATGGTTATGGTAGTTTTTATTATGACACAGTTGATTTTGATTATAATGAACCTACTACTAATTTAAGAAAATTAAATAGATATTATCCGTTTGCTGTTACAGTTACGGATGGTGAAAACTTTGTTCGCCGAGAATTTAAAATTTATCTAGTAGGCGATGACTATTTAAAAGCTGACAACACTGTTATGCAATCAAGTACAGGAGTGTTCACAGCAGATAATACAAACGTAAGAACTCCGGTATGGATTACACCATCAGACTTAGGGTTTAAACGTGCTAATAATTATACAACAATATACTTAGAAATTGTTGATAACTGGACACTAGAAGGCGTTATTGTTTATACACTTGAAGATGTTAACGATGATGGCAGTGCTAGTGAATTACCCCCAGGAATGACACTTGATAGTCAAACTGGTGAAGTTGTAGGACGTATTCCTTATCAAACTGCTATTACACAAAATTACAAATTTACAGTAAGAGCAACTAGACTTACTACTGATTTAGAAACAGTTACAATTTTTGCAAACTATTATGAAGATGTACTTTTAGGTAATACAAGTTTTAAAATTAACAAAATTGATCTTACTGGTAATATTGACGGCACTAATGATTTGTTTGAATTAGTTGGCAAGAAGATTCTTTTAGGTAAACGTCAGTACACAGTTACTAACGTTGATGCTAGAAATGCTGATTACGATATAGTATTTGTAGAAGAAACACTTGCTCCTAGTATTAGTCTGCTACTAAGTCAAACTGCTACAGTAGGACAAGATCATATATTTGTTAATAGATTATCAGAATCTAGCAAAAACAAGTATTCTAAAAGGACACTAAGATTTTCTAATACTGAAAGTTATGTTATTGATTCGATTACACCATATATTGAATGGCAAATTACACAAAGTAATACAAACGATCCGATACTGCCAGCATATTCACCGAGACTGATTGAAATATCTAAAAACTATTTTATAGGAGATTACGTAGTATACACGCAAGAGCTCGGCGGCGACGGCAAGATATATCAATGCACAGTTTCACATAGAACAGTTTCACAAAAAGACGAATTCGGAGACGATGTATTAGTTAACGGAATTGTGCAATTAGATTTTATAGGAGCAAACTGGCAGGAAGTTGCTGAAACTCTAGAAGGTCTTAGTTTGAATGACAGAATTACAGCAACACGCCAAGCACTAGAAGCCGAGTATAACGGAACTGCATATATTACAGTTGTTGACAATTCTAATTGGAAAATTAGAGTGCCAAGTACTTCAACGTCTCGTATTACTTCAAACATACAAAACTTCTTTGCAACTGTAGATAGTAGTAATATAACTGCAACATTGATTCGAGACAATGAAGATAGAATATCACTTGATACTAATTTAAGTTCGCAGCTAAACAATGGCAGAAATATTGGTATTGCTTTATTTGAGAGAGACAGTTTCTTTAAGAACTTAATTGTTAGTAACACAGATGAAGTGGATGTACCTAGTACAATTAAAACATTTGAAATACGTATAATTGGTGAAATTGATTCAACTATTAAATGGATAACACCTGCAGACTTAGGTAGCATTGGTGCTAATTTTACAAGTACATTAAAATTAAATGCAGAAACTACGGTACCTGATACTGCTATGATTTATACACTTAAATCTGGTAAATTACCTTTTGGATTAACTCTTAACTATGACGGCGAAATAACTGGTTCTGCTAGACAATTTGGTACAGTAGATAGTCTTGGACTAACTACATTTGAAAATCAAGCTGTAAGATTTGATGGATTTATTCCAGGTAATACTACATTTGATAGAGATTATAAATTTACAGTCGAAGCAAGAGACAGATTTAATTATTCTGCAATAGAGCGTGAGTTTTTATTAACTGTTGAAGATTTAGATAATATACAATATACTGACATTTATATGCGTCCAATGTTGCCAGAGACTCAAAAAACATATTATAAGAATTTTATAAGTAATCCCGAAGTATTTACGCCTAATAAAATTTATCGTCCTGGTGATCCTACATTTGGAGTACAGAAAAATTTAGATATGTTAGTGTATGCAGGAATTGAAGCAACTTCTATAGATAAGTTTGTAGCCGGTGCTGCTAAAAATCATAAACGTAAAAAATATATACTAGGTGATATAAAAAGTGCAGTAGCTAAGGAATCAGCTACATCAGAAACTATTTACGAAGTTGTATACATTGATGTTAAAGATCCTGCTAACTCACCTACGGATACCAAAACAGCCAATAGTTTTATTACTAAAACAAAAGAAAAAATAACTGTTGATAGTATGCAATACGCGGCTGTAGATGATGCTACTAGATTTAGAACAGGATATAATGAACTGCCAGTATATACTAGAGCAACTGTTAGATTTATATTCAGTGACACAGACGAAATTATCATTGAAACAAGAGCAACAGCTGAAGAAGAAATTAATGTAGATAATGCAGATTTTGAAGTTACTGTAAGAGCAGGCGGCGTAGTTGAAGTCGAACTACAAAAAGGTGATAGTGAGCCATACCGTTTTAGACCAAAAACTAATACTATTAAAACAGACTCAAATGCAATCAATATTAGTCAATCAACTGATTCTAAAAAATATATATCTAGTATTGACAATATGAGAGCAAATATTAAAACTATTGGCGAAGGAGAACGCAACTATTTGCCATTGTGGATGCGTACTGCACAAACAGGATTTGAAGAATTAGACTATGTAACTGCTATACCGATTTGTTATTGTAAACCGGGCGAAAGTGCAGATATAATTAACAATATTAATAACTATGGATTTGATCCTAAAATAATTAACTATGACATAGATAGATATGTTGTAAAAAGAACTGAAAACAGTGATGTTGAAAAATATATACTGTTCGCAAATTATCAATTCAACGTATAACATCGATAAATATATTAAAGAGGAATTAACATGGCCAGCAACATTATAAGCGGAACAATTGACGGAGCATATCCAGTAGCAGGTGTTGATAACGACACTCAAGGGTTCCGTGACAACTTTACAATTATTAAAACAGGGTTAGCAACAGCGGCTAGTGAAGTAACTGCGTTACAAGCAAACACTGCTAAATTAAACGCATCAAACGACTTCTTAGGAACTGATGTTACTAATGCTAACTTTTCACTAAACACAGAAAAATATCATAACATTGGTACTGTAATTACTGGTCAAAATATTAGTTTTTTAAATGGACCATATCAAAGTGCTGGTATTAATCTATCAGAAGGCTCTAGCACCATTAACTTTGCACTTGCAGATTGGCCAGACAGAGACCATGTTGCTAAAATGACAGTACAACTTGTTGGAAACGATACTGCAAAAACTGTTACATTTACAGTTGACGGCGGCGGCACAATTAAATATAGTTCAAATTATCCTACGGTTGGTGGTAATCCAACTGCTACTGTAGATAGTAGTACTGATCCAATCATTATTGATTTTTGGACATATAACCAAGGTACAACAGTATACGCAGAATATCGAGGTCAGTTTAGTTAATGCTTAATCCACTAGTTGACAGTCTAGAAAATCTTTCTATAAGTGAGTTAGAAGACAAAATAGTTTTACTCCAGCGTAGATACTTTATGACAGCCAATCTTGGAGTACAATCTCAAATTGCAAACTTCTTAGAAATCTATAAACAAGAACTGCAAACTAGGCGTGCTATCGAATATCAGCGCCAAAATGAAAATAATGGCGAATCAGGACTTGACAATTTAATCAATGTAAGTTAAAATAAGTGTATGCTTATTAAAACTGATGAACTAGGTATTCCACGATTTTCTAATAGAGATCTTATTGATATGATCTATAGTGGTCATGCGGATAAGGTGCATGTGGTATTGTGTGATGCAAACGACGATGTAGACAAGTTCAACGCTGCTATGGAAGAACAGGGCTTTGATAAACTACAGAAGTATATTCCACTAGATGTAGATCAAAAGACTTTTGACGGTGCGCTACAGAGTGAATGGTTTATGCCAGATGAATATAAAGAACTCAGTGTGTCTGCACATGTTTTAGATCGTTGTACAACTGATGCACAGCGACAGCGAGTAGAAGAAGAACTTACAGCGTTCAATGAACGAGGACTAGTTCCTTTACTACAATATATGATCTATCTTGTAGACTTTATGCGTGAGAACGACATTGTATGGGGTGTAGGACGTGGATCAAGTGTAGCAAGTTATGTGCTGTATTTGATAGGTGTACACAGAATAAACTCAATCCAATATGACCTGGATTGGCAAGAGTTCTTGAGATAAGTAAGTATATAATTAAAGGAGACATATATGTCAAAAGGTAATCCATCAAAAAGACAGCATAGAAGTATGCGAGGCAAGTCAGTAGACATGGATCTACTGCGTAAACGTAACGAGCTTACTCCAGCAGTAGGTAATGCTCGTGTAAATGCACGTGGCGACGAATTAGGTCCGGGCGGACAAATTATTAAAAAACGTGAAGATGTTGTTGCAGAACACTATGCACAAGCTGGTAAGGTTATAGAGTCATCAGGCCGTACAAAAGTAGAAACACCTGTTTCTGAAAATCCGGCAGCAGCACCTGCAACTGCTAAAAAGACTACAACTAGAACTAAAAAAGAAGAACCAGTTATCGACGCACCATTAACAGCAGCAGAGCAAGAAATGCTCGATGATGCTGATGCGTGGGTTGAAGATGATAACGGAAATTTTGTACCAAAAGGTGAATAATGGCAATTAACTTAAATTCAATTAAAGGTAACTTAAGAGCAATTGGTGACAAGGTGCTTGTTAGTAATATGTATTTTGGCGAACAAAAGACCAAAAGTGGATTAATTTTACGAAACGATGACGGTACTACTAGAGGAATCTATCCTCGTTGGGGACAGGTATTTTCTAAAGGTCCTGACAATAATGAAGAGTATAACGTTGGAGATTGGATTTTAATCGAACATGGTCGCTGGACTCGTGGAATATCAGTCGAAGATGTTTCAGGTACTATTGAAGTTCGTATGGTTGAGAATGAGAGTATTTTAGCAGTATCAGATGAGAAACCAGACGGTATTTCAATAGGTGGCGAATATGCAGACGGTGAACATGCTACTGTAGATCCAAGTGCCTTTGTAAAACCACAATATTAAGAGGAATAAATGACAAATCCATTCAAAGACATTGACACGTTTCAAACAGCGTGTGATCAAACACCTAGCATCGACAACTATGCTATGTATCTTGATTTAATTACAGAAGAAACGGGCGAACTAAAAGACGCTATTATTGCCGGTGATCAAGTAGAACAACTTGACGCACTAGTTGACATTCTTGTGGTTACTATGGGTGCTATCAGAGCAGCTGGTTGGGACGGTGAAGCAGCGTGGAACGAAGTTATGCGAACTAACTTTGCTAAAGTAGATCCAACTACAGGCAAAGTAATCAAACGTGAGGACGGAAAAGTCCTCAAACCCAAGGGATGGTCTGCTCCACAACTTGCACAGTTCGTAAAATAATCTAAAAAACTACTTGACTCCTTAGCATTTATGCGTTATAATATGTATAAAGCTAAGGAGTTTTCATGAAAATTACACCACAAACAGCAGGCGTAGGTACAACAGGACTTACAGGCATTGCACTAATGGCACTACACATCACAGGATTCTTAACAGGATGGGCATGGCCTATTCTTTACATATTCCTTATCATCTCGGGCATCGGACAAGAAAATAGGAAGGGCTAACTATGGCTACTCACGGAATGATCGACTTAGAAACACTAGACACAAAGCCTAGTTGTACTGTACTAAGTTTAGGTGCTATTAAATTTAATCCGCTGGATGACAGTGAACCGCACAGTGAACTTTATCTTAAAATTAGTGTTGACGATCAAGATCGTTTAGGACGTACTACTAGCGACGATACTATTGCTTGGTGGGCGAAACAAGATCCTAAAGCAATGGAAGAAGCATTTGATCAAACTGGCGCAGTTACGGTTGAAGAAGCATTGCGACAGGTAAGCAAATGGAGCGTTGGCGTTGACACTATTTGGGGACAAGGCTACGGCTTTGACTTGACTATTATGGAAGACATGTATCGCATGTTAGGTGTACCTATTCCATGGCAGTTTTGGCAGATCAAAGATGCACGTACACTGTTCGGTTGCTGTAAAGTAGATCCACGCAAAGTGCTACAACAAACTGATTTGCACAACGCACTAGCAGATGCATACTTCCAAGCAAAAGGTGTGCAGTTTGCATACAAAGAATTAGGAGTGCTACGGTGAGAATCGACGGGTTGACTACTGAACAATGTAATATGCTAGATACTATGTGGGCGAAGGATACACACGAAGAACTTACAGATTGGTTTCAAACACTTCCTACCGAAAAGTATCACATGGCACTAACATTATTTGATATAATGCTTCAAGAAATAATCGAACCGGAAGTTGAAAAAAGCAAAAACATAGATGCTAAAAAACTTTTAAAAAAATTAGGAATCAATTGTGAATAGTCCAATAAATGAATATCAACAACTAATGGCAATTACTGCTGAAGAGTGCGGCGAACTTGTCCAAGTGTGTATGAAAATTATTCGTATGTTTGACGAGCACGATAAGATAGACGACAAAAGAATGAGTCATCTTATTGAGGAAGCAGGCGATGTTTATGCAATGATTGATTTACTTTGTGAACATAATGTGTTACAATGGAAAGATATACATGACAGAGCATTAGTTAAACGTGAAAAATTAAAAACTTGGAGTAACTTAGTAAAATGAAAGAACTATGGGTAGAAAAATACCGTCCTAAAACAGTTGACGGTTATGTGTTCCGCGATGAAAATCAGCGTGAACAGATTAAAGGTTGGATTGACAGTGGAAGTATTCCACACATCTTGCTGAGTGGTAGCGCAGGACTAGGTAAGACTACTATTGCTAAGATCCTTATTAATCAACTTGACGTACAAGACACTGACGTTATGGTTGCTAACGGATCTAAGGAAGCACGTAAGATTGAATGGGTTGACAAACTTATTACATTCTGTCAAACTATGCCGTTTGGTGACTTTAAAGTTGTGTTGATTGACGAAGCAGATTACATGAACATTCAATCAGTACAGCCTGCGCTACGCAATTTGATGGAAGACTACAGTCACAGTGTACGCTTTATTCTAACATGTAATTATCCTAACAAAATTATGCCGGCTATACACAGTCGCTGTCAGCACATGCACATTGCAAAGATTGATCAGGTAGAGTTTACGGCACGTATGGCAGAGATCTTGCTTACAGAGAGCGTACAATTTGATTTAGACACCTTAGATACGTATGTCAAGGCTTACTATCCAGACTTGCGCAAATGTATTAACACAGTGCAGCTAGAGTCGCAGACTGGAGCACTTGTAAGTAAAAACACAGATGACGCAAGTACAATTGATTATAAACTTAAAATGGTAGACTTGTTCAAGGCAGGAAAGATTACTGAAGCACGTAAACTTATTTGTAGTCAAGTGTTGCCAGAAGAGATGGATGAAATTTATCGCTGGCTGTATGACAACATTGAGTTATTCGGAAACGAAGAACAACAAGACAGTGCAGTGCTAATTATTAAACAAGGGCTGGTAGATCATGCATTAGTTGCAGACCCAGAAATTAACTTAGCAGCAACGCTAATACGACTTGCGAGAATTTAAATGATTTTAAAAAAGTTATTTGGGTATATTCCAATTTTTAATAATGATAAGAGCGAACATAGAAAATATACTTCTATGTATGAGGATCTTTGCCAATGACTTACCTAGTAACCGATAATTGTGTAAAATGCAAGCATACAACATGTATATCAGTTTGTCCAGTTGATTGTTTTTACGAAGCAGATAATTTTTTAGCAATTAATCCAGACGAATGTATTGATTGCGGAGTGTGTGAACCAGAGTGTCCAGTAAGTGCTATTGTCGCAGATAATGCTATTAGTCCAGAAGAAAGCGAAAAGTGGGACGAAATTAATCGGCGAGTATCCAGCTGGAACATAAACATCACAGAAGAAAAAGATCCATTACCAGATGCAGATGAATGGGATGGATATCCAAATAAGTACGAAGAGTTCGGCATTATTCCAGTAAAGGTAATAGGATGATTAAAGCAATACTAGCATGCGACGAAGCAGGTGGTGTAAGTAAAGACGGCACACTGCCTTGGCCTCATAACAGTACAGATCTTAAATGGTTCAAAGATAATACAGCAGGACATGTTGTTGTTATGGGTTCTACTACTTGGGATGATCCCCATATGCCGCGACCGTTGCCCAAACGTACAAACGTACTAGCAACCACTCGTCCTGCAGAATACCCAGGTGCTGACAAATATATTAGTGGAGATCTTAATCTAAGTGTGCAACGTCTTGCAGAAGAATATCCTAGTTTGATTACTTGGGTTATCGGCGGTCCTAACATTATCGAACAGACATTGGGCGTTATTGACGAGTTTTATATCAGTCGTATCCCGGGTGAGTATGCGTGTGATACATTTCTTCCATTGAAAAAGATCGAATCATTATTCGAACTAACTACAGTAATACACGAAACAGGTGTAACATTTGAAATTTGGGAGAAAAGGAAAAAGCATGAAACAGTATCTTGATGCACTTGAATATATTTTAGAAAACGGTAAAGACCGTGACGACAGAACAGGTGTAGGCACACGCGGTGTATTTGGTTATCAAATGCGTTTTGATCTGCGTGAAACATTCCCTGCTGTTACTACAAAGAAACTAGCATGGCGTAGTGTTGTAAGCGAACTGCTTTGGTTTCTTGAAGGCTCAAGTGACGAACGCAGACTTGCAGAAATTCATTATGGTAAGCCTAGAGAAGAATTAGTAGGTAAAAACACCATTTGGACTGCTAACGCGGATAAACAAGCAAAAGACTTAGGTTATGTTAATACTGATACTATAAAAGACCTAGGGCCTGTGTACGGTCATCAATGGCGTACTTGGGATGCAGCTCTTGGCTTTGTAGATCAAATTGCAGAAGTATTAGAAAATATGCATTATGATCCTAACAGTAGACGACATATTGTAAGTGCATGGAACGCCGATCGTGTAAACGTAATGGCCCTGCCGCCATGTCATACATTATTCCAATTTCATATACAAGACGGTGAATTAAGCTGTCAATTGTATCAACGCAGTGCTGATATGTTCTTAGGTGTACCGTTTAACATTGCGAGCTACAGTTTGCTTACACATATGTTTGCACAACTACTTGGTCTTAAAGTAGGCGACTTTGTGTGGACAGGCGGTGATTGCCATATCTATAAAAATCACTTCGAACAAGTTCAGCAACAAATTATTAGAACTCCTCAAGCAGGTCCTTCATTAATAATGCCGGCATTTAGTGACTTAGATGAACTTGTTAAAACTACACCAGACCAATACAAGTTACTTAACTACACTCCGATGGACAGTATTAAGGCACCCATGGCAGTATAGTATGTTTGGTCATGGATACTACGGTAGTAATTTAAACGATCAAGAGCGACATGAAGAACGGTTTGCTTGGCTTCCTGTACGTAGTACTTTTAATAAAAAACGTATATGGTTAACAAAATATTATATTGTGCATATACTGTACGATCAAAACGGACGTCCGCCTATTAAAGGATGGAGTTGGCCTTTGATTTATACTAAGAACGAGTACTTGGTAATGTTGTTGAAAAGAGAAGCAGAATGAAACAAAAGTTTATCGAAGCATATATGGACGTTGCAGAACGGTTTGCACAACTAAGTTCAGCAGTCCGATTACAAGTAGGTGCTATTGTTGTCAAGGATGATCGTATTATCTCTATTGGCTACA
>Ga0209138_1003623_pt1 | contig 10932 bp, 13 predicted proteins | sample SaaInl3SG_22_DNA_FD_184645 | JGI IMG/M metagenome (GOLD analysis project Ga0209138, IMG submission 184645) | Marine microbial communities from expanding oxygen minimum zones in the Saanich Inlet - ESP_153SG_22_DNA (SPAdes) (version 2) | ecosystem: Environmental > Aquatic > Marine > Intertidal...
CCACTTTGGCATCATCGAAAAACAATTCATAAAAATCACCCATGCGATAAAACACCAGCGATGTCGGATAATCATCCTTGATCGCTAAATATTGCTGCATCATGGGGGTGTGTTTATCTATGTCAGTAACCGATTTTACTGAGTTTTTCACCCGTATATCCCATATAAATCAGGTATTTCAAATTGTGCCATTGTTTCTCATGTAGTCTCATGTATTCTTAGGATTCACGACAATAAACTCAATAAGTGTAGGTTTAAGTATGGGTCACTGTTGCGATAAGTACTTGCGATTGTACTCATGTTTCTTCGAGGAGCGTAACGGACTATAAAGAATGGATAAGCCTCTAACCGACATCACCATCAGAAAATTGAAGCCTGGGGAGACTAGGAAGGACATTGGCGAATATAGTGGTTTGCGAGTTAGTAAGTCTAAAACAGGAGTTACTAGGTTTTGGTATCGTTACCGCTCACCACTTTCCAACCAACTGAAAGAAATAACAATCGGCTACTACGCGGACATAGGCTTAGCTGACGCGCGCGTGAAGTTAGTCCAACTCAAAGCGAAGCGTAAGACAGGCGTGTGTGTCGCCACTGAGGCGAAGGCTGAAAGAGAGCGACAAGAGGCAGAGTCTGAAAAACTTAACTCGTTTGAGGTGCTTTCGACCGCTTCTGTTCGTTCGGTAATCAATCATTATCTAACTAACTACATCGAAGATAAGTATGAGGCTGGTGGAGAACTTATCAGGAGAGGAGCGCGTCAGCCCAAAGGGCAATGGGAAGTACGGAATCTACTGCTAGGTAGTGATCAGAGACGAGCAGACGCTAGAGCAAACAAGCCAATGCTTGGTGATTTACTTGGCGATGTTCTCATGCACGAATTGACCCATAGACACGTGACAGAGGCGATCCAAATTATTTGTGATCGAGGTTCTACGGTATCAGCTGGAAACGTTCTCAGAGAATTTACCAACGCTGTGGACTATTCAATCGGGGAACTTCTTCCCGATGACTTTGTGAATCCTTGTTACCAAGCTAAATCAGCTTTTAAACGTAGGAAGATCAATTTGTCATCAAAGCCAAGAACTCGTGTTCTATCTGACACAGAGTTGTCATTGCTTCTAAGATGGTTACCAACAAGCGGGTTCTCTCAGTCCCAGCAGAATGCTTTACTACTGACTCTTATGACTGGATGTCGCTCCGGAGAGGTCGTATCAGTGAAATGGTCAGATGTTTCATTTGAGAATCAGGTCTGGCATCTACGTGATACAAAGACTGGCGTTGAGCGGTACGTTCAATTGGCAAGGCAGGCTATCGAGTTACTCGTACGAATTCGAGATCAAAAGCTATCTGATACTCTCGTGTTCCCACGCCAAGATGGAAAAAAGCATATTGAGCAGAAGCGATTTACTGAATCAGCCTGGCACATGAGGCGAAAGGGCTGTTTCTTGAATATCGATCCATGGACTCCACATGATTTGAGGCGAACAGTAAGGACTGGATTAGCGAGGTTGCAGTGTCCATTGGAAGTTGGTGAAGCTGTGTTGAGCCACTCCAAGAAAGGTATTGAAGGTACATACAATTTGCACCGGTATGACCTAGAGGCGAAGGTTTGGTTGCAAAAGTGGAACGATCATATGGAGTCACTACATGGCCAACAAGTCGAAGAAGATTGATCCGCCACAGTTATCAATCCTAGGCGCTCTTACTGGCGAGGTTCCGCCCGACTTTTTGCGGTATGAACTTGAATCAGCCGAGAGAATGATCGAACTCTGGGATGAGTTGCAACCTGAATCATGGCGTGACTTAGCATTTCAACTGATGCGTAGGTACGACCCTGCATTTAAAAGCGAAGGTAGGCGCGGTCGGCCTAAAAAGTGGACGAATTTCCGATTGATGATCTTGGCGGGAGAGCTTTATCGTCTCAGGACGCATTCGGGATTCGTTACTGATGGGGAGGCTTATGATCAATTAGCAATCATGGAGCCTTGGGTTCGGCTCATAGACAAGAAGAATGATAGGGACACCCTAGGTGATACGCCAGCTGACGCTCTTCGTGTAGCTCTCAGCGAGGCTAGTGACCACATTAAACAAGCAGGAAAAGACGCTTATCTCTACAATTATGAGAGTGGAACATTGGATGAGTGGAAAAAATATCTACAGAAGTTAATTCTCGATTAATTTCCTTCAACTGAAAGTTGCTTCTGAAGCATACAGAAGGAGCTTTCATGACACACAAGACAACAGGCCGATCACTTCAGCTCAATCATGCGAATAGCAGAGGTGGAGTGATTTCAGCACTCCCACATGCATGGTGGGAGGTTCTAGCACCTGGCCACAATCCTCGATCAACACTTCCGTCAGCGAGAAGGCTGATGTGGGCTTTTCCTGGCAACAGCTGTCTCCTCGATGAATTAGAGGAGGATTGTTATGTCGAATGATTTGACTGTTTCCGAGTTTGCTCGGATCACCAATACATCCAAAACTACCGTTTGGCGAATGATTAGGGTTGGGCAGGTACTCACTTATCGCATGGGTCGCGCAGTCCGAATACCTCGAGAAGAGCTGGTTCGCTTACGTAAGGGAGAGCTTTATCATGTCTAAAAAGCATCCTTATTTGAGTCCAGTGCGTAAGCGACAATTAATCAGTTTTCCTGAAGTTGTGAGCTGTTTGTGCGTCTGCAGAGGAACACTGTATCGATTAATTAAAACCGGATGTTTTACTCCTCCATTTTCGCTAGGGAGTCGTAAGCGATATTGGTATCTAGATGAAGTGATCGAATTGGTCTCTGCGCGCGCAACAAACTCGAGTGAAGGCATTATCAAGGAGCTGGTGAAGAAGCACCTTGCAAATCGAGAGGTGATCACTAATGCGCATTAATAAACGTAATAGGTCACTAATGACCACTCGCATCCGGTTTACCACGGGATACGACCATGATTTGGCTATGATCTACTTCCGATGCTCGTCCGTTGGTATGTCGGATTTAAATAATATCTATCCACTTCCTCAGAGGTATCCACGATGACTTGTTTTTACAATGAGCCATCGAAGGACATCAGGTCTGAGTCGATTTGCCCCTACAGCGGCTCATGGTGGCCCGTGAATGTCCATAAGGGTGGGTGGAGGCCAGATATCATGAAAACTCTGTGTGGACGTTTTGAGGGCGTTCTAGAACAGCATAGTCAGGTACTGATTGTCAGGTTTGACCTGCACGTTCCTCAGTACACAGAAGATAATGCTCAAATCTCTGAATTCATAGCGAAACTGAACTACTGGATAAAGACTCGATACAAAGGAGTCAATGAGGTGAGGTACGTTTGGGTAAGAGAGCTTGAGAAGGCCAAGCAACAGCACTACCACGTGGTGCTAATGCTGAACGGCAACAAGATCAGGAATCCTCACTACATCCATGAGAAAGGTAAAGAGATCTGGTCATCCCTGCGAGGAACCAGTTACCACATCTCGAAGCATCATCACTTCCATCGAGACGACCATGACAGCATCTCCGAGGCTTTCTACCACATCTCCTACCTAGCAAAAGCTAGAGGCAAGGGTTACAAGCCTCATCACACGAAGAACTATGGCGCTGGTCGAAGATAATTGACAGTACTACTGCATTCATAGAATGATCTGTGTTTAAGTTATGCTCGAGCCCTTATATTTGAGGATTAATATTGTGAATGATTTTCAGCCCGGTCAGACGTACAAAGTCAAAGTAAGTGAAATAACTTGCAGTGAGCATGGTGATGTGCCGCTAAAAGAGGCAGTTGATTTCGAGGTAGTTTATAAATCAAACGCGGAAGGTAATAAGAATTTTCTATTTTCAGTTGGAGCGGGTGCGGAGCATGAAATTTCTCTCACAACATCAAGCGGTGAAACGGCTTTAATTAGTGATCTGTATGGCAGTGAGACGATTGAGGAGGCAGCGATACGTATCGGGAAATCTATCGGAAGGATGTACAGTATTTTGGCCGAGAGTTCGTTGGAAGAAGTGACACCCAATGAAGAAAAGATTAGATCACATCTTCTAACCATTGAGCGAAATCGAGCTTTAACCCAAGAGGCGCTTGAACAAAAAGTAGCCGACTTAATGAAAAGCGGGAATAGGCGAAAAATCATCTACACTTGGTACGCTGAAAATTGCATATCTTTTCCAAAAAATTGAAAAGTTTTAAAACACCATAGGGTGTGATTGAGGTTTATCAGATGGCAATGATTTTGTCAGGAATGAACCGTGCGGAGGACTTTATCAAACTCTGCTCAAGTCATATTGAACTTGGTAGGGCTAGAGGGTTCGCTTTCCTATTCGATTGTCCAAAAACTAGAATTCTGCGTAAAGCAAAAGTGAGCACAAGCCTGAGGGCATTTGATGAGATATATAGAGCATCGGGATCTCTAGTCACAACATTTTACGTTAAAGGATTTGCTGAATCCGAAGGAATTACCGATTACCAGGATCAGTTGCTCAAATTATTTGACGCGATTGAACTTGAGCCGCAGATAAGACCCCCGTTCATACTATTTTTCAGGCTTTCAGAAAGTAAAGGCGAATTCATTGATATCGAAATACTAAAACTCGATTCTGACTCACGAGATCAGTGTTGTTTATTACTCGATATTATTAGAGGTATCGAGATGTACTCTCAAAAGTTATCGGGGGAAAATCAAACCCTGGGTAGGTTCAAAATAGACTCACACAGTTTGGCAGTAAATTCAGCGGCCGCAATATCAGTAGAATTTCTCTCCGAAGTTCTTGCGGCATTTCTGCTTTAATAAAGGACCATTAGAGTAGTCTGCCAGACTTGAGTGGAGGACTGCATCCGGGTCGTTGACTTATTCGCCAATATGTCGTAGACGGTTGTAATGTTAAATTCATAGCGATTATGGCCTTATGATAGAACAGATTTATAATTGGCATCCTTCTAAAGAGCGGACGACACGGGCACGAAAAACGCGAAAAATCGTGGCTGCCATTGATCAGCAAATCCGATTCATTACTACGCCTAGTTATACCCCAACACGACTTACTTGGAAGGCTGTAGATCCTTGGGTGGACGAATTAGTTGAAATTCCTACTGGGCTGAGAAATTGTAGCCAAAAGATGATGGATGGATCTATTCGTTTTTACACAAATAGAAATGTGATCTTAAAAAACATCTTGTCACCGGTTATAAATTTCGAGAATGAACGAGAAGCTCTTGTGTTCCTGGTTAAATTAAAGGAAATAGTTGAATCTAACCGACGATTAGCGATTCCACGGAAAAATAACTGAGGAAAGTTTATGAAAAATTTAGAGATAAAGGTCAAAGGTAAGAGTGATCTGGTTTATTGCTATTTTTTTGACGAAAATTTTCCGGATCTGCTAGTGGAAAAAGCGAGAGAGTTTTCTGGGGACTTCGGATCGCTACTCGATGAATCGGCACTTCATAACAAATGGGTATGTAAAGGATTTAACTACGAAGAAGTAGAGTGCCAAGCAACCGTAGATGGCGTGTCAATTTATGAGGGTCCCTTGGTATCTTTCTCTTTTGATCAATCGCTAGATATCGATCTTATCCAAAAAGAGTTTGAGGAATTTTTTCTATCTGACGCTAGACAGTTCAAAAATGTCATCACACACAATAGTGAAGGGGCTGGAGAGCGAGTAAGCGGAGCGAGCACTCTCCTGAGTGAAGCTAATCGCTTCATTTATTGTGTAATGGAGACGGTTGGTTGCTACGAGGCAAGTGGCTCAGTGCAAATCCTCGTTCATGATGAGTTTCAGTTATGTGACATTCGTCCGGTAGTTGTAGACTTCGATTCTGGTGATTGGGAGGGTTTAATGCGTAAGATCTACGGAGCCACAGATATTGAGGGTGAAATCATAGGGTTTCAGTACAAAGGAACGGTTCACGAAATTGATAACATTGAAAATACAGGTGGATTTAATTCCTTTGATTACCTTCGCAACAACCATGGCGAGTGGAACCCCGACTGGTCAGTTGTAGAGCAAGTCTCAGATTTAGGCTTTTAACTACATCGGATATGCCATAATTGATGTTTCAGATTCGGTGGACTCAGGAAATAATGGCGGTTCGAGTCATTTCAGAAGAGATAGAAATACCTTTAAACAATCAACAAGGCGAGTAATCAAATCGAAATAATATTTAGTGAGTATAAAGCTACCGAAGTAATAAAAGTCATAGAAAGGCAACCACTGGTTGGTGGCCTCCCATATTGTCGCTTCTCATTTTTATCTAACGCTCCCAAAAATGCTGCCCTAGGCGGAGGGGGTCTATATGCATGTTTTTACCGAAACAATCTGATTTACATCGGAAAGTATTTAGGAGGTAAAAACAATTTTTATACTGGTGATATCGTGACAACCAGGTGGATTAAACATCTTGGAACTTTTACGATGCGAAGCAGAAATCTCGGGTTCTCCGAAAAGGCTTTGTCTGATGTCTTGGAAGTAGTGAATGACAGTGAAAAAGCCGACCTGATCCCCCAAGAGGTTGCTGACGGTTTCAAGATTGCCAAGCATGAAGTGCTTCAACGAAAAACTGGGTGCATGACCACCTTTCGACGTTTTCTCGTCTCGATGGATGTGTGGCGTAACGCCAAGCATCCAGGCAAGGTTGATTTGGAAGGTTTTACGTTTGCGTATTCCTGTATTAAATGTCAAATGTCAACCGATTTTGCACGAGAATTGGTGTCGTCAGCTGAAAACTACGCTCTCGAGTGCGTTCATCCACCGGGTAATACGATAGCTCAGCGCCGTCTAACCGCGCTTCCCGACTTGTCAGAGATAAGAACGTTTTTTGAGGATTCACTAAAGGCATCGGTGCCGAGTGCACCTTTGAAAATTGATGCCACCCAGGACAAATTGGAAGCCAATGAAACCCAGCTTGATCAATTTGAGCCAGAGGAAGAGCTGACATTATTCGAGAGCGCTATTGAAGAAGCTCCGATTTTTGCTTGGGAATTTGTCAAAATGGTAGAGGCTTTTTTTATTGATCTGAATGACGCTGACATAGAATTCACAAACAAACCAGATATGCGAGTGCGTAAGTTGTTCCCTGATACCGGACGTGGTTTTAGAAACTGCATAAGGTTTGAATGGCAACCTTTAAAAAAGCGATTTTTAATGTATTCGCGGCTCCCAATTTGCAAGATCGAATCATTTGGCTTATCCGTAGATCGCGTTCGTAAATCGGATATCCTGCCAAACGTTATTTTTCTATCCGAGCATACGCTACAGAAGAAAATGGATTCTGTACGTGAAGCAATGTCACAAGCATTCTCTACATTTGATATTTAAGTTGGTACTCAGATTCAACCGAACGACCTGATCTAGCTCTTGGCGATTTTCGTCTCCATCTATTGTATTTACATGCAGGCACACCATAGGTTTGTCAAAAAGAAATCGTGTTAACACGACCCTATTAATAAGTTTTCTTCTGAGTTAAGTTGGACAAGGATTGAGCTAATCTCGTTTTATATCGAAAATTGTGTCGATCAAGAAAATGCTCTCGGTTACGGTGAGATGGATTTATTCGAGGCTTCTATGAATGCGCTAACGAAAATAAAGAGCTAATTGGTACAGTGAAGATCACTATCGTATTCCCATCACATGAATCTAGAGATCTATCGGTGGGAGGTATTTTCATTCCATGTTTTTCGTGGGCAATCGCAGGGAGAAATCACGTACCGCATCCAGACTATCCTCATTACAGATTTGGTGATTTTAAGTATCTTCTGCAACTAGTTGAATCTTCGTTTCCAGATGAGTCATTCTTTCATGAAGTTGCTGTTGTGATTCACGCCAATGGTCATGGAACGCGTAAGGACGTAGAGAGGCTACTCAAAGATATTCAGCGAAATGGGTTTGAATATAAAATGGTCGAACTAGTCGGGGATCCACAGGACAAATTTGAGTTGTCACAAGGCCGGCTTCGGTAGCTTCGGTGATCAACTATAGAAAGAGATATTTGTGTATCTAACTAAATCACGATTCAAAATGGCTCTCGAGTGCCCAACAAAGTTGTATTACAGCATGAAGGGCAGCACAGAGTACTATGATAAAAATGAAGACAGTGAGTTCCTACAAGCTCTAGCAGATGGTGGTCAGCAGGTCGGTGAACTAGCTAAATTTAAGTACCATGATGATCCGCTAGGCCAACAAATTACGGTGGAGACGCTGGATCATGATGCCGCGGTGCTCGAAACTGAAACAAAGCTCAACAAGCCAGGGCGTATTGTCATTGCTGAAGCGGCTTTAAAAAAAGATCAGTTTTTTATCCGCGTCGATATTTTAATACGGGACGAGTCGGCTAAATCAATTGAACTGATTGAGGTTAAGTCTAAACGTGTGACGACAGAGGACGTAGAAAAAAAATTCACAAAACCCAGTGGTGGGTATGCTCCACAGTGGTTACCGTATTTGTATGATATAGCCTTCCAAACAATGGTGGCACAGCTAGCATTACCAGGCTACGAGATCCATCCAAAATTGTTGCTCATTGATAGTGAAAAAAAATGCCACATCGATGGATTGCATCAATACTTTCCAATCTCGGTGGAGGTTGATGGAAGAGGACGTAAACGAACTGTGGTAAAACCTGTCCAAGGGCTGACCAAAGATCAGTTAGGACCCCTAGACTTATTGCGTGAAGTCGATATGACACACATCGTAAATAACCTGTTAACCGTCCCTATAGACAACGCAGCTCACATTTCCCCGGACAAGTCTGCAAACATAAAAATCTTTTCAAGTTGGGCCAGCACTCTTTTAAGTTCAAAGGAGCGAAATTTCTTCGGGATATCCAAGGCTTGTAGAGCATGTCAATTTAGGGCGCCAGAAGGGAGTACAGTTAAAAGCGGCGTCCATGAGTGCTGGAAGGAAGCTCTGGCCCAAGGTCTGATTCAGGGTGACAGTTCAGATATGAGTCTTTCTACGCCATTATCGATTGATATTTGGGGTGGTGGGGCAGGGCAGCGTAGTTTTGCCGCTGATGTGTTAGAAAAAGGACGGGCATTTTTACGAGACGTCCAAGCCAACGATATCGGAGCAGATCAGAAGAATGAGTTAGGGAAAATGACTGCGTCTGAACGTCGAATGGCTCAAATCAATGCCCTCAATGCAGATGGGGTCAGTCCTTATGTTAATCGGACAAGATTGGCCGCGATGGATTCTTGGGAATGGCCTCTGCACATGATTGACTTTGAAACTTCCGCGCCAGCATTGCCTTTCTTTAAAGGCATGCGGCCCTACGAGACCTTAGCGTTTCAGTTTAGCCATCACATCATGGAGAAAGATGAGCGTGGAAAAATTCAGATTCGCCATGCGAACCAATGGATATCAACCGAGGCGGCTAAGTTTCCTAACATAGATTTTGTGCGCGCGCTAAAAAAAGCGTTGATGCCCAGTGGAGAGCTGCATGGAACTGTTTTGCGATATCACAATCATGAGAATACGGTGCTTCGCAAAATTCGCAAGATGTTGGTAGATGACAAACAGCATACAGACGGATCTGATGTTAAAGAGCTGGTCGAGTTCATTGATCTGATAACCAAATCATCAAGTAAAGAAAAGCCTCTCCATGAAGGCGGGAAAGCTATGATTGACTTGCATCGACTTGTGCAGGAGGGTTATTACTCTAAGTATGCTGGCGGAAGTATCAGTCTGAAATTTATACTCCCCGCGATTCTTCAAGATGCAGGTTCAGTCGCCAAGATTTTCAGCTGTAAAGGTATATACGGGAAAGAAAAAGCCATCAAAAGCCTGAATTTTGACGACCACCTGTGGCTTGCGGAGAAGTTCGATAATAATCCCTATAAGACATTGCCTTCAGTTTTTGGCGCAGAGGGTGCAGATTTGAATGAGATGCTATTTCGTTTGGTTTGCGATGATGAAGATGAGACTTCTGTTACTGATGGCGGTTTGGCAATGACGGTTTACAACTACACGCAATTTAATTCATTGAGTGAATTCGAGCGTAAAAGCATTGGGAATGCTTTGCTACGGTACTGCGAGCTTGATACGTTAGCGATGGTGATATTGGTTCTTGGATTGTTTGAATTAACAGGGCGGCAGCCTGTATTGGTCCACTCTGAGTGACCCATCTTTAGGATATTATCGATCGCCTGATAACGCTTCCCTCGTCAAGCCCTATTTCTATCAATGATCTATTTGATGAACAACGAGAAACTTTATTTCCGGATGAATAACTAACAAAAAGGGTTAGGGTTCGAAACATTTGTTAAAATTGAAATCAAATCGGCATCTTTACGAGAAAAGTAATGCCCTAATCATGGGCTCGCACAACTCATACTAGCGAACCAATGTGGTAGAAGACGGGGCTCGCCATATGCATCTGCTTTATCGATAGGGCTATTTAATATTTAACCGAGCCACCCAGAACCCTTAGGTAGGTGGGGGAATGGTCTCCTGTAAATTACTGAGAATTTTCAGGTCCAACAATTACATGTCGAATCTCCGTAATCGGTTCGTACTCCGACTGAAGATTCATATCGACAACCTGCACCTTTGGCACCAACCGCTCCAGTAGAAGTCTCATGGCGTTCATATCGCCTTCCAGAGCCTTATCACGAAGCACTGAGACCAAGGCAGGTAGATCGTCCTCCAGAAGCGCTCTGAATTGAGTACACTTGTTTTTAGAGCCAACGGGACGACCCGCAGGATTACCCGACTGGCCTTTGGCGAACCTAGCCATCAACCTAACAACCTGTGATAAAAGTATAGTAAAATGTGTAGGTTAATCTTACCAGTCCTTGGTATTCCCATCAAATAGGGAATTTAACCTTGTTGCATCATGGGAGTGTGCTGAGACAGTGGGGCTTTTTGATCCATCATGGCATTCTAAAGAAAAGACATGGATTGGTGTATGACTTCAGATCTTTTGATGGTGTTAAACAACGTGCACGAGCAA
>Ga0209138_1003626_pt1 | contig 10923 bp, 9 predicted proteins | sample SaaInl3SG_22_DNA_FD_184645 | JGI IMG/M metagenome (GOLD analysis project Ga0209138, IMG submission 184645) | Marine microbial communities from expanding oxygen minimum zones in the Saanich Inlet - ESP_153SG_22_DNA (SPAdes) (version 2) | ecosystem: Environmental > Aquatic > Marine > Intertidal...
GAAGCTCGACTAAAAGACGTTGACGGAAATCAACTGATATTATTTTATGGTGGAGAAAACCGACTTAATCCACATTGGAGAATAGAAAACGGAAATTGAATAAAACACTACACACAACAATGTATAATCGCAATTACGGCGGATTCGACTACGTCCGAAACCACGCGGAATTGCTAAAGTCTATACTAAACCGAAAATTAACGCATATTAACCCGGAACTGACGGTTATACGAGACCGTTGTAAACAAGGCAAAAAAACGCACGATAAAAAATATGAACGATGGAATAATAAATTGGAATGTTGATCCTGAAATATTTTGGATAACGGAGTTCTTTCCTTTAAAATATTATGGTTTGTTATTTGCAATAGGTATTCTAATTGCTTTCCAAATTGAAAAAAAAATTTATTTAATGGAAAACATTCCATTTGAGAGATTAGACAAATTATTTATCTATGTCTTTGTTGGAATAATTTTGGGTGCAAGGCTTGGGCATTGCTTTTTCTACGAACCAGAATATTATTTTAAAAATCCAATCGAAATTTTACTTCCAATTAAAAAAGTAAGGGAATCATACCAATTCATAGGATTTCAAGGATTGGCTAGTCACGGAGGTACAACTGGGGTTTTCATTGCACTCGCACTTTATTGCAAAAAACACAAGACAAACTTTTTATGGTTAATGGACAGAATTGCAATCGTCGGTCCAATAGTAGGTGCTTTCATAAGGTTCGGGAACTTTATGAATTCTGAAATTTATGGAAAACCTACAAATGGAAATTGGGGTGTTATTTTTCAAAGAGATGATTTAATACCGAGACATCCTACGCAACTTTACGAGGCGTTCTCCTATCTTTTGATAACTGGAATCTTAATGTACATCTACAAAAAGACTTCAAACAAAAGACATAATGGGATGATTTTTGGTCTGTGCTTAATTTTAATTTTCTTGGCAAGATTTATAATTGAATATTTTAAAGAAAACCAAGTCGGATTTGAGAACGAAATGGCAATAAATATGGGACAAGCTTTAAGCATTCCGTTTATTATTATAGGATTGATTTTAATATTCACAAGAAAAAGCCCCAGTGTACAACATGGTGTATAAGTAATAGCGTTTTAAGAGATAAAATAAAAGCTAGAATATAAAATAAAGGTCAGCATAAAACCTAAAAACTAGAGAGTAAAACCCACTACTTTTCGTATACTAATAACAGTTGTAGGCAATTAAAACAAATTATAAATGAAATTAGGAAGAATAGAACGAGTAGAATTAAGGGAGATTTGGAAACACGAAGCAACAAATTTCACAAAATGGTTGGCAAAACCAGAGAATTTAGATTTACTAAGCGAAGAAATTGACATTGAACTATCTCTTATTGATACTGAATACAATGTTGGACGTTTCAATGTTGACATTTATGCAGAAGAACTAAGTGCTGACAGAAAAGTAATTATTGAGAATCAATTAGAACGCACGGATCACGACCATTTAGGTAAGCTTATCACTTATGCATCAGGGCTTGATGCTGAAGTAATTATTTGGATAGTCAAAGAGGTATTGGAAGAGCATCAACAAGCCATCAATTGGCTTAATGAAAATACGGACGAAAAAATAAATTTTTTCGTAATTAGAATGGAAGTTTGGAAAATTGGTAGTTCAGAACCTGCACCAAAATTTCATATAATTTCCAAACCTAATAATTGGACAAAATCCGTAAAGCAATCAGTTCAGAAATCTGCTTTGACTGAAACAAAGTTATTGCAACTTAAGTTTTGGGACAATTTCAAACAATATGCAACTGAAAACAACTTAAATTTAAGACTAAGGAAAACAGGTCCCCAACATTGGTATGATTTGAGTTTTGGAAGAACTGATTGCTACATTACTTTAACGGTAAATTCCCAAAAAAAAGAATTGGCATGTGAAATTTATATCTCGAACTCTAAAGAAACTTTTGTTCAATTTTATAATAACAGAGAAGAAATTGACACTGTTATAAACGAATTAGAATGGATGGAATTGCCAACTAAAAAAGCAAGCAGAATTAAGAAAAAAACTAAAGGAGATTTAAGTAAAGAAACAAAGTGGATAGAATACTTTGAATGGCTTGGGGCAACAGCAGTTCAATTCCAAGAAACATTTACTAAATACTAAAAAAAAGAAACAATTATAAAAAATCATAGTCCACTAGCGGCAGCTTAAAGCATATTCAAGCGGTCGCAGTATAAAAGTAAAATGAAAAGAGCCTTTCCTCTACGCTCACCCAAACTAAATGATTATTTATATACTCATTTAATGAGACATTAAAAATAGTTCTGTACATTAGTGAACTAAATTAAAATTCAAAAAATGAACCGAATCAAAGAGGTTTTAGAACAGAAAGGAATTAAACAAATCTGGTTGGCTGAAAAGCTAGAGAAGAGTTACAATATGGTAAACTCTTATGCTCAAAACAGACGACAACCAAGTTTGGAAACGCTGTTTGAGATTTCAAAAATCTTAAAGGTTGAAGTAAAAGCATTAATAAAGGAAGATTGAATGGACTTAGTTAAAGAAGCTGATATAGAATATGGACTTGTAGGCAGATTACAAGATTTAAAATACACCTATCGTCCTGACATAAGAGACTTAAATGCTTTAGAGCAAAATTTTCGAGCAAAATTTGAAGCTCTTAACAGAGTTCATTTAACAGATTCTGAATTTGAAAAATTAAGAGAAGAAATTGTAAATCCTGATGTATTTACTTCTTCAAACTATTTACGAAAAACAAATACGTTCACTCGTGAAGATGGAACACCATTACACTATACACTTGTAAATATCAAAGATTGGTGTAGAAATGACTTTGAAGTCATTAACCAACTTCGCATAAACACAAAAAATAGCAATCATAGATATGACGTTATTATTCTAATTAATGGCGTTCCTGTTGTTCAAATAGAATTAAAAACTTTAGAAGTAAGTCCTAACAAGGCAATGCAACAAATTGTGGACTATAAAAATGACGCAGGAAACGGATATACCAATTCGCTAATGTGTTTTATGCAACTGTTTATAGTTAGCAATAAAACGAAAACATTCTATTTTGCCAATAACAATAATGAGCACTTCGCTTTTAATGCAGATGAGCAATTTTTACCAGTTTACACATTAGCAAGTGAGGACAACAAAAAAATTAATCATTTAGACGACTTTACCAACAAATTCTTAACCAAGTGTACATTGGGTCAAATGATAAGTCGCTATATGGTTTTGGTGGCAAGCGAACAAAAAATACTGGTGATGCGTCCGTATCAAATCTATGCAGTAAAAGCCATTATAGATTGCATTGACCAAAACAGAGGAAACGGATACATATGGCACACCACTGGAAGTGGAAAAACATTGACCTCTTTTAAAGCCTCTACTCTTTTAAAAGAAAACCCAAATATTGAAAAATGCTTATTTGTCGTTGACAGAAAAGACCTAGACCGACAAACACGACAGGAATTTAACAAGTTTCAGGAAGGTAGTGTAGAGGAAAACACCAATACAGAAACTTTGGTAAAAAGAATGCTTTCAACGGATTATGCGGACAAAGTAATTGTAACTACCATTCAAAAATTAGGCCTAGCGCTAGACCCCAAAAACAACCGTAACTACAAAGAACGATTAGAACCGCTGAGAAACAAACGCGTCGTTTTTATTTTTGATGAATGTCACCGTTCACAGTTTGGAGAAAATCATAATGCAATTAGAACGTTTTTTGAAAATGCACAATTGTTTGGTTTTACTGGGACACCCATTTTCGAAGAAAATGCAACCTACAAAACCATTGAAGGACAAACTGCATCATACAAGACAACAACAGACGTCTTTCAAAAGGAATTACATTCCTACACCATTACCAATGCCATAGAAGATAAAAACGTATTGCGTTTTCATATAGACTATTTCAATAGCAATGCAAAATTAGACATAACTAGTTTGAGTCATAAAATGGCAGTAATTGACGCCATTCTAAAAAAGCACGATAAAGCTACGCATCATAGAAGATTCAATTCTATTTTAGCAACTTCTTCTATCTCTGATGCCATTGAGTATTACCATTTATTCAAGCAAAACCAAAGAGAGTTTGCAGAAGTAAATGAAGACTACAGACCGCTAAATATTGCCTGTGTGTTTTCGCCACCAGCCGAAGGCAATAAAGACATTCAGCAAATACAAGAAGATTTACCACAGGAAAAAGCAGACAATGCTATTGAACCCAACAAAAAGAAAGAAGCGTTAACCCAAATCATAGAAGACTACAACGAACAATATGGCACGAACCATAGAATAAACGAATTTGATGGGTATTACCAAGATGTACAGCAACGCATAAAGTATCAGAAGTTCCCAAACAAAGACTATCCACACAAGAACAAAATTGATGTGATGATTGTGGTAGATATGTTATTGACAGGTTTTGATTCTAAATATTTAAACACCTTATACGTAGATAAAAACCTAAAATATCACGGATTGATTCAAGCCTTTTCACGTACCAACCGGGTGATTAACGATACCAAACCTTATGGCAACATTTTAGACTTTAGACAACAAGAAGAATCCGTTGACAAAGCAATGGTATTGTTCTCTGGGGCTAATGTGGACAATCCGAAAGAAATTTGGGTAGTAGATGCTGCACCAAAGGTGATTGTAAAATACAAAGAAGCAGTTGCGAACTTAAAAACCTTTATGGAATCTAAAGGACTGGAATGTGCACCTTCTGAGGTTGCCAATTTAAAAGGTGACGAAGCTCGTGCAGAATTCATCAATTCGTTTAAAGAAGTACAGCGTTTAAAAACACAACTCGACCAATATACAGACTTAGAAGACACGCAAAGCGAAACCATTGAAGCTGTTTTGCCAACAGACGATTTTCGTTCGTTTAAGAGCAATTATTTAGACACAGCAAAGCGTTTAAAAGCACAACAAGATAAAGGTGATAAAGACTTACCAGAAGTGGTTGAACAATTAGATTTTGAATTTGTACTCTTTTCTTCTGCTATTATTGATTACGATTATATTATTGGGCTCATTGCAAAATACACGCAAGACAAACCATCTAAACATAAGATGACACGTCTTCAATTAATTAATCTATTAAGCTCTAGTGCTAATTTAATGGACGAGCGAGAAGATATTATTGACTACATAAAAACTTTGGAAGTTGGTAACGGATTAACTGAAAAAGAGATACGTGAAGGTTACCAAAAATTTAAAGATGAAAAGTCTGCACAAGAAGTATTGAACATTGCAGAAAAGCATAGCATTACCAGTGAAAACCTAAAAGCTTTTATTGATGATATTATGAACCGAATGATTTTTGATGGCGAAAAATTGACCGATTTATTTGCACCATTGGAATTAGGCTGGAAAGATCGAAGAGTAGCGGAATTAGATCTAATGGAAGACCTTGTTCCCTTATTAAACAAACTAGCCCAAGGGCGTGAAATAGCAGGATTAAACGCTTATGAATAAAGAAGAAAAAAGAATAGTACCACAATTGCGTTTTCCTGAGTTTGAAAAAGATAAGGAGTGGAACAGGAAAAGTATAGACAGTTTAGTAAAGGATAATATTATTTACCCTCAAAAAGACGGTAATCACGGAAATATACATCCAAAATCATCCGATTTTGTTCCTAAAGGAATTCCTTTCATTATGGCGAGTGATATTCGTAATGGAGAAATAGATTATTATAACTGTAAACATATTTCAAAAGAACAGGCAGATAACCTACAGAAAGGATTTGCAAAAGAAAATGATGTCTTATTGACCCACAAAGGTACAGTTGGAGAGGTTGCTATCATTAGGGAAAATGAGTTCCCATACTTAATGCTTACACCACAAGTAACTTATTATCGTATAAAAAATAAAAGCAAATTATCTAATGAATTTCTCAGGTCATTTTTCCTTTGTGGTGATTTTCAAAAAATACTTTTAGATACATCTGGAGGAGGCACAAGAGCTTATGTTGGAATAACAGCACAAGGAAAACTTAATATTACTTTACCACCAACACTTTTAGAACAGCAAAAAATAGCCAACTGCCTATCCTCTTTAGATGATGTTATCAATGCAGCAACCGAAAAACTAGACTTATTAAAAGACCACAAAAAAGGCTTGCTGCAACAGCTTTTCCCAGCAGAAGGCCAAACTCAACCTAAATTTCGTTTTCCTGAGTTTAAAAATGATGGTAATTGGGAGGAGAAAAAAGTAGAAGTGGCTTGTGATAAACCATTCAGTGGCGGAACGCCTAAATCAAATAATCCTAAATTTTATGGTGGAAGTATTCCATTTATTAGGTCTGCGGAAATAGATAAAGAAACAACAGAATTATATTTAACAGAAGAAGGGCTTAAAAATTCTTCTGCGAAATTGGTAAAAAAAGGTGCTGTTTTAATAGCTATGTATGGAGCAAATAGTGGCGATGTTGCTATTTCAAAAATTGATGGAGCTATTAATCAGGCAATTCTTTGCTTACGTTCAAAAACCAATAATTCCTTTCTTTTTCAATATTTAACCCATAAGAAGAATTGGATAACAAATAAATATTTACAAGGAGGTCAAGGTAATTTATCAGGAGACATTATAAAGTCGGTAGAACTTCTTTTTCCAAAAAAAACAAAAGAACAACAAATAATAGCAAATTGTCTATCAGCAGTGGATGAATTGATAACAGTCCAAGAGAAAAAAATTAAGCAATTAAAAGACCATAAAAAAGGCTTACTACAGCAGTTGTTCCCTACTATAAATGAGTTGACGATATGAGTGCAATGACAACCTTTAATACTCTAAATGAGGTCGCTAGTCATTTTCGTAAAGACCTAAGAGGCGAGAGTAGAAAAGAAAAAGACCTTATTTTATTCTTTGCCCATAATGGCACGGGAAAAACAAGATTGTCAATGGAGTTTAAGAATTTCAACAAGCCCGATGGGGAATACGACACATTATATTTTAATGCTTTTACAGAAGACCTTTTTAATTGGGATAACGACCTTGAGAATGGCATCAATAGAACGTTAAATTTCAATAAAGGCTCAGACTTCTTTAAAGGTCTTAAAGAATTAGAAATGGAAACTAGAATTGGCACACTGTTTCAGAATTATGTGGACTTAAGTTTTAGAATTGATTACGAGAATTATGCTGTTTCTTTTTCTCGAAGTATCATAAATGAAGAAGGAAATGAAGAAACCATAGATAACATCAAAATATCAAGAGGAGAAGAAAACTTGTTTATCTGGTGTTTTTTTATTGCTATATGTGAAATTGCGATTGACCAAGTGAATAGTGATGATGATACGGGAGCATACAATTGGGTAAAATACATCTATGTTGATGACCCAATTTCTTCACTAGATGAAAATAAAGCGATTGCTGTAGCTTGCGATTTGGGTAATCTAATCAAACGAGAGGATAATAAAATAAAAACAATAGTATCCACACATCATAGTCTTTTCTTTAATGTAATGTATAACGAACTAAAAAGAAAAGTAAAAAACAAAAGCTACTATTTACATTCTAAAGATTCTCAAAGCTATACACTTCAAGACACAAGTGATGTTCCGTTCTTTCATCATATAGCAATTTTAGGCCAGCTAAAACAAGTAATCGCTTCGGGTGATATATACACACATCATTTTAATACACTACGCAGTATTTTAGAAAAGACAGCTAGTTTTTTTGGCTATGATAAAATAAATAAATGCATTCAAGGATTAGATGACGAAATTCTTTTTGAAAGAGCTTTAAACCTATTTAGTCACGGTAAATATTCTATTTATGATCCAAGAGAAATGGGAGCAGATAATAAAAATTTATTTAAAAAAATATTTGAAGGATTTCTAGATAAATATGAATTCTATTTACCAGAAATCTTCAACGAAGAAACCACAAAAGTCAATGAGTGAAAACTTAAACCATAACAATTTCCTACTCTACACCAATGAAAACGGTGAAGTAAAAGTAGATGTGCTGTTGAAAGACGAAACCATTTGGCTTACCATTAATGAAATGGCAGCACTCTTTGGGATTGATAAAAGTGGAATTTCAAGACATATTAAAAATATTTTTGAGACAGGCGAATTACAAGAAGAACTGGTTGTTGCAAAAATTGCAACAACCACTCAACACGGTGCTATATCTGGTAAAACACAAACCAAACTTGTAATGTACTTTAATCTAGATATGATTATTTCTGTTGGCTATCGTGTGAATTCCATAAGAGGTACACATTTTAGAATTTGGGCTACCAAACAACTTACTGAGCTCATAAGAAAAGGGTTTGTTCTTGATAATCAAAAACTCAAAAATCCAGATAATCCGTTTGGTAAAGATTATTTTGATGAGTTACTAGAGCAAATACGAGATATACGCTCTAGCGAAAAACGATTTTACCGTAAAATCACTGACATTTATGCACTTGCAATAGATTATGAACCCAAAGCAGAAGATACGCTTCAGTTCTTTAAAGTAGTACAAAACAAACTCATTCATGCAGCTACAGGAAATACAGCTGCCGAAATAATAGCCCAACGTAGTGATGCCTCTAAAGATAATATGGGTTTAACTGCTTTTAAAGGTACAAAGGTGAGAAAACAAGATGTTACCATTTCTAAAAACTACCTAAACAAAGAAGAATTGGATACACTCAATAGAATTGTAACAATGTATTTGGATTATGCAGAATTGCAAGCCAAAAACCACCGCCAAATGTTTATGAAAGACTGGCGAGAAAAGCTTGATGCCTTTTTGCAATTTAACAATCAAGATATTCTTCAAAACGCAGGGAATATCACGAAAAAAGTGGCAGATAAATTAGCAGAAGAAACATATAATACATTTCATCAAAATAGATTACGAGCAGAAGCAAAGGAACTAGGAGATATTGATGAAGCAATTAAAAAATTAAGATGACAGCACAACAAAGACAAGAAGAACTAGGAAAAACCCTTTGGGATATAGCCAATAATTTAAGAGGTGCAATGAATGCGGATGACTTCCGTGATTATATGTTGTCATTCCTGTTTTTACGCTATTTATCTGATAACTATGAGCAATCTGTAGAAAAAGAATTGGGCTCGGACTATCCAAAATTAGAAGAAGACGATAACCGTACACCGCTTTCGATTTGGTATAAAGCAAATCCTAACGACATTGTAGAATTCGAAAAACAAATGCGTAGAAAAGTGCACTATGTTATCGAACCTCAGTATTTATGGCGTAGTATTTCAGAGTTAGCAAGAACACAAAACAGAGATTTATTAAAAACACTTCAAAAAGGTTTTAAATACATCGAAAACGAATCGTTTGAAAACTCATTTAAAGGCTTATTCTCAGAAATCAACCTAGATTCTGAAAAACTAGGAAAGAATTACGAAGCAAGAAATAAAAAACTTTGCACTATCATTCAAAAGATAGCAGAAGGTATAGAAGAGTTTGACACAGGTGCAGATGATTTGGGTAATGCTTATGAATATTTAATTGGTCAGTTTGCATCAGGTTCAGGTAAAAAAGCAGGAGAATTTTATACACCACAACAACTATCTACCATCCTATCTGAAATTGTAACCTTAGACAGTCAAAACCCAAAGTCTGGAAAAAAGAAAAAACTGAATAATGTACTAGATTTCACTTGTGGTTCAGGATCATTACTTTTAAATGTAAAGAACAAAATAGAAGCGGCAGACGGTACGATTAATCGTATTTATGGTCAAGAAAAAAATGTAACCACATACAACTTGGCTCGAATGAATATGCTGTTGCGAGGTATTAAGGATTCAGAATTTAAAATCTTTCACGGAGATACTCTAAAAAATGATTGGGACATATTAAACGAAATGAACCCAGCGAAAAAAATCGAATTTGATGCGATTGTAGCCAATCCACCTTTTAGTTTACGTTGGGATGCATCAGAAGCAATGGCAGAAGATTTCCGTTTTAAAAATTATGGCTTGGCACCAAAATCGGCAGCAGATTTTGCCTTTTTGTTACACGGTTTTCATTTTTTAAGTGATGAAGGCACAATGGCAATCATTTTACCTCACGGAGTTTTATTTAGAAGTGGAGTAGAATCTAGAATCAGAACTAAACTATTAAAGGACAATAATATCGATACCGTTATTGGCTTACCTTCTAACCTATTCTTTTCGACTGGAATTCCTGTTTGTATTTTGATATTGAAAAAATGTAAAAAAGAAGATGATGTATTATTCATCAATGCAAGTGAGCATTACAAAAAGGAAAAACGACAGAATTATTTGAGAACTGGCGTAAACGGAGAACCAAATGATATTCAAGAAATAGTTGACACCTACCAAAATCGTCCTGAAAAGATAGAGCGATACGCACGTAGAGTTTCAATGGAAGAAATCAAGAAAAACGATTTTAACCTTAATATTTCTCGTTATGTAAGTACAGCAAAACCAGAACCTGTAATTGACTTGAACGATGTGAATGAAAAACTGACTGAAATAGAAACTAAAGCGACTAAGTCATTGAATGAACACAACGAATATTTGAAACAATTAGGACTGAAAACAATATGAACGGAGGAATATCCAATGCTAGTAAGTTTGCGGAAGAAAAGCCAGTGTACAACACGGTGTATAAATAATAGCGTTTTAAGGGATAAAACAAAAGTTAGAACATAAAATAAAGATCAGTATAAAACCTAATGGAAAGGGTTTTAAATCCGCTACTATTCTTATACTAGACTGTTAAACCCAAATCCCCTCGTCCCCAAGACACAAACATTTTGAGGCTCCCTTCTATTTTCCTTATCTTTGTTTCATCTTTTAACCTTAACTAGCGTATAGCATGCAACTGTACAATACTTTAAGCGCAAAGGAGCGTGCGCAACTTATAGAAGAAGCTGGACAAGAACGGCTAACGCT